>Ga0315280_10010136_pt1 | contig 11890 bp, 9 predicted proteins | sample YL17G06_40_MG_FD_203697 | JGI IMG/M metagenome (GOLD analysis project Ga0315280, IMG submission 203697) | Sediment microbial communities from Yellowstone Lake, YNP, Wyoming, USA - YL17G06_40 | ecosystem: Environmental > Aquatic > Freshwater > Lake > Sediment | place: USA: Wyoming | collected... | reverse complement strand
TAGTTTCTTGAGGTGTGAAGGTGAGGCTCTGACGATCGAGCTGAGTCTGAGCGGTGTCTACGTTTCGAGCGGAAGCGCCTGCTCCAGAAGACTGCTGCAGCCCAGCCATGTCCTGATCGCGATTGGAAAGAAGTTTGATCAGGCTCACGGGAGCATACTGATGAAAGTTTCGAGAGTTCACAGTGAAGAAGACATAAATTATGCTTTGGAGGTAATTCCAAAAGCAGTTGAACGGATTAGAGGGATCAGTGGTTCTACAGGAGTGTCTTGATATTGTCACGTGCGCCTTTACCTTATAACCCGAAGATTCTGGAACTGTTTAGAAACCCGAAGAACCTTGGAAAGATGGAAGACGCAAGCGTGTCAGCCGTTGCGGGGAACCCGATGTGTGGTGACATGATAACTTTCTACTTGAAAATCAGCGAACAAGGTGTTATAGAGAAGGCTTCGTTCGAGAGTTACGGATGCGCTGCTAACATTGCAACGTCAAGCATTGTGACGGAAATGATCAAGGACATGAAGCTTGAAGACGCTTGGAACACGTCGTATAAGAGCGTTGCAGAAGCGGTCGGCGGTCTGCCGAGCGTGAAATTTCACTGCGGAATACTGGCCGTAGGAGCCTTGAAGAGGGCGATAAGGAAGTATTTTGCGATGAAGGGAACGGTCCCGCCTTGGCTTCAGAAAGAGCCTAGTTTCGAGGAGAAGCAGGCTTTGGAAGAAGAGGAATTGGCAAAGATGCTTGAGAAACGGACAAAGCTCGCAGAAGGAAAATGATGTTCGACCCACATAAGATTCGTGAACATTTTCCTATCTTGAAACGGAAAGTGAACGATTATCCGCTCATATATTTCGACAATGCGGCGACGTCGCAGAAGCCTATTCAAGTCATCAACGCTATCAAAGACTTCTATGAAAAGCACAACGCAAACGTCCACCGAGCCGTGCATACTCTTTCGCAGGAGGCTTCAGAGCTTTATGAGGATGCTCACGATGAGGTTGCTAGGTTCATAAACGCAAGGGGGATAGAGGAAACAGTTTTTGTCAGAGGAACCACTGAGGCCATTAACCTCGTGGCTTACGCGTGGGGTCTGCATAACCTGGGGAAGGATGACGAAGTCGTTGTTTCTTTGATGGAGCATCACAGCAACATAGTTCCATGGGAGTTGATTTCAAGAATACGCGGGTTCAAGATCAGGTTTGCCGAAGTGAACAGGAACGGCGCACTGAATTACGAGTCGTTTGAGGACTTGATTTCAAAGAGGACCAAAATCGTGTGTCTTTCTCATGTTTCAAACGTAACGGGGATTATCAATGATGTGAAGAGAGTCGCAAAACTTGCGCATGAGCACGGAGCCTTGATGCTGGTCGACGGGGCACAATCCGTTCCACACATGCCTGTGGACGTTAGAGAACTTGGCATAGATTTTTTGGCTTTTTCCGGTCACAAGATGTTGGGTCCTACGGGTATCGGTGTGTTGTACGGCAAGAGCGATATTCTTGACAAGATGGAGCCTTTTCAGGGTGGCGGCGAGATGATCAAGGAAGTCTCGTTCAGCGGGAAGACGGGGCGTTGCTCGATTGAATGGAATTCGTTGCCGTGGAAATTTGAGGCTGGAACTCCAGATGTCAGCGGGGCGGTTGGTTTGAGAGAAGCCGTTAGATACCTTAGGCAGCTGGGTATGGAGAACGTGAAGAAGCATGAAGAGAGGTTGACCAGTTATGCCGTGCCATGAATGGAGGAGTGCTCGGAAAAAGTGGAAATTTATGGTCCGACTGATTTCTCTTCGAAATGCGGTATTATTCCGTTCGGCGTGAGGGGGCTGAGTTCACATGATGTTGCCCTGTTTTTGGACAACTTTGGAATAATGGTGAGGAGCGGTTTTCACTGTGCGCAGCCTTTGCATGAACTTCTGAAACTGGACTCTTCGGCTAGGGCAAGCTTCTATGTCTATAATACTCAAGAAGAAGTTGACAGGTTCGTGCAGGTGCTTGAGGAGATAGGTCAATTCTGAAGGCAAAGGTTGACGATTATGTCTCTAGGACGGATGGAACATGTGGCAAAGAGAAAGATGTTATTGTCACGTTCAAGTATGAGAAACGAGACGAAGCGGTCAAGAAAATACTGGAAAGAGCCGCGTTGAAGAAGTCTCTTGCAGGAATAATCTTTGAGTTGGAGTTCAAGAATCATTCTTTCAGACTTTACAGCAGTGGAAAAGTCATTTTTCGCGGTTTGGAGAGCAAGGATGAATTGAACGCTGTTCTTTCAGCATTGCTTCTCTAAGGCGAGTTGTCGGTTCTGCCTTTTGGTCTGATTCTGTCCTTCAGTATTCCTATTGACATTCGCAGGAGGGATCTAGTTCCTTTGTCGATAGCAAGTAGAACGCCGATGTATACGACTCCGCCGATAGCTGTTATTATCAATGTAGTCAGCCTTCTAGTTGGGTGAGTGAAGTACAGTATCGCGGCCATGGCGGCTGAGGCTATGGCGTATTTTCCAATGGTGTTCCATGGAATCTGGAATTTTACTGCTCTGCTAACGACGAAGTATTGTACTAAGAACATTGCAGTGTGTCCTATCGTGTTTATTCCTGTGATGTATATTGTCACTAGGAGCGGGTCGTTGTGTGCAAGGAATGTCATAACATAGAATGCTGTGGGGAGGGTTATCGCTGCATGAGCGTATGGAAGAGAAAAAGCGATGAACAGTCTGCTCTTGGCCACTTCTCGGAATGGTATCTTGGCTTTTTCGTCGACTCTTTCGATACCCATGAGGACGTAGCCGAAGATGGTTGAGGTGGTTAAGATCAACGCGTCGATTGCTAATATCATGAGGACGGGTGTTGCGACGACGTATTCGCCGGTTTCTTTCAGGAACACGAGGTACGAGCTTGGTAGGGCCAAGACACCGGCGGTCATGGGGACGGCGAACAACAATACCAGTTTGAGGGACATCGTGGCTTCGCCTAATTTGCTTTCGGAGAGCAGTTTGGGTGTTAGGGCGAAAGCGAGGAGGGTTGAGTATGCGATTATGTTGGCTATTTGGGAGGTTGCGTAGTAATAGCTGTTTGCTGTTTCAGTCCCGTACCAAGTGATCATGAGGAACATGATCGCGGCAATTCTATCTCCAATGACGTTGTAGATGTTGAAGGCTGAGCCTTTGACCCATTCTTTCACGTAGGCGAAGACGAGTTTTTGCCTCAGTTCTTTGAAGAGTGTTTTGATGTAGAAACCGGCTTTCACGGCGAAGGCAATGACGATGCTCAAGGCCGCTCCTTGAATTCCCATTTGGCGCCACACGATGAGAAAGTAACAGAGTCCGACTTTCAGTATCTCACCGACGAGTAAGCCATATCCCACGTATTCAGGTCGGTTGCCCTGCAGTGAAGACTCCAAAACTGAGATGAGGTATACCTCGACTACCTGTGCCGCCATGATCAAATACACGATCAAGTAGCTTCCCAATCTGAAAGCCGGAGAAATTATCGGCAGCAAGGCCAAGTAGGCCAATACGGCTATTATTGCCAGAGCGGAATTGGCAAAAACACCTGTCTTGGCTGCACCTTCTGCGCCTCTGGAGACGAAACGCATCGTCCAGAACGATATTGCCCCTGCGAGTATCGTGAAATAGGGGATTATGATGTTGAAAATGCCCAGGATTCCATATTCGGCCTGAGATAGGGAGTTTGCAACGATGAGTGCAAACGCGATGCCCGTTGCGACGGTTGCGATTTTCGCTGCGAAGATTATGACGCCCGAATAGTGGGTTCTGATTTCTTTCTTTTCCAAGCGGTCACCTTTCGGCTCTGAAGAAATCAGTCTCGGCTAAGTTATTCGTTTTGGTCCGGACCTCATTTTGATTTTCATTCTTGTTCGGCTTACCCAATTGTATAGGGGAATGAGCCTGTATTTTATCGAAGGTGGGAGTATGTCTTCTGTTCTTCTGTGAAGTCCTAGTTTGATTGCTATATCTCCTTTTTCGGTAAGCGATATGTAGTATCTGGTGAGCGGGTATTTTGTGAATCCGTTGTTTTCTTTGAACCTGTCGAGTGTTGGGTGATTTCCCATTCTTGCATACATTAGCCATTTTTTGTTTTTGCTGGCGCAGACTTCAACCGCCTTTGCCACTAGAGCATTGTTTAGTGCGAGGTCCCAGTGTTTTTGCATCGAGAGTATCTGTGACATTATGGTGATGTTCTTGGCGTGCAGTAGTCTGATGAACCCGACAAGTTCGTCTTGTAAATAGGCGCCTATGTACGTGCAGTTTTGGGGTGATAGAACATATTTCTTGACTGATTCAAGCGATATTCCATAGGTGGGAAAGGCTCTTTCTTGCCGTATTGGAGTTTCGTTGTAGATTTTCCAGATTCCTTCTGCCAGTTTCTCATCGGGTGTGATTACTATTGTTCGTACTCCGCTTTTTTCGGATTTGCGTATCATGTTGCGTGTTTTCTTGCCTATGTTTTTTAGCCATTCGTCATAACTTGTTATCGTGAGAAGTGCAACGTTATCCTCTGTTCTCACCCAAGATTTCGGAACGTTTGATAGAGTGTTGCACCATTTCCTCTCGAGGAAGGTGAAGATGTCTGCACCCCGTTCTCTCAATTTTTCAAGAAATTCTCTGGTCGGGACAATATCAGTTTCATATTCTCTGGCGTCGACGGCGGTTTTGAAGAACGTCTTCTTGCTGATGATGACTGGTTCGAGGTCGTCGTCAACTCTGAAAATGGTTTTCAAGGCTTGGTAGTACGCGCTCCTCTGATTGATTGTTCCTTTCTGCAAGAGCCATATCGGATGGAAGTACAGGATCTGTCCTTCTGCGAGATTCTTCTTTGCGATTTCAACGGTCTGGTCTGTTGTATGGTTGTACGCTATTTTGTCTAGACCAAACGTGGGTAGGTCGTGAAAGGATCTAAGCCTGAAGTTTTTTGGAATCGTAGGCGCACCAGCTTTCCATCGGCGCCACATGACTCTTGCGAGCAGGCGGGCGGTTCCGTGAATAGTGTAGAAGTTTGCTCTTTTTCCGGTCCGCTTGTCCAAGTTGTTTAATTCTTTGTTCGGGTCGTTCACGACGTGGAGTTCAGGGGCATGTTTGTTATTGTTCATTAGTGCCAGCATCTGTTGGTCGGGGAGCGTTTTAGGCGTGAAGAACCAGTGTGCTTCGATGTTTTCGGGCGATTCGTTGATCATCCTTGCAATTATCTTTGAGTTCTTTAGGTATTGGCTACTGACTCTTACGTCTAAGGCCACATAGAGAAAGCTTCTGAATCTGGACGGAAAAGGGTAGTCAACGTCGATTCTGAGGGTGATCAAGCCAGTTTTCATCTGCTTCCATAATTGAAATGGCTGGTTTTATAAACTCTTTATGGATTCCGAATGGAGCTTGCACGTGAAGCGCGGTGTACCAATAAGTTATATAACGTCGCGTCGATATTTTGCCGCAGTTGAAGGGTCTGAGGACTGCAGAATGGAAGAGCTCCAGCCTGATCCATGGTTGACCATGGAAAAGCAGGTGCTGACGCATAGAGTCGATGGGAAAACGTTCGCTGACCTTACAGCTTACCAGGGAGTCGCGTTATGGTGGTTCATCAGGTTCAGGTTCTTCAACCGCGTGCGGACGACAAGCTTGATTCGGACCTTGTCCAGTAACCCGTTCGTGTTCTCGGCTGTCGATTTTGTTTATGACCTGGCCACTTCGTTCGTGTGCCGACTAGTTTCTAGGCTTGTCCGACAAAGACCAAGCGGAAAAGGGAAGACTGTTCTGATTACCGTTCATGATAGAGATTGGAAGATGATCGGCTCTCCGAATAGGCAAAGAAGGAAGGGCGATACATTCTTCGATTCAATCATCCGTGAGTTGCAGAAGAGAGGTTTCAGAATTGTTACGGTGACGCCGCTGAAAGCTGATTTCATTAACGGCATGAAGACTTTGGTCAGCAGGTTGAAGCATCAGAAAGAAGGTCTGATTCACAGAGAATTCAACAGTTACTGGTCGATGAAGATTTGGAAGAAGGAAAGAGACGCACGAAGAGTGTTCATGAAAACTTGGAAGGAAGTTTTGAAGAATGGGGAATTAGTTTCTGTTCTTAAGAAGGCAAACTTGGAAGACGAGTTGCCTTACTATTTTGACAACATTTTCGGCTGGGTCGCGAAAAGCATCGAAATGGCGAAGAGGCTGGTTGAGGACGAAAAACCCGATTTTGTTCTCGTCAGCAGCGAACACGGAATAATCCAGAAATCAATCATGGTGGCAGGAAAAATGATGGGAATCCCGACTATGGCTTTGCAGCATGGCACGATCGGCACAGTACACAAGGGCTATCTTTCTTGGAAAGGCAGCATCTCGGAATCAAGCAACATACATTCACCCTTCTGCCCGATTCCTGACAAAACCGCAGTGTTCGGATCCTATTACGTCGATCTGTTGACGAAAGCAAGCGATTATCCCCCCAACAGTGTGGTGGCTACAGGTCAGCCTCGGTACGATGCTTTGGTCGAAGCAAGTCGAAGGTATAACCGTGACGAGTTCTGCAGGAAACTGTGTCTGGATCCTGAGAAAAAGCTGGTTGTCGTTATGACTGAGAATATGCCCATAGCGGATGGTAAAGTTTTCCTGAGAGCAGCGTTGAGGGCGTTGAAGGATTTTCCTGAGGTTCAGGTGGTGATTAAGCCTCATCCTGCGGAGGAAGGAGAATGGTACGTCGAAGTTGTGAGAGAGGAGAACGTAAAAGCAACGATACTTCCTAAAAACGCGGATACGTACGAAGTTTTGTATGCCTGTGACTTGTTTGTCGGCTCCTATTCCACCGTGATTCTGGAGGGCGTGATCTTGGGAAGGTTGGGGGTTACGGCTTTTCTTTCGAAAGGAAAAGATCCGACGCCCTATTTCCGAGAGGTCACTTCGCGAGTCTACAGAGAAGAGGAGCTGGGTCCAGAAATAAGAAAGGCTTTATACGATAATACGGTTAGGGAGAGGCTACGACGGACTGGCGCAAAGTTCGTGTTTGAACACGCGTACAAGATGGATGGTAAGGCGACAGAAAGAGTCACGAATCTGATGGAAAAGATGATGGAGAAAAGAGCATGAGGTTCTTGATTGTCGGTTTGGGGTCGATGGGAAAAAGAAGAATCCGCAATTTGAAGTACCTGAAAGCGGGAGAAATCATTGGCTTCGACACGATGGAAGCGCGAAGAAAAGAAGCGGAGGAAAAGTACGGCATAAGAACATTCGACGATTTCGACAAAGCGATGAAAGAACAACCCGACGCTTTCATCATTTCGACGCCGCCTGACTTGCACGTGAAATACGCGATGGAGGCTGCAAAGCGCAACAAGCACTTCTTTATGGAAGCCAGTGTTGTTGAAGAAGGAATGGACGAGCTTATAGCGCTGTGCCGAAACAAAAAGATTGTTGCGGCACCCTCCTGCACAATGCGTTTTCAGGCGTCAATAAAGAAATTGAAGGAGCTCGTGGACAGCAAGGTCATCGGCAAAATTCTGCTTTTCATGCATCACTCTGGACAATACCTTCCAGATTGGCACCCGTGGGAAGACTACCGGAAATTCTACGTTGCCAGACGTGCAACCGGCGCGGCGAGGGAGATAGTGTCTTTCGAGTTGGTCTGGTTGGAATGGGTCTTCGGAAACATAGACACCGTTTCCTGCTTCAAGGGCAAACTGTCGAGTTTAGAGATAGATATTGATGACGCTTACCAGTGTATTCTGAAGTTCAAGAATAAGGTCCTCGGCAACATGCTTGTAGACGTGGTTTCAAGAGTGGCGGAAAGGAGTTGTGAGATCTACGGCGAAAAAGGCAACATTCGCTGGGAATGGGGCTCGGGCATAAAGGTCTACACAGCCGACGACAAGAAGTGGAAAGAATACGCTGAACAAGCGGGCACGAAAGTGGCAGGTTACGATGAGAAGATTTCGGAGGAAATGTACATCGATGAAATCGACGCTTTCGTAAAGGCGGTCAAAGGTGAGACCAAGTATCCATACACTCTGGAAGAGGACAAAAGAATACTCGATGTTTTGAAAGACCTTGAGCAAAGTTCGGACAACAAGACACAAGTTAAGACTTAAACTTAATGAGCAAGCAATACAACCGTAGGAGTAAACGTTAAGGGTGGAATGAAGTCATGAAAGCCAAGAGAGTTATCACCGAGTCTGAGAGAATCTGGAATAAGGCAAAGAAGATAATCCCGGCGGGTACGCAGTGCTTGAGCAAAGGGCCTACGCAGTTCGTTGATGGAGTGGCTCCGAAATACCTCAAGAGAGGCAAGGGCTGCTACGTCTGGGATGTTGATGGTAACAAGTACATCGACTATGGAATGGGGCTTCGCTCAGTAATTCTCGGATATTCTTACCCTGTTGTCAACGAGGCTATCAAGAAACAGTTGAAGGATGGCACGAATTTTACGCTTATGCATCCTTTGGAATTGGATGTTGCTGAAGCTTTGGTGAAGACGATACCTTGCGCTGAGGCTGTCAGGTACGGAAAGAACGGTTCAGACGCAACGACAGCAGCGGTCAGAGCCGCACGCTCGTACACGGGGAGAGACAAGATCGCGATCTGCGGGTATCATGGCTGGCACGACTGGTACATGATAACGACGGATAGGAACAGAGGGATTCCTAAAATCATGAAAGAGCTGAGCTTCACCTTCAAGTACAATAATATTGAGAGTCTCAGGCAGCTCTTTGACACTTATCCAGGCCAGTTTGCAGGTGTCATCATGGAAGCGGTCGGTGTCACTCCGCCCGAGGGCAGTTTTCTGAAGGACGTGCAGAAAGTGACGCATGACAACGGTGCGGTGCTGATATTCGACGAGATAATCACTGGCTTCAGGTTTTCGATGGGCGGAGCTCAAGAGTACTTCGGTGTCACCCCTGACTTGGCCACTTTTGGGAAAGGAATGGCTAACGGAATGCCAATTGCCACGCTGGTGGGCAAACGGCAGATAATGGATGTCTTCTGTGAATCGTTCCTTTCGTACACATTTGGCGGTGAGACGCTTTCTTTAGCGGCGGCGCTGGCAACGATGAAGGAGCTTAAGGCAAAGAAAGTGGTTCCATACTTGTGGGCGAAGTCGAAGAAGCTTCAAGACGGTTATAACAAGCTTGCGAAAGAGCATGGCGTTGAAAAATACACGCAGTGCGTTGGATATCCCGCGATCACGCTTGTGAAGTTCTCTGGAAAGACTCCTGACGAATCATTGCTCATGAAGAGTCTTGTTCAACAAGAAGTTCTGAAAAGAGGAATCCTTTGGGCAGCCTATCATGCGGTCAGCTATTCGCACAAGGACCAAGAGATAGACAGAACGATTGAAGTCTTCGATGATGCCTTAAAGGTCTTGGCTAAAGCTTCGGTCAAAGGCAACTTCGGGAAATTCTTGGAGGGCAAACCTGTCAGACCTGTTTTCAGAGAGGTCAACTAGCAAACCACCCTTTGTGCAGGCGTGGGCTGTAGAAAGTTGAAGAAAATAAAAATCGGAGACAGGCTAATCGGCGAAGGCGAACCTACTTTCATAGTTGCTGAAATAGGCGTCAACCATAACGGTAGCGTCAAAATGGCGAAGAAGCTCATCGACTCGGCCAAGGAAGTCGGGGCTGATGCGGTCAAATTTCAGGCGTTCAAGGCAGAACGAATTGTCACGAAATATGCGGAGAAAGCGGTCTATCAGAAAGAAACAACCGACCCTCAGAAATCCCAGTATAATATGTTGAAGAAGCTGGAACTTTCTGATGCTGAAATGAAGGAATTGCACGGGTATGCTAGAAAGAGAAACATACTGTTTCTGTCTTCTGTTTTTGACGAGGAAAGCGTTGATCTGCTGGATAGACTCGACGTGCTAGCGTTCAAAGTCGCGTCGGGAGAGATCACCGATCTTCCGTTGTTGCGGTACATGGCAAGAAAGAAGAGGAGTATAATCCTTTCCACCGGGTTAAGTACGTTGGAGGAAATTGGCGAAGCTTTGGGAATTTTCACTGTTGAAGGTATAACGGACATTGTCTTGCTTCATTGCATCACCAGCTATCCGGCTAAAGCTGAGGAAGCGAACTTGAAGATGATGGATGTGTTGAAAAAGAAGTTTGGCTTTCCCGTCGGGTTTTCCGACCACACCCTCGGAACTGCCATTCCGATAGCCGCGGTTGCTTTAGGAGCGGTTATGATTGAGAAGCATTTTACTCTGGACAAGAAGCTTGCAGGTCCAGACCATCGGGCTTCTCTTGAGCCTAAAGAATTTGAGCAGATGGTGCAGGGCATCAAGAATGTTGAATGCGCGTTGGGCACGGGCGTCAGGGAGCTCACGCCAGAAGAGGAAGGCATCAAGAAAGCTGCTCGGAGAAGCATAGTCGCGAGGGTTTTGATTCGAAAAGGAACAGTCATACGTGAGGACATGCTGGATTGCAAGAGACCGGGCACCGGGCTTGAACCTAAATACGTGCATAAGGTAATTGGGAAGAAGGCAAATAAGGACATTGAAGCCGATGAACTGATCACGCTTGAGAAGCTCATGTGGTAGTTTGATGAGAAAAATAGGCGTTGTTACGGGAACGCGTGCAGAATATGGCATATTCAAATCTGTTTTGCAGGAGATTGAAGCAAGGAAGGATCTCAAGCTTTCGTTGATCGTTATTGGGATGCATCTTTCGCCTGAGTTTGGGTTCACCGTCAAAGAGATTGCGGAGGACGGTTTCGAAATCGGAGCTAAAATAGACGTGCTTCATGCTGAGGACACGAAGGCTTCGATGGCGAAGAGCATCGGTGAGTCGGTGTCGAAAATAGCTGAAACATTAGAAGAGCTAAAGCCGGATGTCTTGTTGGTTCTCGGTGACCGCAGCGAAATGCTCGCAGGCGCGGTGGCAGCAACGTACATGGGCATACCGATAGGTCATATTCATGGGGGAGAAGTCTCAGGCAATGTAGATGAACCGGTCAGGCACGCCATTACGAAACTTGCGCACTTGCATTTTCCCGCAACCAAGGAGGGCGCCGAAAGAATACTGAAGATGGGTGAAGAGCGGTGGAGGGTTCACGTTGTCGGCGCTCCCAGCCTGGACCTCATCGTAAACGAAAAAATGCCTGGACCCAAGGCAATCGCCGACAAGTATAGGCTCGACCTCTCCAAACCGATGCTGCTTGTTCTGCAGCATCCGGTTGTTGCTGAAGCGGATGAGGCTGCGAGCCAGATCCGAGAAACTCTGGAAGCAGTCAAAAAGCTGAAGCAGCAAACCGTGTTGATATATCCTAACGCGGACGCTGGCGGCAGAAGAATGATAGAGGTCATCAGGAAATATGAAGACGCAGGGTTCTTGAAGACCTTCAAAAGTGTTCCTCACGAGGACTATTTGGGGTTGATGAGATTGGCGAAAGTGATGATTGGAAACTCGAGCAGCGGGATCATTGAAGCGCCATCTTTCGGTTTGCCTGTCGTCAATATTGGAGGCAGGCAGGAAGGCAGACAGAGGGCGGGAAATGTGATTGACGTTGGTTACGACACCAGAGAGATCTTCGCAGCCGTCAAGAAAACCTTGCAGGATAAAGATTTCAGGAAAAAGGTAAGCTCCCGCGAGACCCCCTATGGAGATGGAAAGGCTGGAAAGAGGATCGTGAAAGTCCTCAGCAAGGTTGAGTTGGGGAAGAAGTTGTTGGAAAAGAGGATGACCTATTAGATGAGATTCAAGAAATGGGAATACCCCGAAATAGAGGAAGGCAAACTTACAAAGTACAACTGGATGGTTCAACATAAGGATAAGCTCAAACTTGGGTACAAGACAGACATCGGAGCCTTCACCTACATCAACGCGAAAAACGGGGTCACCATCGAGGACCACGCACAGATAGGTTCTCACTGCGCAATATACTCTGTCTCAACGATTGACGACA
>Ga0315280_10010135_pt1 | contig 11891 bp, 10 predicted proteins | sample YL17G06_40_MG_FD_203697 | JGI IMG/M metagenome (GOLD analysis project Ga0315280, IMG submission 203697) | Sediment microbial communities from Yellowstone Lake, YNP, Wyoming, USA - YL17G06_40 | ecosystem: Environmental > Aquatic > Freshwater > Lake > Sediment | place: USA: Wyoming | collected... | reverse complement strand
AGGATTGGACCCGCCAAAGAAGTATGGCGATACCACCGGGCCAGCCATTCAAAATATGCAATTTGAGCTTAACTACTGCTCGATTCCAGCTTGGTTTGCACGTTCTTTCAGCTGGGAATCTGCTTGGTTGACAGCTTTAAACGACAGTTTGTAGCTAACCGGGCCCGCTATTCAAAATCTCTGATCTGAGCTGACTATGAGTTTCTTTCTTCCTGAATGAGTGTAGGACAAACTGTTCTTTAAGATGTGAGGGCGTGGCCGCAATAAGCAGACCGCTGAGGCGCGAAGTGACTACTACGTGGTGAACTATCTTCAAGGAACGGCTATCGTAGTTTCTTCTGAACGTCTCCAAGCGCTCGGAGAAGATTGGGTGGACCTCGAGAACGGCCATATCGCCATACTTAACCTGAATGAACATAGAACACAGTTATGGGTTAAGTTATGAAACGGTAACAAAAGAGGTCCCGCGGGCCGGAGTTTCATGGGGCAACACCCATTTTGAATTCGCCGAGTCCTAGATAGACTCTCCGGCGACACTCCGGTCTCCGTTGTGCGCCTGGAAGGCTGGAGTGGCGCACGCCGAATGGCGCACGTCTACAGCGTCTTCGTCGACCTATCGATGCAGGTCGGCTCGGAAGCTCTACCAGGCTGAGCTACCGCGGGGCCCACATCTAGTCTTTGAAAAGAAATAGATAAACGTTTTTTGCGAAGCGCGACCTGATACCTCCATGGCATGATGGGGCAGCTTGTCGGTGGGAGAAGAGGACCGATAATGAGCATTCGGGAGTCATGCCAATATCTTGTAGCAATCTTCAAATTTTCCGTATACCTCCTTGTATTTCTCGCAGAGGTCTGTAGGTTCTTCCGATTCTCACCATGCTCTTGACAGCTCTTTTCACTCTGTCGCAGACTCTTACGCCGAGAGACCGCCAGATGGCTGAGCCCAGAGCTGTTGCATCTTCCACTTCAGGTTGCTTGATTGGCCGTGCAAGAGCGTCAAACACGAGAACTGTGAAGGAAGCGATAAAGCATTTCTGCGCAAGCTTCTAACACGTTATGGCTTTAAGCATCCGTAGTCAGCCGCTAGAAGCAAGGGCGCAATTCCTATTGGAATATCTACCGATAAGATATGAGGTCTTTATCTTTTCAACTTGAGAACTCTCTTCGAGGCTGCGATGATATCTGAAGCCGTCAACCCATACTTCACGAGTAGTTCACTTGCAGTCCCTGATTCTCCGAAAGCATCTCTGATTCCTACGCGGATCATGGGCACCTGAACATTCTCAACCAAAACCTCTGCCACGGCACCGCCTAGACCGCCGAGAATGTTATGCTCTTCAGCCGTAACCACGGCTCCTGTCTCCTTGGCTGTCTTCACTATCGCAAATTCATCTAGCGGTTTAATGGTATGAACGTTCATAACAGTCGCGCTAATGCCTTCCTTCGCCAGGCCGGTTGCCGCTGTCAAAGCTTCACTCACCATCATACCAGTAGCTACTATGGCTACATCTTTGCCTTCCTTCAGTTTCACAGCCTCGCCCACCTTAAATTTGAGAGTTCTCCCGTTTAACTTGTATCCTTCCTCATAGACCAAAGGTGTGGCTGGGCGACCAAGCCTCATGTATACTGGCCCCGGCCACTCGATGCTTGCTTTCACCGCCTCCTTGGTTTCGATGCCGTCCGCAGGAACGATCACGGTTGTGTGGGGCAAAGCCCGCATCATAGCTACGTCTTCGACGCATTGATGCGTAACACCGTCCTCTCCAACACTTATACCACTATGCGTCGCAACCACCTTCACGTTTAGTTGAGGGTACACGATGGAGGTTCTGAACTGATTATACGCCCTCCCAGATGCAAAGACTGCGAAGGTGCTTGCAAAAACTATCTTTCCGCAAGAAGCAAGCCCAGCCGCGACGCACATCATGTTCGCTTCGGCTATGCCGAAGTTGAAGAATCTCTCTGGAAATTCCTTAGCGAAGAGAATTGTTCTGGTTGAAGTTGAGAGATCAGCGTCCAACACGAGAATCCTGTTGTCGACTCTTCCCAGTTCAACTAGGGCTTCACCATAAGCCTCCCTAGTGGCAACCTTCTTACTCAATTCTCAGATCGCTCCAACTGCAATTCTTGTAACGCTTTAGCCAACTGTTCCTCAGTGAGGGCGGTGCCGTGAAACTTAACCTGCCCCTCCATGAATGAGACGCCCTTGCCTTTAATCGTGTGGGCAACTATTATTGTGGGCATATACTTCACGTGTTCAGCTCTATCCAAGGCATCAAGAATCTCCCTCATATTGTGGCCATCGATCTCTATCACATGCCAGCCAAACGCCCGCCACTTGTCAGCAACAGGCTCCAGAGACATAACGTCCTTCGTTAATCCATCTAATTGTATCCCGTTTAAATCAAGAATCGCCGCAAGATTGTCAACCTTGTAGTGAGTAGCGGCCATAGCAGCTTCCCAGATCTGACCTTCATCTATCTCTCCATCGCCTAACAGGGCAAATACATGATACTCCTTACGATCGATCCGCCCGGCAAGAGCCATGCCAAGCGCAATAGAGAGCCCTTGGCCCAGATTTCCGCTCGACGCTTCAAGACCAGGAGTCTTAATCATATCCGGATGCCCTTGAAGGATGCTGCCCATCTTTCTAAGGGTCCAAAGCGTATCTTCTGGGAAGTAGCCTGATTCAGCCAAAGCTGCGTAGAGCGCCGGGCAACCGTGACCCTTCGATAGCACGAATCGGTCTCTATCCTCCCATTTCGGGTTCTGTGGGTCATGTCTGAGGTGATGGAAATAAAGAGCGGTCACTATGTCCGCTGAAGACAGCGAACCTCCTGGGTGACCCGAGCCAGCCTCAGTTGTCATGATCAAAATATTTCGTCTAAGCTTTAGGGCAATTCTATTCAATTTGGCGACAAGTTCATCGTCGTGCGTTTTCCTCTTATCGTCAAAAATAGTCATGTTTCAATCCCGGAAGTTCAATGCTATTACCCGAAGCTAATTCCACTTTTCTTCCAATCATCGGAGAATCTCTGTATGCCAATATCTGTGAGCGGATGCTTTAGCATCTGTTCAACAACGCTGAACGGTATCGTCGCCACATCGGCTCCAGCCTTCGCCGCTTCAATGACATGAATTGGACTCCTTATGCTAGCGGCTATAATCTGCGTCTTTATCTCATCATAGTTCCTAAATATCTGCACCATGTCCCTGACGATCTGCATACCTTCGTTTCCAATGTCATCGAGCCTACCTAGGAATGGGCTGACGTACGCAGCGCCCGCCCTCGCTGCGAGTAGAGCTTGATTCGCAGAAAAGTTGAGCGTGCAATTGACCCTTATCCCGAGTTGGCTCACTGTGCGGATAGCTTTCAAGCCTTCTTTCGTGATCGGTATCTTGACGACGACGCGAGGGGAGAGAGATGAAAGCTCCTTGGCCTCTCTTATCATTCCCTCCGTATCTAAGCTAACCGCTTCAGCGCTCACAGGACCGTTGACTATGTCGCATATCATCTTGACGACTTCCTTGAAGGGGAGCTTGAAACCTTCCTTAGCAACCAGCGAGGGGTTTGTCGTTACGCCTGATATCACGCCCCAACTCACGGCCGTCTTAATGTCATCTATGTTTGCGGTATCTAGCCAGAGCCTCATAGATCGTTATCACCTTCCATACAACACTGAAATTGATATATATATATATAGTATGGCTATGAGATTGACACCTTGAAGTTGGTTAGGGATCGCATACATCTCTTGATCTCCTTGTCTCTCCGAATAAGTGTAGTTGAAGCGATCTAAACCCTGAAGAACATAACCTCAAAGACGCTACTGAAAGAGTTTCCAGAGCAACTGCTCGACCTTGTTAATAAAATCGTTAAGATCCAAGAGTTAGGGTGTACGTCACGTCCTGAGTTAATCAAGGAGGCTGTAAGGCTCGGGATCGAGGAGATAGAGAACCACCGGCAGGGAACCGTCAGAGAGTCGAATAGTTCTATAACACCATTCTGACACAGTCCTACTCGTCTCGAGTGGCATGCTCAGAAATGATAGATTCCTTAAACAATCCAAGAACGAAACCCGTCAACAATCCAGTCATGCAATACCGCACGCCTATTCAACTCCTTCCAGTTTGAATTTGTTCCAGCTGCGTTTATTCCCTTTCCACGTGAGCTCATCTGCCCGAATTTTTAGAATGACTTTAGCCGCCAGACGATCGTAGCTTTCAAGCTAATCGTGCTTGCTTACACTCTTTCTAAGGAATCTGAACACTCAAAATAACTCGGGCGAGTCTGAAATTATGAGGTGTTGCACCTGAAAAGTAGCGGGCCCGCCGGGAAACTTACCCGTCATATCGAATGGGTTCAACTCTTAAACGAGCAACGAGACCTTATAAGTTACTTAACAGTTCTACAAGCGAATTAATCGATAAAGTCTATTCTGGAGCTGTATCCGGATACACTTTCATCTCTCCTGTCAGCATCATTCAATCCTTCATTCTAGGCAACCAAATTTATTCTAACCAAATCGGCCCAACATTTTTAACCAAACCAAAACTAAAGTAAGTTTCGTAACCCATAGAAGCTCAGTCCCAACAACGTGAACTGGCCCCCTATTGACGAGGTAGTTCTTGTCTACCGGCAATGTAGACGGTAATGATTGCTGTCGATGTCCCTGTGTTGACGAAATGGATGTTACACATCTCTGTATCCACCTTATTGTATCATGTAGCAAAGAAATGAGGTTGTTCAGGCAATCCGTCCGAGATGCCGCGCTAGAACGTCGAGGTTCAGCAAATTATCGCCTCTTAGTTGACCGTAATATTCGGGAGCGAGCGGATGAGATCTTGACGATAACGGAGTTTGGAGATCTAGTTACTAGATTCAATGAGAGTCCAAGCAGCCGCTCTTCCACCGTCCTCAGCCTTCTCCTCTGTGTCACCGCCCGCTATTACAATGACATCGTTCTCCCCGGGCTCAAAGAGCTCTAGGATTCGCTTGGCCAGGCCTCCCCAATTTCTCGGCATTATGTCGGCTGGTGGCGTGAATAACTTTCCGCGCTTGAAGACAAGCGTCACGGCGCCCATCGCTCCGGCTCTAACGGCTGCATCTCGCTGTTCGATCCCATTTCTAACTCTGTCTGCGACATTCTTCACGAGAATTCCGAAGTTGTGGCTGCTAACAGTTACGGAACTTGGTGCGACTTTCGCTTGTCTCGGAAGCTTGGAGTTCAACTCTTCTAGAATCGCCAATCCGTCTTTGGTTAATGCGCATCCTCGCCTTGAGGTCCTAATGAGCCTTGCGGTTTGTAGACGATCAATTAGGGTTCTGGTAGCTCCATCACCTAGCCTGATAGCCTCCGAGAGCTTGGCTCTTCCAGTCGTTTCCTTGCCAATGATCTCAATCGCCTTCGCTAAATGGTGTTCTGTGAAGGAGGGCGCGGGTCCAGCCGCCTTCTCTTGAGTCAACCGTGTCAATATCTTCAGAGCCTTCATCGGCTTCACCGACTAAGTGTAGGTCTGAACCAGCGTTAAAACGTTAGCTAAGCCGTAGGAGTTCGTATAAGCGAACCAAAGACTAAATTGGATATGCGCCGCATGTCCTGCAGTGGGATGCTCCCTCGTGAACGTTTGAATTGCACATAGGACATATTCTAGCGCGTGGGTCTTCCGCGTGAGGTATGCCGACGATGGACCTGTAAGCCTCGTAATAGAACAGTTGCTCTTTATCTCTGAGAGCTACCTTGTCCATCTCAAGATACCTCTTCTTCTTGCTATTAAACTCCTCGTCTGAAATCTTGCTATCAAAGATTCTTGGGAACATCGTAGTTCCAGTTCCACATTCGATAGGTGTCTTAACCCTCCACACAATCTCATTCGGCAATATTCCCTTGAAGGCCTTCCTTATAATCCACTTACCCCACTTCTGACCTTTCGCACTGCGAACTAGATACCAGGGACTCAAATTCATTGCAAAGGACTGCACTTCAGGATCGAGATAAGGAAGCTTGGCTTCTACTCCAAGAGCCCTCGCCAGTAGAACAGACGAGAACCTCATAGTGCCCCACATCTTCTCCAACTCCAACCGCAGCAACCCCTCATCATAATGAAAGAAGAAGCTGTACCCAGCGAAAAGTTCGTCGCAACCATCCCCCGTCATTACAGCTGTCAGGCCATTGCTTTTTACGCGCCTCAAAGCGATGAAGATCGCTAGATCATTCCGTATCTCCACAGGATCGAAGGTACGCATTACGTTAACGACTTCTGAAACAGCTTCGAGGGCTTCCGATCGACCAAACAAGTGAACGTCATGCTCCAACCTCAGGTGCCTCGCGACTCGCCTCGCATATTCAAGGTCTGGCGCCTCCGCCTCATCGAAAGCAACTGTGAACGCCCTCAGTGAAACGTATCTTGAAGCTATTGAAGCAAGAATGCTTGTATCCAGACCGCCTGAGAGAAGTATGCCTGACGCTAAATTTTTCTCGACAGCTCTCTCCAATGACTGCCGAAGTTCCAAGCAGATCTCGTTGATGCGTCTCGCATTCTCTCCGCCGTCTAATCCGCTACGAGACAACGCTTTCCTCCTACTTAGTCTTAGGCTGTAAGGAAAGGTGGTGAACCCTCAAGAGCAACGTGGAATTCTTCCTCTCTTTACTTGATTCTTCGATTCGAATGGCTTCCTTGAACATCGGGCCATCCAGGACCATCGTGTGGTACTCGCCATTTTCTCCGCAAAGGTCTATCCTAAACTTTTGGTGCAGACTCGTTAACTCTTCAAGACATTCTTTATCGAGTTGACGACCTAGCCATCTCTCGTTGAACCAAGGTTCTTTCACGCAAGTGAAAACTGCCCTATACCCACCTGAGATTACGGTATCCAAGATCTCATACGTGCTGGCCTTCCAGAGGGGCATAATCGGATTGATGCCTAGCCCATCACAAACGCTTTCCATCCATCGCCTATGATCCTCCATCCAGATGTCTCCGGTTACGAGAGCTTGAATTCCATCTGTTTTCACAAGGTCGGAGATAGAATGTCTGTAGGCTTCTTTGTATGGTTCTCCTACCTTGAGAGTAATATGTGGGATTCCTAAAGCCTTCGACTGAAGAGACATTATCGAGAGGGGATGGCAGATGGAAGGCCAACTGTCCAAGATAAAGGTGACAAGAGCCGTAACATCATATCCCTGAGCCATAGCTCTCTCATAAGCTAGGCACGATTCTTTGCCTCCACTCCACAAAACAGCAACCTTCATCGCGCTCATCAACTTCAGGAGAATCTTTGATTTCTCAATGACTCAATGATACGTATACATTCATCATGAGTTTTTGCAATGGTCACTCCCTTTGCCAGTAATTCTTTGAAGAGCCTCTCCGCCTCGCCGTTAGTGAAATCTCGTTTCTCTATTGGTATATTATCAAGAACTATAGTCGGGATACTCTTTTCCAGCGCGGCTTTCACCGCCTCCAAGTTCCTCACGTTACCATAGCCTATCAAAAACTCTGTTACTATGACTGCGTCTGCTTGCTCGATTAGCCTCAAATTTTCCTCGTATGCCTCCTTTGTTATTGGTGAAAACGGGGCCTCACTGACAATCGGAATGCCGAGCGTTTGAGCAGCCTCATGATCTGTATCTAAGATATTGAGCACGCCTGCAGTTACGCTCCATCCTTCTCTAACAAGTTTAGTCATTAGTGACGCGCCTGAACCGCCTCCGCATATCAGGTGAACTCCGAAGTCTTCTCTCCTCACTTCCCTTGACCTAGATCCCAAGAGGGGAATCACGTAGAGAGAATCGGTCATTGGATGGCGCTTAACGAACGCTTCAACTCGAAACACATTTGATATATTTTCTTTCGTCAGAACTTTTTCCGGTTCTCCGAAGGAAACTATCTTTCTATCATGAAGCAAGATGATTTTATCGCAGTATCTTGAAGCTAAATTGAAGTCGTGAAAGACGGCTATGACGAGGAGTTTGCTGTCTTTACACAAGCTCGTTAAAAGATCCAAGACTCCAATTTGACTGTTGATATCTAGGTGTAACGTGGGTTCATCGAGCAAAAGCACCATAGGCTTCTGCGCTAGGGCTCTAGCGATGATTATGCGCTGACGTTCCCCACCACTTACCTCTACTATGGATCTGTTCGCCAGATGCCAAGTTCCAGTCAACTCCATGGACTCTTTAGCGATCAATAGATCGTCAGAGCTCTCCAATTGGAACCTGTTCAAATGGGGGTTCCGTCCCATCAGAACCACATCTAAAGCTGTGAAGTTGAATGCGACGATAGAGTCTTGAGGAACAACAGCTACCTGTTTGGCGACATCCTTATTTGCCATTTGATAAATGTCTCTTCCATCTAGTAGGACGACTCCCCTTTGCGGCTTCAACGTTCTGCTTATTGTTCTTAACAATGTTGTCTTTCCAGATCCATTCGGTCCGAGGACTCCAATGAACTCCCGTTCATTCGCTGAGAAGCTTAGACTATCTAAGACTTGAATCGATTCGTAGCGGCAACTGACACCATCTATCTCTAAAGAGACCAAATCCTCTTTCCCTCAGAGCGAATAGCTTCCCTTCTTTTTCCGCAAGAGATAGATGAAGAAGGGCCCGCCTGAAAGAGCTGTTATTATTCCAACAGGCACTTCTGAAGGTACAAAGACGACTCGCGCTAAGGCGTCGCAAGAGACAATGAATATGGCGCCTGTCAAAAGTGAAGATGGCATAAGTATTTTGTGGTCAGGACCTACTAGAATCCTTGTCAAGTGAGGCACTATCAATCCGACGAAGCCAATTAACCCGCTGATCGACACAGCAGCGGCTGTTAACAACGAGCCGAGAACTATCAGGATCTTCTTAGATTTTTCGACATCAACACCTAGGTGTTGAGCTTCCTCCTCGCCTAGAGCCATTATGTTGAGATCTCTAGCGAAAAGGTATGCTAGAGGTATGCCTACGCAGACGAGCGGTAGGATGGCCCATACATCCTTCCACTCCGCATAAGAGAAACCTCCCATAAGCCAGAAGACTAATTTATGCAGGTCCCAGCCAGCAACTACCTGCAACATGGAGACTATGGCGGATAGAAAGATGCTAACCGCTATACCGGATAGTAGCAGAGTTACCACAGGAGTTCTCGAGCCAACCCTAGCGATATTATATACAGTAAGAGTAGCTGCTACGGCTCCGATAAACGCCATGACCGTGACTGTGTCGATGCCAAAGAAAGTGAACCCTACCCTAAGCACTATTGCGAGTGCTGCGCCCAAAGCAGCTCCTGAAGAAACTCCGAGAACATATGGATCCGCCATAGGGTTTCTAAAGATCCCTTGGAAGACAGCGCCCGATGCAGCTAAGCTGACGCCGACCAGAATTCCTGCGAAGATTCTTGGAAGCCTGATCTGCGTAATTATCATCCTCTCACTCTCTGAGAGACCTGAACCGCTATTCATGTTGCCGAGGATTGGAATTTCATTAACCAGGATCCTAACGATATGCGATGTTGGTATCTGAGCAAACCCTACGTTTAATGAGAGAATCGTAACCAAACCTAGCAGTGCTATGAGGACGACTATGATGTACTTCCATCTTCCGTAACGCCGTAGATATTCGGTCTCACATACTTTCAAGCCTTAATCACGACGCAGCTGTTTTCTGAACGCTCGTCCAGCTATCAAAGCTTTGGCGACCATAACTTATGATAAGACCAGTTCACGATTCACGTTGAAGCGGTGGATAAACATTAAGTACGCTGCCTTTCAGCTCCGTTCCGCTGTAAATATACGAAACGCTTTCAAGATGTTTCTTGGCTTCTTCAACTGCTTTGAGCATTTCTTCCTTAGACGGCCGCCTCCAACTCGCTCCTTGGACAGGGACATATCCGTCGATCCTATAAGGAATGGATGAGTCGACGGACGCGATGAAACTGGCGATACTTTTGATTTCATCCTGTTCTATCAATTGTGGAATTAGAACGCTCTCAGCTCTAATCTGAATCCCACTTCTATTCAGAAGGTTGAAATTCTTTAGGACTCTTTGATTCGATTTTCCGGTATACTGGATGTGGAGAACGTCTCTAAGCGCTTTAATGCTCACACAGATCTCACCAAGATTAGCATCTCTTAGCTTGTGTATCCTGTTCTCATTCAACGCATACCCATTAGTCAACAAGACAGTTTTTATGTTGAGGCTGTCAAGCGATCTGGTTACATCCGTTAATTGTGCATCGATGGCGGGCTCGCCACCACCGAGCACGGCTTTCTCAACGTCTAATGGTTCTACTATTCTTTGAATCTCATCGAGTGAAAGCGTCTTAACGCAGGGGAGCTTTCGGAGTTGAAGCTGGACATCGTCGGTGAGATGGCAGTCCCAAGGTGATAATTTCAAGATACATCCTTTACAGCGGAAATTACAACCGCGAAAGAACATGTAAATCGAGTTGTCGTTAGTGAAGCGCACGATATGATAAACTCCCGTCAGGATCGCGCCTCCTCTAGATAGAGTCATAACGACAGGTTAGGTAGTAATGCCCTACAAGATCTCTTTGAGGTGGCGTTGCACACGGTGCGATTTGCAGTGGTGACGCGTTTTCAGATGAGAGGATTAAGCTGGCGCCAAAGATCTCTGGATGAATAAACTTAGCCAGCTGCTGCAAACCTTGAACAATCCTTGGGCCCGATCTAACTACAGTGTTTTCATCTATCTCGTAGATTCTGCCATTCTTGACAGCGCTGATGGCGATCCAGCCTGGGCGCTTCTCGAAGTCTTCCCATATAGCCGATTGGGCGCTTCCCATATAGCCGATTTTGACGACTATTATCTCTGGATTGCGTTCGATCACTGCTTCAGCGCTAACTATCGGATAAGCCTCTTTGGCATCGGCGAATATGTTTACGCCCCCAGCCATCTCTATGAGCTCATTCTGCCATGTTCCAGGACCTATTGTATAAAGGGGTTCATACCAGACTTCGTAGTATACTCTTGGCCTGTAAGTGGCATTCTCACCCTTACTAATCACAGTGTCGATTAGTTGTCGCATATGATCGGTAAGATTCTCAGCCTCTTCAAGCTTCCCGGAGGCTCTCCCAACCAATATTATGTCCGCAAGAATCTGGTCGACTTTCTTAGGATTCAAAGCTATGACTGCGATACCCTTTTCTTCAAGATCCTTTACGACTTTCTCTTGGAGACTCGACGCGGCTAAAACCAAATCTGGATTTAGGGCTATTATCCTTTCAATACTCGGATCTGCGAAGCCTCCGATTACCGCTATGTCGCCATTCTTAACTTTCTCTGGGACTTCTGGTGGATAGTCGCAGAACTTGGTTACGCCGACCACTTTGGAGCCTAAGCCTAAAGCAAATAGAATCTCCGTGTTGCTGGGCGCTAGAGAAACTATTCTCTGAGGAACATTCGAGAGAGTTACGTTTCTCCCGAAATCATCCACCACCGTCGCGGGGAAAAGAGGCGGACTCACCGTAACTGGGTGCCACGCGTACCATGCAACGCCGATGATGATGAGCGCGACTATTGTAACAGATATTATGATGGCTTTTTTCCGGTACGCCATGTCTGAGATCTCGGTTGGATAATCCATCCAAAGCTTTAACTTGCCGCCTCCATATATAACATTTTTCATGATTCCCATGCGCGCAATTATCATTGTTGGAGACGGTATGGCCGATCGGCCATTGAAGGAACTGAACTACAGGACTCCTCTGGAAGCTGCGAGTTTGAAAGGTATGGATCAGCTGGCCTCGGCAGGAGCGATAGGGCTACTTGATCCGATATCCCCGGGTGTAGTTCCGGGGAGCGATGTTGCAAACTTCTCCATACTAGGCTATGATGTTAGCCGTGTCTATACTGGAAGGGGCCCCCTTGAAGCCATAGGGGCGG
>Ga0315280_10010134_pt1 | contig 11892 bp, 8 predicted proteins | sample YL17G06_40_MG_FD_203697 | JGI IMG/M metagenome (GOLD analysis project Ga0315280, IMG submission 203697) | Sediment microbial communities from Yellowstone Lake, YNP, Wyoming, USA - YL17G06_40 | ecosystem: Environmental > Aquatic > Freshwater > Lake > Sediment | place: USA: Wyoming | collected... | reverse complement strand
GAACCGCAGCCGATCTGCGCCGTCATCGTCGGGAACCTGTTCGCGGACGACCTGATCCTCTCGGTCGCCCACCGGGTGGAGGAGCGCGCCGGCGTGCGCTTGAAACACCCGGCGCTCTAGGAGTGCTGAGTGCAGGGTGCGGGGTGCAGGGTGCAGAGTGCAGGGTGCAGGGTGCGGAGTGCAGGGTGCGGGGTGCAGGGTGCAGAGTCGCGACGTGCCGCGCTTCGCACTCCCACTCACACGTCCACCTTGCACTTTGCACCTTGCACCTTGCACTACAAGTGTCGCAGCGCGACGTTTGGATCGATGGCGGATGCGCGGCGCGCGGGCAGGTAACACGCGCAGAGTTCTTGCGGGAGTTGCGTTCGTCGCGCTCTGGACATTCCTCTCCCTCCCCAAGAAGCCGACCACTTACTCGCCGATCACCTGTACGGCGTGAACGTCGGAGGCGTGCACGAGTGCGCGCCGGTCGAACGTGACCAGGCGGCTCTGTCGCTGCTCGGCGAGGTGAACCATGTACGCGTCCTGGATCTGCTGGTGGCCCAGCACGTGCGCGAGCATCGCGCCGGTGAGGACGGGCAACGTCTCCCAATACCGATGTCGCGGGTGCGCCGTCAGCTTGGCGAGCAGCGCAGCCGCCGCGGCCGGCGTGACGGCGGCCACCGTGTACGCCGGGTTGGACGACAGGCGCACGAAACCCAGTTGCGTCAGGGCGCACGTCGCCCAGCCGCGGCGGCCTTCCCGTGAGAACCAGTCGTGGGCGAGCCAGTGGTGCTGATGATTTGGCCAGGCGAGTGCGAGGAGCACGTTGACGTCGAGCAGCGCAATCTTCATGGCTCGTCGGCCAGCAGATCGCGAGCGCGATCGGATGGAATCACGGGGGCGTCCGGGGGCACGTCGAACACGGGCAGGCCGTTCCTGGACGTGCGAGGCTGCTGGGCGCGCAGGCCACGACGCATCAACTCCGAAACGACCTGGCCCAGCCGGCGGCCGGAGGCGCGCGCCAGCGACCGGGCCGCTTCGAAGACATCTTGGTCGAGGGTCAGGGTCGTACGCATTGATACGATGATACGCTGATGCGACTAGCTTGGCAACGCCGCGTCGGCCGACGATATGGGCCGGCGGCGCCCTCTACTCAACATCAGAAGTGGATGACGGCTGGTGTCAAAATAATCAATTGACATCGGTCTTACATTTAGCAAGAATACTGGCATGTCGAACGGTTCAGTTCCCAGCCTGCCCCGGACCGAGCGGCTCATCCTGGATCTGCTCGTGGCCAACGGGGCGATGTTCGGCCTCCAGCTCGTGGAAGCCTCCGGCGGCCGGCTGAAGCGCGGAAGCGTCTACGTGACGCTCGGCCGGATGCAGCAGAAAGGCTTCGTCGAGTCGGAACAGGAGGAACGACCGCCAGGAGCGATCGGTCTGCCGCGGCGGTTGTACCGGCCAACGCCGCTCGGGGAACGGGCCCTTCGCGCGTGGGCGAGGCTCGCGCGGGAACTGGCGTGGGAAGGCCGCGCATGAACGCGCCCGGCGCCTGGCTGCTCGCCCGCTCGATGCGGCTTTTCGATGAGGAAGTCATCGAATCGGCCGTCGTGCCCGCAGTGGCCGATCTGCAGTACGAGGTACTCGGCGCGGGAGATCGTGCCTGGCGCCGGTGGCTGGCCCTGGCGCGGGGTTATGCCGGGATCGTCCGGTGTTTGTTCTCGCTTTTCCGACACGGCCTTATCTGGAGCTCTCCGATGCGCCGCCTGATCACCGTTCTCGTCCTCGGGGTCGTCGGTTCGGTGTTGCTGCTGGAAATCCTCTCGGTGTCTTCGCCCGGCCCCGCGGGCTTCGCGTCGTTCTTCCTGATGGCCGTTCTGGCGCCGATGGTGCTGCGCGTGCTGAACCCGGACACCAGTTACCGGCAGATGTTCGTCAACTGCATCAGCATCGCCCTCATGATGGCCACCGTGCTCGTCGGATGGACGGCGGCCGTGGACTATCAGCCCGCGCTGCCCTGGCACGTGTACGTGACGGTGAGCGTGCTGCTCATCGGCGTCGCGCTCGGAAGCGCCCTGGCTGCCGCCCGGGCGTCGGAATTGGGCGCGGCCGGCGGTGTGGTGTACCGGCGCCGAATACTGAACGTCATCGCCTCCGGCGCGACGTTCACCGCATGTTACGTGGCGCTCTGGAACGTGCACGCCGCACCCGCCTACGTGACGCTGAACACCGTCCGCTTTGCGATCTTCCTTGGCTTCTTCTTCGCGGCCGTCGCGGTGACCGTCCACCTGCCGGTGTTGCTCGCCGCGCAGCGCCGGATCGGAGCCTCGAGCGCCCGACCGCCGCTGGCGCTTCTCGGCGCGCTCCTGTTCCCGATTCCGCTTCTGGGTTTCCAGCTCTTCCAGGGACACCTCATCTCGTCATCGCGGTTCCTCGCCGCTCATCCCGGCACGCTCGCGATCGTGGCACTGCCATACGTCCTCGCCGGCGCCGTGCTTGGCTGGCTGCTCGCCGAGCGGCGGCCGTCGCCCGGCCAGGCAGTGGCGTAGGCCGCGCTCGGCCTCGCAGGCGCGGATGCCAATCGCTCCCCTTCGCTCACCGCGAGCGTGCCCGACCTTCCTGGAGCTGGCAAGCCAGGCTTCGCGTGTGCAGGTTGCGTCCCGCCCGCGCGCGTGTACACTTCTCGGTCTGGTCGTTGGTTCTTAGTCCCGCGTCCTTGGTGCGACCACGGACTAAGGACCAGGGACCGCACCAGGAACCAGGAACCGCACCAGGGACCAGGAACCAGGGACTAAGAACTAAAAGGAGCCCGCAATGGCCCGTCGTCTCGCGCTGCTCGTCGCACTCGCCGCGGTGCTGGCCTGTTCCGCGCACATGTTCGGCGAGGAAGGCATGTGGACGTTCGATGCGGCCCCGCTCGCGCGCATCAACGCCGCGCTGGGGACCAGGATCGATCAGGCCTGGTTGAACAAGGTGCAGGCCGCGGCCGTGCGACTGAGCGGCTGCTCGGCCTCGGTCGTGTCGCCGCAGGGCCTCGTGCTGACCAACCAGCACTGCGTGCGCGCGTGCCTGCAGACGTTCTCGACGCCCGATCGCGACCGCCTGGCAGAAGGGTTCTTCACCAGCTCACGCGAGGAAGAGCGCACGTGTGCGGGCCAGACCGCGGAGATCCTGCTTTCCATCGAGGACGTCACGGCACGCATCAACGCGGCGACGACCGGACGCACCGCGGCAGAATTCGTCAGGGCGAGGAATGCCGAGCAACTTGCGATCGAGAAGGCGGGATGCGCCGGCGATCCGAAGCTCCGATGCCAGGTGGTGACGCTGCATCGGGGCGGCCAGTACAGCCTGTACACGTACCGCCGCTACTCGGACGTCCGCCTGGTCTACGTGCCCGAGCACCAGGCGGTCGTCTTCGGCGGCGACCCGGACAACTTCAACTTCCCGCGCTTCGCGCTCGACGCCGCCTTCCTGCGCCTCTACGAGGACGGCCACCCGGCCTCGACACCGTCGTACCTGCAGTGGACGCCGCGCGCGCCGCAGCCGAACGAGCCGGTGTTCGTGGCCGGCAACCCGGGATCCACGTCGCGTCTGGAAACCGTCGCCCAGCTCGAGACCGCTCGCGACGTGCAGTTGCCCGCGCAGATCAAGCGGTACTCCGAACTGCGCGGCCGGCTGCTGCGCTTCGCCGACGAGAGCGCCGACCATCGCCGCACCACGCGTGACATCATCCGCGGCGTCGAGAACAACCTGAAGCGCGTGTGGGGGCAGCACCAGACGCTTGCCGATCCCGCCTTCATGGACGCCAAGCGGGCCGCCGAACGCGATTTCATCGCGCGCGGCGGAGGCGCGTCGGGCCCGGTAGCCGTCTCCATCGGCGAGATCGCGGCGGTGCAGCGGGCGCGCCGCCAATTCATGCCCGCCTACGAGCAGTTGGAGCAACTTGCCGGCGGCTCGTCGGTGCTCTACGGCTACGCGCGGACCCTGGTGCGGGCCGGGCTCGACCGCGCCAAGCCGGCTGCGGACCGGCTGCCCGAGTACTCCGACGCCCGGCTGCCGCTGCTCGAGAAGTCGCTGCTCGATCCGCGTCCGATTGAAGCGGAGATCGAAACGCTCTACCTCGCGTTCTGGCTGTCGAAGACGCGGGAAGCCCTGGGCACCGACGCACCCGAGAGCAAGGCGTTGCTCGACCGCGAGTCGCCCGAAGGGCTCGCCGCGCGACTGGTCGCCGACACGAAGCTGGGCGATCCCGGCGTCCGCAAGGCGCTGTTGAACGGCGGCGCCGACGCGATCCGCGCGTCCAACGATCCGCTGATTCGGTTCGTGCTCGCCAGCGATGCGACCGCTCGCACCGTCCGCGCGGCGTGGGAAGGACAGGTGGTCGGGCCGACCGATCGCGCCGCGGAACGACTGGCGCTGGCCCGGTTCACGGCGTACGGCCAGAGCATCTATCCTGATGCCACCTTCACGCTGCGCCTGTCCTACGGCCGCATCGCGGGCTGGACCGAGGGCGATCGCGTCGTCCCGCCGATGACGTTCGTCTCGGGGCTCTGGGAACGCGCCACCGGCGCCGATCCTTACCAGGTATCGCCAAAGCTGGCGGCGGCCAGAGACCGCCTGAACCCGAATACGGTCTTCACCGTCTCCACCACCAACGACATCATCGGTGGGAACTCTGGATCGCCGCTCATCGACGCGCAGGGCGGTGTCATCGGCGCGGTGTTCGACGGCAACCTGCACTCGAACGGCGGCTCGTACGGCTACGACCCGCGCCTGAATCGTACCGTCGCCGTCTCCGCGGCCGTCGTGCAGGAAGCGTTGCTGAAGGTCTACGACCAGCCGCAGCTGGTGAAGGAACTGAACGGGAGCGGATCACCGCCGCCCCCCCGGTCGACTCGGAGTTCGGAACGACAATCGAGTCGACGCAGGTATCAGTGACGAGGGGCGAGTGGCGAGTGGCGAGTGGCGAGTGAACTACAATAGCCACGTGGACAAAAGGGCCTCCGGCTCGCGCTCCGCTCGAATCACCGTGCGGCGCTTCGTCTCCGCGGCGGAAGCAGACCGGCACGACGCCGAGTACTGGCTGTCGCTCGCCCCCGCCGAGCGTCTCCTCCAGGTCTGGCGGCTGAGCGTGGAACTCTGGCGCTTCCGAGGCGAGTTTCGCGATGAACCAGGACTTTGTCGATCTGTTGCGAGCGTTCGCCGCCCATGACGTCCGCTGCTTGATCGTCGGGGCCTACGCACTCGCGCTGCACGGGCGTCCGCGTGCCACCGGCGATCTGGACGTGTGGGTCGACGCGACCCCCGAGAACGCACCGCGCGTCATGGCGGCGCTCAAAGCTTTCGGGGCCCCGCTGGAGCAGATCGACGAGGCCGACTTCTCGCGGCCGGGCGTCGTCTACCAACTCGGTGTTGCGCCCGGCCGGATCGACATTCTCACGGAACTCACCGGCCTCACCTTCGAGGAGGCCTGGCCCGGACGTCTGCGACATCCCTTCGGCGATGTGCAGGCCGACTTCATCGGTCGTGAGGCGTTCCTCCGCAACAAGCGGGCCACCGGACGCGCGAAGGACCTGGGGGACATCGAGGGGCTGGAGTAGGGGAAGCGGCGGCACCCGAGCGCCGTGCAGATGCGGCGCGCAGAAGCAATCAGCCCCACATTCCTCTTGACCTCCGACAGGAATGGATCTAGGCTCTCCTCTCGTAGTTCGAGAGGAGAACCGCCATGGGGCTCGCGCGGATGATCGCGTATGTCAGCGCACTCGCTCGTCGAAAGCACATACACGCCGAGGTGGACGAGGAACTCCGATTCCACCTGGAGATGGAGATGCAGGCGAATCGCGCACGCGGCATGACGCCGGCCGAGGCGCGACGCGTGGCCCTGCGGGATTTGGGCGGTGTGACGCAGACCAGAGAGGCCGTCCACGACGTGCGCAGCACGTTTCTCGATTCGATTCGGCAGGATGTCCGGTTCGCCATCCGCGGCTTCCGGCGCAGTCCCGGTTTCACGTTCGTGGCCGTCCTCGTCCTGGCCCTCGGCATAGCGGCAAACACGACGATCTTCAGCATCATCAACGCCGTCCTCTTCCGGCCCGTGTCGGTGCCGGAAGCCCGCGAGCTGCAATTCGTCTCGGTGCGCCTCAGGCAGGGCCCCGACATCCCGCACGCCGTGCCCTACAGCACGTTTGAAGAGATCGCACGACGTCGCGACGTCTTCGCGGGGGTAGCCGGGTATCACCCCGAATCCGCGAAGATCGGCACGGGCCTCGGCGCCACCCGGGTGGCGGGCGAGCGGGTGACCACCGATTACTTCGACGTCTTGCACGTGAGAGCGGCGCTCGGACGGACCTTCGTCCCGTCCGACGATCTGGCCGGCGCGGCGCCCGCCATCATCGTCAGCGATCGGTTCTGGCGCGGGCGCCTCGGCGCGAATCCGCACGCCGTCGGGACGACGATCGATTTGCGCCCTCTCTCGTTCCACGACGCCTACTCGGGGTACCACACGCCCTACACGATCATCGGCGTGATGCCGCCCGGCTTCAGCGGCCTGTCGAGCGCGTGGATGCCCGCGGAGTACTGGGTGCCGTTGCGCCAGCGGACGGTCGATGCGGTCGCCGGCGAGAATGCCGAAGGGATGTATGGCGGATCCGCCGAGGTTCAGCTCGAGTCGGGTGGCGTGATGATCGTCGCGCGGCTGCAACCGGGCGTGACCGACGGGGCCCTTCGTGGCGCCGTGCTGACGGCCGAACGGAACATGCGGGAATTCCGCTGGGCGACGGCTCGCGGCGTACGTCTCGAGAAAGAACATCTCGTGTGCGCGGGTGCCTCCCGTGGCCTCCTGCCGTTCGATCCGCGGCGGCAGGTGGTGCCCGCGCGGCTGGCGTTAGCGCTGATGATCGTCCCGGGCATGGTGCTGCTCATCGCCGCCATCAACCTGGCCGGCATCCTGATGGCGCGTGGCGTCACGCGCCGCGGCGAGATCGGCGTGCGTCTGGCGCTGGGTGCCGGTCGCGCGAGGGTTGCGCGCCATGTGCTGACCGAGACGATCCTGCTGTCGCTTGCCGGCGCCTTTGCCGCCCTGGCGCTCTCGCGTGCGTTCATCGGCCTGTTCCTGGCGTACATGCCCAGCCGGATCGGGCCTGGGCCGGTCGGCCTGTTTTCCATCTCGCTCGACGTACCGATCGACGTGCGCGTGCTGATCTTCACCGTGGCGCTCGGCGTCGCCGCCGGCATCCTGGTCGGACTGACGCCCGCGCTGCAGGTGCTGCGCACCGACGTGCTGGCCGCGCTGTCTGGTGCGTCCACCGGGGCCCCCGCGACCGCCCGCTGGCGCATGCGCCGCTGGATCGTCGTCCCGCAAATCTGCCTGTCGCTCGTCCTCCTGCTCGCCGCGGGTGTTCTCGTGCGCGGCCTCCTGGAGGCGGAGTTCGCGGATCGCGGGTTCAACCCGGACCGCGTCGCCTACGCCGATGTCGCGCTGCCGGCCACGCCCGGCTGGCAGACGATGACGAAGGAGCAGTGGCCCGCGGAGAATGCGCGTCAGACGGCGCTGTACAAGCAGCTGCTCGAACAGGTCCGCGGCCTCCCTGTCGTTGAGCATGCGGCGCTTGCCACGAAGTCGTCCTGGAACGGCGACCGGTGGGGCGGAAGCTCTGTGGTCACCCGGCAGTCGTACGCCGCGGGACAGAACCGCTGGGTGTCGGCTGGAGAGGTCTCGGTGGGCTACTTCGACACGATGGGTATTCCCATCCTGCGCGGGCGCGCGTTCAACGAGCACGACACCGCGACGTCCACGCGCGTGGCGATCGTGTGCGAGCGGCTGGCGCAGTTGCTCTGGCCCCACAAGGATCCGATTGGCGAATATATTGCGAACTTCGATCCGTCGAGCGGAAGCGGCAAGCCGGCCTGGCTGCTGGTTGTCGGCCTCGCGAAGGAAGTGAAAGTTCCGGGCAGGGAAGACCGCTGGACGCCGTTCTTCTACGTGCCCATCGAGCAACAGGCGCGGATGCCGGAGGCGAGCATCGTGGCGCGGGGGCGGGCAGGTTCACGCGACCTGCTGAAGACGGTGACGGAGGGTATCGTCGCCGCGCATCCCGAGGCGGAGATCCCGCGCGCCAGGACGATGGACGAGGAGATCGGCGAGGTGCTGTATCCGAGACGCCTGGGGGCGGCGATCCTTGCGGTATCGGGGCTCTTCGGTCTCCTGCTCTCGACCGTGGGACTGTACGGCGTGGTCTCCTACTCGGCCGCCCAGCGGCTGCGCGAGATCGGTATCCGCGCGGCCCTCGGCGCCGGGCGGCGAGACATCCTCGCACTGTTGCTGCGCGACGGGCTGCTCGCGCTCGGCATCGGGGTGGGGTGTGGCGTCGCGCTGGGGTTTGCAGCGGTGCGCGTCGTGTCCGGCATGGTCGTGGCCCTTCCGGCGCTGGACGTGCTCACGCTCGTGACGGTTCCGGCGCTGCTCTCGGCGGTGATCCTGGCGGCCTGTTTGCTACCCGCGCACCGGGCTGCCCGCGTGAACCCCATCGACGTCCTGCGCGCGCAGTAGTGGCGGCCCAGCCTTCGCTCAGCGTCAGCTTGCCCGACCCAGCGCTCGCGGCCGCTGGTCGGGTAGCAGGTCCAGCCTCCGCGCCACGAGCGCTCGTCGTCTCGCCGATTCTATTCGGTTCACGACGGACCACACTTTCCGGACGCCGAAGCGTTTCGGCCACTCGATCTCGGGAAGAGGTCAGTCAGGAACACCGAGCAACGCCGAGGAGTCCGGCTGCGGAGCGGCTCGGCGGGTGGTGCACCGCTCCCCGTCTGGCGCAACTGCTCAGGCCGGGAAGCTGAACAACGACAGCGCACGCCTCTCTCGATCGTCGATCCTGCTATGCTGGCCTTGGGATCAATCCATGAAGCGATCGGCCGGCGCGACGATCCTCGTCTGGATGTGGCTCCTCGTCGCGGCGCCGGCGGGGGCTCACCAGGTGCCCGGCTCCGCGGATGCGGGCATCGCCCGCCTGTTGCAGGAGCGAGCACGAGCTCCCCGGCGGCCACAGCCCGGCCTATCTGGCCATCCTGGACGAGCAGGTGGCGATGTCGAGGCTGGTGTGGCGGGAAGACCCGGCGAGTTTCCCGGGCTTCCCCGAATTTTTCGCGGCGCACGAGATCGCGCACCAGTGGTGGTGTCAGGCCATCGGCGAGAAGAACTACCACGAGACGTGGCTGAGCGAGGCGTTCGCGCAGTACTTCGCGGCGCTCTACGCGGAGCACGCGCACGGGCACGACGAGTTGGCGGCCATCATCCGGCGGATGCAGAAATGGAGCATGCGCGACTCGTCGCAGGGGCCGGTGTACCTCGGGGCGCGGGTGGGCCAATTGAAGAACGACGGCCGGGCGTTGCGCGCGGTCGTCTACGACAAGGGCGCGCTCGTCCTGCACATGCTGAGGCGCCTGATCGGAGACGAGGCGTTCTTTCGCGGCCTGCGCCTTTTCTACACGACGTGGCGCTTCAAGAAGGCGGGTTCAGACGATCTGCGGAACGCATTCCAGCAGGCGTCCGGCAAGCCGCTCGGCCGGTTCTTCGACATGTGGATCTACAACGACACGCTGCCGCGCCTGAAATTCTCGTGGCGCGAGGCGCACGTGGCCACTGGCGACGAGATAGACGTGCGAGTCGAGCAGGTGGGCGACGTCTTCGACCTGCCGCTGACGGCGACGATCGAATACGCCGACGATCGGACGATCGATGTCGTCGTCCCGGTCACGGATCGCGTCGTCAAGCGGCAGATCCCGGTCAGCGGCCGTGTTCGCAAGGTCGAGGTCAACGGCGACGACGTGGTGCCGGCGGAGATTTCGCGGTAGACAGGAGGGCGCAATTCGGAATCGGCGATCATCTTGCGGGTCCTGGCCGGTCGGCCGCGGCCTGTGGCCTCGGCCGGCGTCCTTTCGCCCGCCTCGACGCGCGGTTGGCCGCTCGCGACCGCTTGACGCTTTGTGGGCGCGCCCTGCACGGCTCGCTGATGACGCCCGCTTGCTCGGCGGCCGGCCTCGCCCCCATGGGCACCCCAACGCGGCTGCCGCGTTGGGGACCCCGCCGGTCGCGCCCAACCGGCCACCCGCCTGACGATTCCGAATCCCGCGTGTTCAAGTGCGCGAGGCGTCACAGCAGCGGAGCGGATGCGCCAGCGGCCGAGCCATGCCGAGCGACCGGTCGTGCATCGCGCAAAACGACCCGCCTTCGCTGCGCTCATGATTACCCGCGCAGCTATGGCGTGGCCTCGCCGTAGCTCGCTCGGATCCAGGGCGAGCGTAGGCGAGCGAGCGGTGCGCCGTTTGCCCGGCGCAGCGCGTCGGCGGGGCCCCCAACGCGGACCGCACTACGGGCTCCGCGCCCTTCGATGATCCTCAGGGCGCCTTGACCGACAGTCGACGTTGCGGGAGCCGTCGCGCAAGCCGTCCAGCGAAGATCAGGAAAACGGTGCAACGCCGAGGAGTTTTGCCCGGTTGCGGAGCGGCTCGGCCGGTGGTGCATCCGCTCCGCTGTGAGCTCAGAGCTCGCGCCATTGACTTGCGCTGCATCGCGCACGTGAAGACGCGCTCGCGCCGGCCGCATCACTCCGATCGGAGCGCCACGATCGGTTCGACGCGCATCGCGCGTTGGGCCGGCACGATGCTCGCGCCCACCGCGACGGCGACCAGGAGGAAGCAGACCGATGCCCACAGGATCGGGTCGGTGATCGCGAGATCCGCCATCTCGCGGAAGCCGAGACGGGTGACGGCCAGCGTGCCGGCAAACGACACCGCCGTGCCGATGCCGACGATGATGAGCGCCTGCTTCAGCACGAGCTGCAGCACTTCGCGCCGTGTGGCACCAAGCGCGATGCGGATGCCGAACTCGCGGGTCCGTTCGGCCACCATGTAGCTGGTGACGCTGAAGACGCCCAGCGCGCCGAGCGCCAGCGCAAAGGCACCGAAGCCGCCAAGGATGCCGACGATGAGCGGCGCGCCGCCGAATCGACGGTGCCATCGCTCGTCGAGTCGCTCGATGTCGTCCAGCGGCTGCGTGGGATCCACGCGCCGTACCGTCGCCCGGATTCGCTCGACCAGGGCGCGCGTGTCGCCGCCGGCGCGCACGAAGAAACCGTTCGGCACATCCTCGACCGGTATGCCCGCAGCCTTGCTGGTGGAGGACGCCGACTGCGCGCGTGGAATGTAGACCGCCTGTGGGCCATCCGCCAACGCCCGCGTCACCATCGTGTCGGGTACGACGCCGACGACGGCCAGCCAGCGGGCGTCAGCTCCCTGACCACGTCTGATGCGGTGTCCGATTGGGTCCTGCCCGGGCCAGCAGCGTGCACCGTGCCTTTCGCTGATGACGACCACCGGGGCGGACCCCGCCGTGTCCATCTCGGAGATCGCACGGCCGCGCCGGACGGGAAGGCCCAGCGTGGAGAAGTACTGCGGCCCCACGCTGATAGCCACCGCTCCGACGCGCCCCGTCGCCGCGGCGCACCCTTCGAACTCGATCGGTTCCCGGTCGCGCGCGATCCACAGGCCCGGCAGGCCTCCGGTTGCCGCCGCCCGGACGCCCGGCACCTGTCGAACCGCCTCGACGATGTCCGCCAGGCGGCGCGCGTCGCCGGCGCCTGCGGAGGGGCCGTGGTCGAAGGACAGCCCGACCGCCAGGACCTTCGACGCGTCGAATCCCCACTGCACGCCGTCGAGCGCGGCGAAGAAACGCGTGAACATGATGGCGCAGACGGCGAGCACGATCGCGAGACCGATTTCGACGATGACCAGCAGATCGCGCCCGCCGTAGGGACCATGGCGCGGTTTCCTGGAGCCGGGCGCGCTGTGCAGCGATTGCGTGAGGCTCGGCTTCGAGGCGACCAGGGCGGGGACGAGGCCGAACACGAACGGGATTGC
>Ga0315280_10010133_pt1 | contig 11892 bp, 6 predicted proteins | sample YL17G06_40_MG_FD_203697 | JGI IMG/M metagenome (GOLD analysis project Ga0315280, IMG submission 203697) | Sediment microbial communities from Yellowstone Lake, YNP, Wyoming, USA - YL17G06_40 | ecosystem: Environmental > Aquatic > Freshwater > Lake > Sediment | place: USA: Wyoming | collected... | reverse complement strand
TAGCGTACCTAGAAGCTACTAGCTTCCAAGCTGCAATGAAACGGTCCTGCTGCGAAGGATTCGAGGAAGACGCAACAGTGCCATTAGGGCCCTTCCCAAACCAAAAATCGCTTACGGCCTGATTGTATCCTTCTTCGGTATCCGGATAAATGTTGCAAAGCCACAGTGGAAATCCATATCCAATTTGTCCAAAATATGGGCCCGGGGTATGGACTGTGAAGATGGTCGACCAGTGCCATTGATGCATGTCTAGGATGACATAAGTCGAATGATTTTTCGCCAATGCAATTTCATAATCAATTGTCTGCAGATAGGATTGCGAATCACTAGAAGGTTGAGGCTCAAGCAAATCCCATCTGATAGGGAATCTCACAACTGTGACGCCCCAACTTTGCAGGCGATCATAGTCGGCTTTCGCACGTGCTTGAGTGGACACAACGTTGAATCCCCGTAGGGTGGCAATTTCGTCATATGAGTTAACGATTCTGTCACCAACAGTATGTACCCAAGGCATGTCGTAACGGATTGAACCGGTCGATCGCACCAATTTCGATTGCTCAAGGCTTCCGCCTAACAGGGGCATAGTGCCAGATACAACAGCAACCGCAATGAAAAAGGTTGCCATGAGAGAGCGCGCGCTATACTTGCCAGATTTCATAACTATTCTGCAGCATCGTCGACCTAATAAGTTTTTTTAAGATGGAGTACAACAAAGACACATTATGGTTTCATGAGTGCTAACGTAAGCACACATATTATCAACTTCTCTCTCGTAACAAATAGGACGAGTCTTATAGAAGAATCGTGTGTTTCAGTTTATTAAGAAGATTTGCTTCAATACTCGAAAGAGGAGAAGGAAAAATGAAAACAGTCAAGTTTTGTTTTCGGGAATTGTCGACATCTCTAGTAATTGGCGTGCTTTTGCCCAGTTTCTTTGCTCCCCAACATCTTATAGCGCGCATGCCTGTTCCTAAAATGGTTAAAAATGGTTTTAAGTCCATCTTTGCACACTCCTGCCGGTTCGAGAAGGGCGCGCGCTATAGGGCGGATAGTGCAAAGAAATCAAGAACAGATACGAAGCCCAAAACTGCCCCCGAATCCCAAAAAAGAAATAAAAACCATTTTACACCAATTTCGGAACAAGCGTGCGCGCTAACTACGAGCGGTGTTCAGCTAGCTACCTAGCTGGAATGCGTGATTGCTGTAGAAAGTCTGACTGTTGAAAAGCTCGTAGGTAAGATTCATGGTGTATACTCTCCGGAAAGCTTTTCGGAAAGAGATTTATCGGGCGGGAATTAAGGGGTAAGATAATAGAGTTACGTGGGCGTGCTTCCTTGAATATGGAACTCCTCTCAGATTTTGTATTGAAAATAAACAAGTCAAGGTGAACTTGTTGAAAAAGATTTTCCTATTCTTGCTTCTCGTTCTATTGGCTTTTCCTAGGATCTTCTCGACGGTTCAGGAAGTGTTCTACGCATTTTCATTTTCATCGGCGGCGCTGGTGGAAGATGCTCTGGTCAGGGGAAAGATCGAGGTTTCCCCATTCAAGGCAGAAGGTTCATTGCAGGGAGAAGCTGATGAGATATCAGTAAGAATGGCGCCAACCGCTCTACTCACAATCCTTAGCTCTGTAACGGGTATGCGACTGAACATTCTAATGGCGCTCCCGTTGAGTGGATTAGTTCTAGCGCTGTTGTCTTTTGTGTTGGCTAAGCGTTTCTTAAGGTCGAAGTTGCTGGCAATAGTTTATGCATTGCTTACAAGTTACGAGCCTACTACAATCTTGTTGACTAACCAGCTTTTCTTTATTTCACTAGGAATCATCATGTTTTATCTCTCTCTAATAGTATTCCTCAAATTTCACGAAGGAAAACTCGACAACAGGAAATATGTTTTTCTGCTTTTGATGTTTTTTGTTGTCGCCTATTTATCATATTACACTGCAGAGTTTTACATTATTCTATTCTTGATTTTCCTGGTTCTGGCTAATCTAATTTCGAGGATGCGTAAGTGGAGACTCTCCATCAAAGGCGTTGGTTTTCTAACATTAGCCTTTGTCTTGATATTTGTCGGATTTGACAGTGCTTTCTACTACTATCTCGGGCGGGCTAGATTTGATCTAGTACTTGAGCAAGTCAACTACCTTTTGAGGAGTTTGACTGGTGCCAGAACTAGCTCCGTCGTACATTTTCATAGTCAAACCATAGTCGTCCTAGAAGTCGCATTATTGCTAAGCATTCTGGCTCCTGTTGGCGCATATCTATTGTGGTTACTAATCGCGCCGTCGAGAAAAAGACGTGTAAGCGCACAAAAAGGATTTGACTATCGAATATTAGCTTTTATTGCGGTTGCATTGACAGGTCTTGCAAGTTTATTCATTTATGCTCCACTGGGGCTATTCGACTTTAAACATATATACTTGGTCTTCCCATTACTTGCTTTGTTTTCAGTTGAGCACTTTCTTGGAAATAGATTGAAAACGAAGACTGTAATAATCATCCTTCTGCTACTTGTTTTTATGTTGAAATTTGGGGCTTATGTCTCAACTGAAGAACTGGGATATGGCAGGCGATATTTCACGGCGATGAGTCCATCCGCAAAATGGTCATCAGGATATATAACCGAAAATAGAATCTTGACAGATACTGAAACAGGCGCAATTTTGCTAGCAGAATTCGTGCAAACCCAAAAAGTGAACAACGTGCCCATCTGTCTTTTCAATGAGCATAACGCCAATTTTCTATACAATCTTTCAAAAGCCAACGAATTTGCGATTCGAAATTATAACTATCTAATACTTACTCGTAGGATTACCGAACAGCTGGTCTGTGGGGGTTCATGGTCGAAATTTGGGCCAGTGAAAAATGTGTTCTATCAAATGGATAATTGGACCTATGCGAGTAGAATATATGATGGGGGAGATGGCGTAGTTTACCGGTTAGACATACCGCAATCTTGATATTGAGGACATCACAAACTCGTGTTTTCCAATTGGATGGACAATTGATGTATTGGCGCATTCATACTTGGGGAGTTAACAAAATAATGAAGGTTTTTGGTCAACAATAAGCCGGGATTCACATGAGTACTCTTCGTCATCAAGTGTTGAAACGCGGAATTTTCCCATTTGCTCAATTTGTCTTGCGCGGACAATTTTGGTCTAAGGCGAGAGAATTTAAGAAGTTGCAGTGGATGCCTCAAAAGGATTTGGAGTATAGACAAACGAGAAGGCTAAAGAGAATCCTAATTCACGCCTACGAAAACGTTCCATTCTATTCAAAGAAGTTCAAAGAAGCTGGATTTAGCCCCTACGGACTGAGGAAAAAAGGCGACATAATGAGAATTCCAGTAATCACGAAGGAAGAGATACGGAGGAACTTCCCTACAGAGATAACTGCAATGAATATTGGTAGAAAAAGATGGAAGATCGACAGTACGTCCGGCTCATCAGGGGAACCTTTGATTTTCTATCGAGACGCGATTACTGATGATATGAAAGTGGCGTCAGATATATTGTTTAACAACTGGTGCGGAATCGAACCGGGAGATAGTACACTTTGGATAACTCATCCTCGTCAAATTAAAGTGAGAAATTGGGTTGAATACATAAGACGTATTTTATGGAATAGCACAACCAATCTTCGGTGGTTGTCAGTATCAGATTTGCAGGAGCAAAACGCTCTCGCTGTTGTCAAATTCATTGAGAAGGTCAGACCCCGTTGCTTGTATGGATACACCTCGGGTTTATTGATGTTAGCCAGATGTTTCCGTCAATATGGCGGTTCGTCAAGATCAAATGTCAAAGCGATAATTAGCTCAGCAGAAACACTTTCACCCCACCACAAACAGATAATAGAGCAAACTTTCGGGTGTGACGTGTTTAACAGATATGGGATGAGAGAGTTGGGGGGATCAGTAGCACAGGATTGTGAAGAGCACACAAATCTACACGTAAACAGCGAACTATATCTAGTGGAGATAACAAGAGATGGCGAAAGTGTCGCTCCAGGTGAGAGAGGAAGCGTTGTGGTGACAGACTTGCACAATATGGTCATGCCAATCATCAGGTATAAGGTTGGTGACATAGCGCTCAGCGAAGGATCATCTTGCTCTTGTGGAAGAGGTTTCCCGACAATTAAGGCAATAGAGGGAAGGCAGACTGAGTTCGTAAATATCAGGACTCCTTCTGGAAAAATCATCACTCACCCAGGCTACTTCTTTGTTTTGGGGGATTTTGTTGAGTACATTAGGCAATTTCAATTCGTCCAAGAGAAACTTGACGAGCTAGTTGTAAAAATCGTTCCCTGCGAGACTTTCAATTCCATTGTTGCAGAAAAAATCAGAAAGTTCCTCAGCCACACAATTGGAGACGAAATGACCATAAAACTGGAGATAGTAGATGAAATTCCGGCTGAACGATCAGGAAAGAGGCCGATCGTAAAGTCCCGGATTCCTCCTATAGTGTAAAGCGCGTGCAATACTAAACGTTGTATTGTTAGATCTTACAATCGTGTGAGAACCTGATGTTGAAATGTTTCCGCTTGGGTTATTAAGCGCGGTGTTCTGGATTATCTGGTTATAGTCAGCGTAAACGCCTTCTCTGATTCCATATTTTCCATTGTTTGTCACCGTGTTATTCTCAACAAGGTTGTATGTGGATGAAACGTCTATGTCACCGTAGATCCAAACGCCGTTGCGCTGATTTAAATAAATTCGGTTTCCTTGAACAGTGTTTCTTGATGACCTGACAACGCCGATGCCTTCCCAACCATTATCATGTATACAGTTGTTAGATATTTCGCAGTTGTTAACTCCGTGAAGCAGCACACCCCTTTGCAGGTTGCTGTAAACCTCGTTGTCGTTGATGACTGCCCATGAATTATCAGTCGGCGGTCCGAAACCGATGACCACGCCACTTCTCATGTTATCATGGATTGAATTGCCGCTGATTTGAACATTAGTGCTTGGAACTTCGCTACGATTATAAGCGACAATGCCGTCATAACAGTTTCCTACGATTTCAGACGCTTGCACTCTGACATCAACGGAATCATAAATTCCTATTCCCACATTTTCGTTGTATCTGCTGGAACACCCAATTATTGTTACGTCTTCTGCGTGATACACGTCAAATCCGTCGCCATACCTAGGACTTGCACCAGTGCTGTTGCTCCATTCAGAAATGCAATTGATAAAGTGGATCCTTTTGGAATTCGCTGAACCGGATACCATCTCTGGATTCCACCCAACTCGAAAACCGCTTTCAAAATTCTTGAAGCTCCTGACATTGTCAAAGAAAACATCGGTTGATGCCTCTATTTCAATAGCCCAACGTGTATAATTACTTCCAGCATTTGTTATCGCTAGATTGGACAGGGTGATGTTTGAAGAATCCCGTATCAATATGCCATGTTGTCCACGTGTACCATTCAGTATTGTAGAGAATCCTGATCCTGTAAAGAGGATGTCATTCTTTTCTGTGATATCAATATGGCTTGGTATGTTGTATGTTCCTTCCGCTATGTAGATCGAAGTGTCGTTCATGATTGCGGAATTTATTACATGAGAAGCGTCTGTGCTAAGCCAGAGTAGCCTGCCGTCATACCGTGTTGCCCAATAATGTGTGCCGTTTGTTCGTATAGTGTACGTGGCAGAGAGTATCCGTCCTCCTGTCACAACGTACACGGAATATATAGAAGACTGGCTTGAAGAAGCAATGAGAACTACTGAAACAGCGAGGACTAGAGTGATTGCTGTTACGCCTATTTTCATGCTTATCTAAAACGGTATTCTCGGTGCGCTTAAATAAAAGTTTTCCTCGAAGAGTACAACAAGGATACGCTGGATCACTCTGCACGTGCGCTAATGAATCTAGGTGTCTATTGGATCCGAACGACACATATAGGAATGTTCTAGATTAATTTTAGATAGTGTTTATTAAGGGCATGTTCAAACCATTCATTAATAAGGAGGAAAGAGAAGTGTGCAGTCTCAGATGTGAACGTCGACGACTGTCAGTTTCTTTAATGACGAGTATACTCCTGATTAGCTTTTTCCTTACTCCAGGCCTCCTACAATTCGCTAAAGGATCATCTGAGGACCCCTGGTGGGATAGCAAATGGCTATACAGAAAAGCGATAACAATCAATCACACGAAGGTGAGTGGAAATCTACAGAATTTTCCCACACTAATCCAATTAGTCGATAGTGATCTAGCATCACACGCCAGACCTGACGGCCACGACATTGTTTTTGTAGACCATAGCACTGGTCTGAAGCTTGACCATGAAATCGAATATTATGACAACGACACCGGCCATCTTGTTGCTTGGGTAAGAATACCACTTCTTAATCCTACAGAGGATACAGAGCTCTACATGTATTACGGGAATCCGGATGCCGAAGATCAGCAGAACCGCGCGGCTGTGTGGGACGCAAACTACAAAATGGTTTTGCACCTTGATGAAAAGAACGGTGTTCAGTATGACTCTACGATAAATGGTAACAATGGTACCCCTTATGGTGGAGTCACCCAAGGCTATTTGACGGGCAAAATAGCTGGTGCAGATATGTTTGACGGCGTCGACGACTGTGTAGAGGTACTTCACAGCGACACGATTGCAGGTTTCACTCAGGCATTCACTGTCAGCTTCTGGATAAAACTCAAAGATACCGTGCGAAGACAGACGATACTAAGTAAGTACGACTCAAACAATAATCAAAGAGGCTGGAGCATCGAATTCCAGAAGGATCCTACGTACGGAAAAGTCCTCACCTTTTTCGCATCTCCGGACGGGTTAGTTTTCCGTTATTGGAGCGCTTCTTTCAATCCAGCAGGTCCCACGTGGTATTACATAACATTCGTTTGGGAAGCAAACGCCATCCCTAAATTCTATGTTGATGGAAAACTTGTGCCCACGATAGGCAATAACAAAATCTCACGTATATTCAATAACGTGGCAACGCCGTTACACATTGGAAACAGCACCTGGGCAGTAGGAAGAGAGTTTAAAGGTGACTTGGATGAGGTATGCGTTTCCAATGCAGCACGGTCACCAGATTGGATTCTGACATCATATAATACTCAGACTGGTCCGCTCAAAATGAAGTGGACTGTCAGGGGTCTTGCGAGGACCTTTAATAGCCCACTGATTGCTGACGTAGATGGGGATGGCGTTGATGATGTGATTTTCTATGGAGTTAACAGTACAACAGCGTTCAGAGGCACTGACGGGAGCGTCATATGGAACACCAAACTTTATGACGTTGATGAATGGGTGCAACCGCAAATGGGTGATATTAATCGCGACGGAATTGCTGAAATCGTTGTGCCTCTTTCATTTCGGAGTAACGCTGGAGTGGTTGTTTTGCGGGCAACCGATGGAAGTGTCGTCTGGAAGATAACTGGTCTGGGTGGATATGTTGTTGGTAGCCCCGTTATTGGTGATATTGACGGGAGTGGATATAAGACTATTTTCGTTCCTTCCGCAGATAGTGAGAATATTACGTCGCCGAATGGTACTGTTACGTATACACTGCGTGGAAGATTGACATCGCTGAGTTATGATGGACGGATTCTGCATCAAACATTTGCTTGGCGACCGTGCGCAGGTGGCTTGTCTTTGGCGGATACGGACAATGATGGCACGTTTGAATTGTATATGGGCGATAGATCCGAGGGTTATCCTGATGGTGGATATGGCAGAGGAGTGCGCTCATTTTGGGCGGAAAACTTGACTGTTAGATGGGAGCGACCTGATATTCTCAGCAGCAGCCACATTCCAATGCCCGTTGACGTAAACAATGATGGAAAAATGGAAATAGTTGCCGGCAATCAGCGAGGAGGACTCTTCATTCTAGACGCGACCAACGGAAACACCATAAAAAGCATCGTTCTCTCTCCTGACACTATACCTCAGCACTATCAGCCCTCAATCTATGATGTTGACGGCGACGGAAACCTCGAGATAATGTTAGCTGATGGAGACCACAGTTACGGCACCAAAAGCAACTTCGACACGCCAGACATCGTGATATGGGATTTGGTCAGGTGGCAAGTGGACCACCGTATGAACGTGGGTCGATGCAGGTTTCCTCCGCAAATTGGGGAGGTGACAGGAGATGGCATAATGGATATTGTTGCTGCCAATTACACGGGAGTGTTTGTTTTCGACCGAACCTTTTCCTGGGATGTACCAATCGACCAAGAAACAGAACTTGCACCAGAACTTAGCTACCCCGTCATTGGCGACATTGATGGCGACGGCTTGAATGAGCTTGTGGTTGTGACGAATTCTGGAATTATGTATGCTTTTGACACCCCAGGTCACGTGCCTTTTCCGCGACCAAGATCAGAAGTGCAATTCTACAGTGAACGCAGACTGGGCGTTGCTGAATACGTCCCTCCTCCCGGTGGACCGGAACCTTTCATATTACAGATAACACCGCATGCTGGGGCAACGAACGTTCCAGTATCAATAAGAAGAATAGACTTCAAGTTGATAGACTTTCAACACGACCTTATGAACTACACAGTTTGGACAGATCCGTTTATTGGATCAGACAGTGGTACAAACGTAGGCAACGGAATATATTCAGTTTCCGTAAGCAACCTAGATTATTGCAGAACCTATACATGGAAAATAAATGTAACAGATGGCGAACACTGGACGAACAAGACATACACTTTCACCACAGAAGATATTCCTCTTTGGTGGGATACAAAGTGGCAACATCGCAAATCAATCACCATTCAGCCAAGAGAGGTCATTGAAGACCAAACCAACTTCCCAATTCTACTGGATATTACGGACAGTAATTTGATTGGTAATGCACGACCCGATGGGCATGATTTCGTCTTCATCGACGCCAACTACACAAAACTCAATCACGAAATAGAGCTCTATGAAAGCACAAAAGGACGCTTGATTGCTTGGATAAGCGTTCCCTTCATCTCTTCGGTTGAATATACAAAACTCTATATGTATTATGGGAATCTTGATGCCGAAGATCAGCAGAACCGCACGGCTGTATGGGATGCAGACTACAAGATGGTATTGCACCTTGATGAGAAGACTAGTCTTCATTATGATTCTACGATAAATGGTAATAATGGTACACCCTTCGGCGGTGTGGTTCAAGGCCAACAAAGTAAAATAGACGGCGGAGACGGATTTGACGGCATCAACGATTATGTTCAGGTGCCTCATAGTGATGCTATATCGAATTTCACGGAAGCGTTCACGACCAGTTTCTGGCTAAGACTGAACGACACAAGCCGAAGGCAGACCATACTCAACAAATACGACATACAAAATAACCAGAGAGGATGGTACATAGAATTCTATCCTAACCACCCAACATACGGAAAGGTTCTAGGCTTTGGCGCGTCCACCGATGGTATTACCCCCCGTTCTTGGTATGCATCTTTCAACCCCGAGATTGGTAAATGGTACTACATAGCAGTCGTCTGGACATCAAATGCCATTCCACTTTTCTATATCGACGGTGAGCAGGTGCCAACGATACTCTCAAACAGGATTGCATCAATATTCAACAATGTGGGAGTCCCGTTGGCTATCGGCAAGGGAATCTACTCAAGCTGGTATATTAAAGGCCTCCTTGACGAAATCAGATTATCCGATACAAACAGATCGGCAAGTTGGATACTCACAAGTTACAATAACCAAGAAGACCCTTCAACCTTCTACGCTATCGGAAATGAAGAGGACCTACCAAGTGAACCAATAGTTACAGCTCCGGCACCACTCAATGGAGCAGTCAATGTACCCGTTGATCTTACAAAATTGAGCTTCAACTTAACAGACTACCAACAAGATCTGATGCGCTATACTGTTACAACGAGTCCTGATGTAGGCTCACCATCACAATCAAACGTTTCAAACGGCAGATATGACGCACCAATTAGCCGACTAGATTACTCCACAACTTATACGTGGATTGTAAACGTCACAGATGGCAACCACACAACAATCAGGAATTTCACATTTACAACCGAAAAAGGCAATAGACGACCCACGCAAGGCATACCTCTACTTGTTTCAAGCAGCGGAACCAACAAGACTGGCGACAATCTGATAGCCTACAACCAAAGCACAAGCGACCCTGACTTTGATAAAGTCACAAATATCTTCAGCTGGTACAAGAACGGAGTCTCGCTAACCAACGTTCTTATGCCTTTCGACACGAATAGCACCACAAAAGTCAAAGACTACTCTGGTTACGGAAATAATGGCACTGTATATGGTGCAGCATGGACAAATCAAGGCATAATTGGTGGCGCATACAGCTTCAATGGAGTTAATAACTACATTTCGATACCGAACTCGGCCACATTGGATGGAGGGCGTGGTTGGAGCAGGATAACAGTAGAGGTTTGGGTCAGACTTTCAAGCAATCAAAACGGCAGAAGAATCATAGCTGAGGCAAGCAGTTATCAATTGGGCTTACAACGCTCAGGGGTTCCAAATAGACTCTACTTCGGCATTTGCTGCAAATACTACTACGAGGTGGAATACTCTACTCCCCTTGCAGCAAATACTTGGTATCATATAGTCGGCACGTATGATGCCGGTGTTGGCTCAAAAATCTACGTAAACGGCATGGCCGTTCCAGTAACAGTAACATCAGGTAGTCCAATAGGAAAGATTTGGAGCAAAGGTTATCCCCTAGAAATAGGCAGACATTTCTTCTACCCAACGACAAGCTACTTCGCAGGCATTGTAGACGAGGTGCGGATATATGGCAACCTTATTTTGTCGCCGGAACAGATTAGGCAGAACTATGTGCAGAGTAAAGATGGTTTCTCTAGCAACTCGACAATAGTAACTCAACAAATCAGTGTTGGTGACGTTTGGAAATGCCAAGTTACGCCAAACGACGCTAACCTAGACGGCAAGGCTCTGTCCTCTAACTCAATTACCATTGTATGGAACAACAAGCCGAGCGCTAGCAACTTGGCAATCTCACCTTCAATTGCATACACGGACAGCAATTTGACTGTAAGTTACACATACTACGATCCTGACGGGGACCCGGAAACTGTCTCGGAAATAAGATGGTACAAAAATGACACACTGCAACCAGGACTCAACAATACACGGATCGTTTCATCCAACTTAACCCGAAAGGGCGACATCTGGTATTTTACAGTTAGACCCTTCGACGGAAAGGAATTCGGTGAAATCCAGACTTCTCCGCAAGTTACAATTCTAAACAGCCCACCCGAAATTCTTTACTATTACCCAAAACCAAATGTCACTATCTCGGGAGGAAATTCGCAAGAGTTCAACGTGACAGGCTTTGACCCTGATGGAGACACCATGACAATAGAATGGTGGGTAGACGGGACGCTCATGCAAACCCAAACGGGCACCTTCTCTTTGTTCACGCTCAACACTACCGAAGGGTCACCATACACAAGCATCGTCACCGTCATAGTTAAAGATAATGAAAGCCAGACCTCTCATCAATGGACAGTTTCAGTAGAGTAGTTTAGCGCGCGCTACCACGATAGAACAGACGGATTTATGCTCCACTCCAACACCTTCATAACACAAACAACATTCACCAACACAACAGGCCTACGCATATACGTCAACCCAACATACATAGCCTCTAACCACACCAGCGAAACCAAAATCTACGACTTCAACAAGCTCGGAAAACCCAAACATGTATACATCGATGGTGCACAGAAAGCGGAAAACAACGGCTGGTCATGGAACAACTCTACCACTGTGACCGTGACCGTGACCGTGACAAGCGCTAACGAATCCATCTTCCTAGACTGGAACTCCTGACCTTAATAGGACTTAAGCAGATTCTTCTCTCATAGGAGTCTTTAAAGCCAAAATGCACTTGGACCTAGAA
>Ga0315280_10010132_pt1 | contig 11893 bp, 7 predicted proteins | sample YL17G06_40_MG_FD_203697 | JGI IMG/M metagenome (GOLD analysis project Ga0315280, IMG submission 203697) | Sediment microbial communities from Yellowstone Lake, YNP, Wyoming, USA - YL17G06_40 | ecosystem: Environmental > Aquatic > Freshwater > Lake > Sediment | place: USA: Wyoming | collected... | reverse complement strand
CATACTTCAATAGCAAAAGGTTTTTCCGTAAATTCAGGTATGATATTTACAGATAAAAGTATTATCTTTATCGACTGTGGCATGACTATCGCCTCGGCTGAATTTCTCTGGAAATTAGCTCAAGAAAAAATGCGTGGGGGTGAAAGGCTTTACCTGATACTCACTCATCACCATTCCGATCATGTCTTTGGGATGCGGGTGTTTGAAGAAAAAGGAGCTCAAATCATCGCTCATAAGGGAGTAAAAGAGGAACTTGAAAATGACAATGGCAGATACAAGACATTTATTGCGGAAAGAATGGGCTGGGATTCGAAAAAGGCTGATGAAATACTTGGGAATGTAATCATTTCAATACCTGATAGGACAATCGAAAAAGATGAGATTCTAAATGTCGATGGAGAGGAAATTCATCTCTTAGTTACTCCCGGGCATGTCCAGGATGAGATATGCGTTTATCATCCAAAATCAGGGACTCTGTTTGCAGGTGATACTATCTACGAGGGCTCTGACCTTACCACCCATTTTGGCCGCCCCGAGGAATGGAAAGAATGGATTTTCCATCTTGAGCGTCTGAAGAAGCTTCCCATCAGGAATATCGTGCCAGGACACGGAAAATTGTGCCAGTCGAGCGAGATAGACCGCAACATCAATTTTCTTCGAAAAAAGATTGAGCAAGGGCAGAAAAGATCAGCGGGCTGACCAACCGCCGTCAGCGGAGACGGCCGCGCCCGTCATGAAGGAAGACTCATCGGAAGCCAAAAATAGAATTACATTTGCGATTTCTTCCGGCTTCCCGAGGCGGCCGAGCGGCACTTTGCTTACCGTTTCTTTTCTTTCTTTCTCAGGGCCTTCCGAGCTTGAAAAAATTCTCTGGAGAAGTGGAGTTTCCACTGGCCCGGGGCAAACACAGTTTACCCTGATATTGTCCTGAGCATGGTCGAGAGCCATGGCTTTTGTTAACTGGACGACGCCGCCTTTGGATGCGCAGTATGCCGCTATCTCCGCCCCTCCCACCAGGCCCAGCTCAGAGGCGACATTGACAATAACTCCGCCGCCCTGGCGCTTCATCAGAAGAATTGCAGCTCTTGAGCAGAGGAACACTCCTTTGAGGTTGATATTCATCAAGCGATCCCATTCCTCTTCACTTGTCTCTGTTACCATTTTGGCAAGTTCCACTCCTGCATTGTTGACCAGAATGTCGAGTCGATTAAATCTTTTTATTGTCTGGCGAAAAAGAGCTTCTACATCGCTGGCGCGGCTTACATCCGCCTTAAAAAACACGGCTTCTCCTCCTCTCTTCCGCAGCGCTTCTTCTTCCTGCTCTGCGTCCTGAATGTCGACCAGAATAACTCGAGCTCCCTCAGCTACAAAACGCCTGGCCGTTGCCAGGCCAATTCCAGACCCGGCGCCGGTTATAACCGCTACCTTATTTTTGAGAGTCATAGAACTTGCCTCCTCTTTTTTTCTATTTTAATTCTTTGTTGCTGTGCCTGTCATTACTTTCCTCTGTCATGACAGTCGTCATAATTTTTGCCGGTCTTTCGAGCAAAATAGATTTTAGGTTTCCCCTTCTCTTCTTTAATGACGATATTTCCCAGCCAGTTTTTGTCGTCTGTTAAAGGATAATCGAGCCGGAAATGAGAGCCCCGGCTTTCCCTCCGTTCGAGGGCCGAAAGTACGAGGAGCCTGGCTGCACTCAGCATGAATTTGGCTTCGACCGCTTTTTCTACCTGAGCAGGATTTGCGGCAAACAAAAAAGAGGTCTTTTCTTCTACTTGCCTCAGCTCATCAAGAGCGGCAAGAAGGCCTTTTTCAGTCCTTAAAGGTTTCCCAAATTTTGACATAATCTCCTTTATTTCTTTTTTCGCCTGTGAAGGTCTGAATTTTTTTGTTCTGGCTGCTCGAAGGAGATTCTGAATTATTTCCTTTTCCTGGCGGAGCTGCTCTTTATCTATTTTCTCGAACTTTTTTCGTAACGCATAATTTGCCGCCTGGCGGCCGGCAATTTTGCCGTAGACTAGAATTTCTGTCAGGGAATTGCCGCCCAACCTGTTCGCGCCGTGAATACCGGCCGTCACTTCGCCAGCGGCAAACAGGCCTTTGATAGATGTTTCGCAGTTTTCATCAATTTTTATGCCGCCCATGGTGTAATGAGCAAAACTGCTCAGACGAAGCTCCCTCGAGGAAAGGATATCGTTAAGAGGCCGGACAAGCCTTTTCTGGTACTCATAACTCAAAGATTCTTCAATATCTTCTGGAGTGAGCCCTCTTAAGTCAAAAATGACAGTATCTTCCGCTTCTTTCATTTCAAGAATCTCTTTCTCCACAGCGATGATGAGATTATCTCTCAGGATTTTGTTCTTCAACAGGCCATACTTAGCCAGAAATCTTTCTCCTTTATTATTGAGAAGCGGCCCACCGGGGATAAGATTTTTTGTAGCTTCAGTCAACCAGTCGAGAATGGGTAATCTGGGGACTCCAGGGTCGATAAACATCGGCTGAAATTGAACAAATTCAAGATCCTGAAGTTCTGCTCCCGCCTCATAAGCAAGAAAAATCCCATTGCCGCTTATCCCCGATGGATTATCTGTGCAGAGGTATAAACCTCCGTAGCCTCCGGTGGCCAGAACTGTGGCCTTGGCAGAAATGCTCAGAATTTCTCCTGTATCTTTTTTGAAAGCCAGAGCTCCGGAGCATTTATTGTCTTTAGCTGCTAATCTGAAGATAAAAGCATTTTCAAGTATATTAACACCCAGGTTTAGAGCATGATTGCTTAAAAATTTCGATAAAATTATGCCTGAAGGTTGTTTCCGGGCGATAAGAGTAGCTCTTCCTTCCTCAAAGAGGAGAGGAAGTCCTGCTTTCTCCAAATCTTTTAAAGCTGGCCACGCCTCGCTGACGAGAATTCGGACTAAATGAGGCTCGTTAAGAAATCTTCCGGCCTCCAGAGTTTGCTGAAAATGTTTTTCAATGTCTTTTTCTTCGCGGCAAACCCTGAAAGCTCCATTGGCGCAGGCGGTGCATGTGGCAAAGCCTGTTTTTGATTTGGAGACTAAAAGAACCCTCAGCCCTCGTTTCCGGGCCTCGCAAGCCGCAGTGATTCCAGCTCCACCGGAGCCGATGACGAGGACATCTGTTTCGAGATTATTCCAAGACATATTAGATTTAGGCAACTTTGCTTTGATTGTCTGAGTTCATGATTTCGCGGTTTTTCACTTTTTATTTTAAAGATGATTCTGTGTCAAGGAAAGTTACAATATTTAAAAAATTTTACATGGCATTAAACAAAGATAAGTTCTTTAACTTGCAGGCAATATAGGGTTGGATATGATAAACGAGTTGCATGAGTTTCTGGCATAGTTTTTGCATTTTATATTTAAGATGAAGTTTACAAGTTACTCTTCAGCTGAAGCTATTCTTATTTGGTTAGATGCATAATGTATTCGAATTGTAGCGAATCGAATCTTATCAGGAACGCAAAAAACGGCAACAGGCTGGCTTTCGATGAGCTTTTCCGTCGCCAGCAAAATTATCTTTTTAATTTGATGTATCAGCTCTGCGGAGACATCGCCACAGCCGATGACATGACACAGGAGGCTTTTCTCAGGGCCTATCAAAAATTGGGGAGTTTCCGTCTGGAATCAAGCTTCCGCACCTGGCTAACCCGCATTGCCATTAATCTTTTTCTTCATCATAAAAGAAAAAAACCAGAACTCGATCCTCTTATTCTCGAGGAAATCAAGATTCCTTCTCAGGATGCTTGTCCAGAGAGGGTAGTCATTAAAAGGGAGATTCAATGGTGTATTCACCACACTCTTCAGTATTATGTTCCAGAAAAGTTCAGGATAGTGCTTGTCCTGCGGGAACTTCAAAATTTTTCCTACCAGGAAATAGCCCAGGCATTGAAATTAACCATCCCTAATGTGAAAACTCGTCTTCATCGAGCTCGGAATTACCTGAAAGAGCTTTTCATGCATCCTCAGAGCCCCTGCCGTGGATTTATAAAAGAATATCGCTGCACCTGCGACGGTATACTCGAAGTCGAAGCTGAGATGCAATGAAAATAATGGCAGATAACCCAAAAGTTCATTTGGGAGGAAATTCTATCATCCTCACGAAGTTATGGTGAAAATCAGCGAAGAAAAGTTAGCTTCGCGAATCCATCCTCAGGCCATGAACCTCCAAGCTCGCCTTCTTGGCCAGGCCGTCATCTCCCGGCCAGCCTCTTTCGCCGTTTCCGGCAATGGTAAATATTCGATTTTTTAGGGCATCAATCATTCGAATGCGATTTGGGCCCGTCTCCCCGACAAAAATGTTTTTCAGGGAATCCACCTCTATGGCATGGGGAACTTCAGACCCGATAGTCCCCTTGGCATGAGACTTCCCTCCGAGGAAGGCTTCTTGGATGGAAGCAAATTCCACAACTGGTCCAGGCTTACCTTTTCCTACCACTGTGGAAATGAATCCCGTCCTGGAATCGATTTTTCTGACCGCAAAATTAAGGCTATCGATAACATAGATATTATCGTTTTTATCAATTGCCATGCCGTAGACGTCATTGATGCCGGCTTTGGTTGCAGGGCCTCCATCGCCGCTATAGCCCGGCATCCCTGTCCCCGCGCAGGTGGTGATAATTCCCCGGCTGTCGATTTTTCTGATGCGGTCATTACCGTAATCATTAAAGTAGACGTTCCCTTTTGAATCGACAACAACTCCTGCTGGATTATTCAACCTGGCCTTCAGGGCAGAATCATTGTCTCCCGCATAACCAGCTTCTCCGTTTCCAGCAATTGTTTTTATTATTCCAGTCGAAGGTTCGACTTTTCGGATGCGGTGGTTTCCAGAATCTGCTATGTAGAGGGCACCTTCACTGTCGACAAAAATTCCTTCAGGCCTGTTAAGCTTAGCTCGGAGCGCCGGGCCTCCATCACCGCCAAATCCGCTTTCTCCAGAGCCGGCGACGGTGGAAATAATTCCTGTGCCGCCATCTATTTTTCTTACAACACAGTTAATCAAATCAGCAACATAGATATTGTCATCTCTGTCGATGGCCAGACCTGCCGGACCATTAAGCCGCGCCAGTCTGGCAGGACCACCATCTCCAGTGTAGCCGGGTTCTCCGGTGCCGGCAAAGCAAAAAACTTTTCCTTTTTCCCAGCTAAATTTTTCAATTCCCAGGCAGGGAGTTGTCAGTATTGAAAAAAAGAAGGCCAGACAATAAAAACCTGTTTTTAATAACGAATGCATGCTTTTACCTCCCCCTCAAGCAAAACTCAGTTTTTTCATCTGTTTTTTAATTAAAAAGAAGACGAAAATCATATTTTTGCCAGAGATATAATTAGATTTAATGAAGGCGGCTAAAGTTTCTTTTTTGCCAAATATTTTTAGGAAACCTTCAGTCGAGAAAAGCCATGCCATTAAAAAATAAAAATCGAGAGAATATTTGCTGCTTGTAGCTTTCTAAGAAACTTTTTATGACAAAAATTCGTCTAATAATTCACGTTGTAGATTTTTATCATTTAAGGAGGTTTTCACTGCAACAAAGTAAGAGGCTATTTGCTATGACTTTAATCTTTCTTCTTAATGGCTGTCTATTTGCGTCAGCGCAGGTATATTCTGTGTTCTCACTTTTTCAACAATAAAGCTCCCCTTTAAGTGAACCTTTTTTGCCCGCATTTCGTAACTATGAGTGAATATTGCAAGGCTATGTCATTGCGTTCGTATTTTTGAAAATGGAGAAGAAGAGATGAAAAAATCGCTAATTTACTGCATCTTAATAACTACTTTTGTTTTTCTTCTTGTCTTGAATCTTTTCCCAGCTTCATCGAATCAAGCGACAGAGATTGATAAAGAAGCCCTGAAGAAATTGCAAGAGCAGAAAGTGGTCAGGGCTTACCGCACCGTTGAACCGATTGAACTCGATGGTTATCTCAATGAAAACGTCTGGAAAAATCCTGCGATCAGCGATTTCCTTCAATCTGACCCCGTAGATGGAGAAAAGGCTTCTGAAAAAACAGAAGTCTGGGTAGCCTACGATGACTCTAATCTATATGTGGCCGCTTACTGTTATGATTCGGACTCGAAGGGTATTATTGGTCTTCTCGGACGCCGAGACAGTCATGTTGACTCGGACTGGTTTATTTTTTATGTCGACCCCTATTTTGACCGGCGTAGCGGTTATTCCTTTTGGGTTAATCCGGCAGGGTCTATAGTTGATGCGGTGCTTTTCAATGATGTTGCCGCCGACGAAAGCTGGGATGGCATCTGGGAAGTAAGGACTCAGAGAACAGGTGATGGCTGGACAGTAGAGATACGCCTACCTTTCAATCAGTTGCGATTTTCTAAGAAAGATTTTTACGTCTGGGGAGTAAACGTCGAGCGGATCATCAAAAGAAAGAATGAAAAAATTTTCTTTGCGTGGATACCTAAAGAAGATAACGCTTTTGTTTCAAGATTTGCTCGTCTTGAAGGTATAGAAAAAATAATCCCTGGTCGCCGCGTGGAATTTTTCCCTTATACCCTGGGCCACGCACAGTTTCAGCCGGCTGAGCCAGGAAATCCTTTCGAAACAGGTCATAAATATCAGGGCAACGCAGGCTTTGATTTAAAGCTGGGCTTGAGAAGCAATCTCAACCTCGACCTCACGGTCAACCCTGATTTCGGTCAGGTCGAAGTTGACCCGGCAGTCATCAACCTCACTGCTTACGAAACTTATTACGAAGAAAAAAGGCCATTTTTTATAGAAGGAGCTTCAATTTTCGACAATTTTGGAAGAGGCGGCGTTTATCTAAATGCCAATGTCAACTGGTCTAACCCGCGTTTTTTTTATAGCCGAAGAATTGGTCGGGCCCCCCAAGGTTATGTCATCCACGACGGCTACGTGAATTTTCCAGACCGTTCGACTATTTTGGGAGCATTCAAACTCACCGGGAAAGTTGGTTCTGCGTGGAACATCGGTTTTATCAGCGCGTTAACTGGACGGGAGTTCGCCACCGTTGATGACCTGACCAACCAATACGAGGAAGAAGTTGAGCCTCTAACTTACTACGGAATCCTGCGGGCACAAAAAGATATCAAAGACGGTCAGCAGGGCATCGGGTTCATAGCCACCGGAGTTATCAGAGACATCAGGTCAGAAACTATAGATGCCATCCTCAACAGGAACGCTTTCAGTCTGGCGGTCGATGGCTGGTCTTTTCTGGATAGAAAAAGAGTCTGGGTCGTAGGTGGTTGGATAGGGAGAACATTCATTCAAGGAAGCCAGGAAGATATCTTCTGGCTTCAGCAGTCATCAATACATTACTTCCAGAGACCTGATGCAACCCATCTTGGCCTCGACCCAGAAGCCACCAGCCTTTCTGGTTGGGGGACAAGACTGAATCTGGCAAGGCAGCAAGGGCATTCATTGATTCTATTTTCTGCCGGTGCCCTCTCTCCAGGTTTTGACCCGAACGACGCGGGTTTCCAAAGGAGCAGTTCAGACATAATAGATATTCAGGGTTTATACGCCTATCAATGGACTAAACCCGGCCGATTTTTTCGGCGGGCTTTGCTTATCGGAGGGTTTAACCGCGATTATGATTTTGGCGGCAACAAGATCTTTGATGCCTGGTTGGCTAGTTTTCAGGGTGTTCTGACTAACTGGTGGTCGTTTGAGAATATGGTTATTTATATGAGAGAAAGCTTGAGCAACAACTTGACCAGAGGAGGACCACTCGCACTTATTCCTCATGGGTTTCAGATTGAGTCAGTCTTAACAAGTGATTCTCGGAGACCTGTTGTCCTTCAGGGGGAAATCAGTTTTTCTAAATTCGAGGAAAAGTCTACTGGATGGTCAGCTGATTTTTCTGTTCGCTGGAAGCCCAGGACCAATTTTAGCCTATCAGTTGGCCCGCTTTTCGGGAAAGAAATTAATGAAACACAATGGGTCATTAAGGTGGCTGATGATTTGATGACCGAAACTTACGGGAATCGATATATCTTTGGTCGGATTGACCGGAAAATCGTAGCAGGCGAAATCAGAATGAACTGGATTTTTACTCCGAAGCTCAGTTTACAGGTTTACCTGCAACCTTTCATCGCTGTAGGAAAATATGACCGGTTCAAACAGTTATCCCGGTCAAAGGCTTACGACTATTTTGTTTTTGGGGATACTCCTTCTTCCATAGCTCTGACTGATGATAGGTATACTGTTGACCCCGATGGAGATGGACCAGCGGCTAAGTTTTCTTTCTGCAACCCGGATTTTAACTATAAATCTTTACGCGGGACGATTGTCCTCAGATGGGAGTATAAACCAGGTTCTCTGATTTATCTGGTCTGGACTCAAAATCGAGCTGATTATTCTCACCCAGGTGATTTTTCGCTTGGCCGCGACCTTGGAGCTCTATTCACTGTTCCTGGCGATAACATCTTCCTGTTCAAAATATCTTATCGCCTGAATTTATAGCGGATAGGTAAAGTTGATAAAACTTAGTACACAATACATATTTAACTAATCTTTGTCCTCTCTGTCGATAGCCAGACCTGTCGGACCATTAAGCCGCGCCAGTCTGGCAGGACCACCATCTCCAGTGTAGCCTGGTTCTCCGGTGCCGGCAAAGCGATAAATCCTTCCTTCTTGCCAGCTGAATTCTTTAGCCCCCGAGCGGGGAGTTATTAGTGTTAAGAAAAAGCAGGCTAAAAAATAAAAATCGAGAGAATATTTACTGCTTGTAGCTTTCTAAGCAACTTTTTGTTGACAAAATTCGTCTAATCTATTGATATTGTGGATTTTTATCATTATTAAGGAGGTTTTCAGTGCAAAAAAGTAAGATGCTATTTGTTGTGGGCTTAACTTTTCTTCTTGGTGCTTTTCTTTCTGCTTCTACGCAGCAAATCCAGGTTCGCCCGGCAGAGGAGATTTTGCGCTCTTATGTTGAGGATTTTCGGAGCGACCCTGCTGCCGCAGAGCCGATTACATTCGGCATCAGAATCAAAGGCGAAGGCGAATGGTACGTGGCTGTCCTGGGTAAAAAAGAGGAAGCCGGAAGCTCTCAGGTTGAGCTTAACAAGGGACTTCCCTCAAATCCATCCGTTATTTATACACTCGACTTAACCACGTTGCGGAAAATAGACAGTGGCGATATTAATGCGCTCACGGCAATGGGCAAGGCTCGCGGCAGCGACCCATCCCCCATGGACATTGAATTCATGCCCGGCTTTAAGCCCGATGCCGGCTTTTTCGCGCGCTTCATTCCGTTTACTTTTCATTTCTGGACGCGTGGTTTTCCAGAAATAGTGAACTTCGGCAAACAGCACAGCCGGGAGGTTCATGGCGCGAACATGGTCATCCTCTACTATCAGAAGGGTCTTCGCTCTGGCTGGGGCCATATTGAGAAAGGTCAACACATAAACAAAGATCCAAAAGACCAGTCCAACCCATTTCCAACGATGGCTATTGGCTTCCGGGGTAAAGCTGTGGCCAAAATTGGAGGCAAAGAAGTAATTTTGCAGGCGGGTCAAATGCTCTTTATTCCGGCAGGAGTCAGCCATGAGGTTTGGAATCCCTATGATGAGCCTGCTGAGTTTATCCTTCTGATGTTTGGCGAAGGAGCTTAATCAGAACATCTTCATTTAAACCTGAATTCTGCGTGAAAATATCATAATTTTGTCTTCTCTATTTGCTCTATGACGTCCTTATACCAAAAGCTGGCAGAAAATTTTAGGACTGGAGCGGCATGACAATTGCCTCTGCTGAATTTATCTGGAGATCAGCTCAAAAAAGGGTCTGTGGACATAAAAGCCTTTACTTGATAATCACTCATCACCATTCCGATTATGTCTTCGGGATGCGAGTGTTAAAGAGAAAGGGGATCGCCCGGCTTGAGCGCTTGAAAAAGTTAAACATCTGGACTGTTATTCCAGGACACGGCAACTTATGCTCAACTAGCGAAATCGATAGAAACATCGACTTTTTGGCCAAGAAGCTTAAGAGCAATTGAACTGCTATAAAAGCAATGGTTCGGGCGGTCAGACAAGACGAGTCATGTTGGAATGATGGCTAAGTTTATTCTTAAAGATTATTGAAGGCAAGGCTTAGAAGAGAAAATGGCAGAAAAGGCGCTCTTGCTCGCGAGGTTCTACGGGTATGAAGAGATTGTGATAATTGTATTGGCTGATAACGTGAGCGCCCTTGGGTTTTATGAAAGTCTGAGCTTTAAAAAAGGGCGGCATGTAGAAAAAACAAGCAAAAATCTGTGCAGAATATAAAGACGGAATTTTTCTGGAGCTATTTCTCTGAAACTTTTATCAGGGGAAAGGTATCTAAATATAAAAATAGCTATATTGAAAGCGGAGGAGAAAATCATGTCCAAGAAATTTTTTAACTTTTTAGCCGTTGTCTCAATATTTTTAATTTTAGGCTTCTTTTTTATTTATTCTCAAGAAGAGAAAAAATTCAGCCGCGACCTTCTTATTCAGGACCTGAGGCAGCTTGCTCAAATCTTTGAAGCAGCTCATCCTGATCCCCATGTCCGAGGCGGAGGGAAAATCGCTTTCCATCGCAGGTTTCAGAACACGCTTCGAACTATCCCAGAAGAAGGAATGACAGTGAAAGAATTTTATAAGCATCTGCTGCCTTTTGTAGCATCCCTCGGCGACGGGCATACTTCCGTTTTCCCAGGAGAAATAGCGGGATTTGATGCTCCGGGATTGCCTCTGGGGATGAATGTTGTGGAGAGTTGTTTATATGTGACGGCGGTCGATGACAAAAATTTAGAACATATTCTGGGGGCTAAGCTTCTATCCGTGGAAGGGATTCCCTTTAAGGAACTGGTCCGGCGTCAGGGAAGCATGGAAGGGTGGGATAATGAGTATCAAAATCTGGCAAGGCTCTGCCGGAGTCTTAGAACAAAGCCGAGACTAGAAATCCTTCTTCCCGAATGGAAAGATCAGAAAAATATTCATGTTGGATTGAAGCTAAAAACAGGGGAAGAAAAAGAATTTATGTTTGTTATTCCAGAGAAAGCACCCGTAAATTTTATCACTCCGCCCTCTAATATCAAATTGCCCTCTGTAGAAAAAACAGATTTTGTCTATGACTTTTTGGACGAAAAGAATGCCATCCTCCGGATAGACGGAATGTTCAGCTACCGTGAAAATTTTGAATATTTTAGTGCCATGGGGGTTGATTGGACTAGGGCCCATGCAGCGAAAGTCTATGAAAAATTCCATGGACGGTCTGCTCCTGATAACATAAAAGATGTTATTTCAGGCATTCCTTCGGCGACGGAAACATTCCGATCCCTCGTCGTCAATATGAAAAAAGCCGATACGAAGACGCTGCTCATCGATGTCCGCAAAAACGGCGGCGGGAACTCGTTGATGACCAGGATCCTGCTTTATTTCCTGTACGGAAAAAAGGCCGTTGAATCACTGGACATGGGATATTCCGTTAAGAAGTATTCGGCTTTCTATTTTGAGCAGTTTAAGGAAGAAAATCTTGAAAGAATCAACGCAGGGCAATCTTTTCCGCTGACCATAGATGACTATGATTTCAGCGGCGAGCTTGATTTCCTCAGCAAAGGAAAGGCTGCAACAGATCGAGAAAGGGAAGCCCAAAAATATCTTCAATTAATCCCCACTTTTTTGGAAGAATACAAATCGGCGAAATATGAACATTATTACCTGCCGAAAAACATTGTTGTGCTCTGCTCCGCCTTGACTTATAGCTCGGGATATGACCTGGTGGTATCGTTCTATAAGATGGGCGCAACACTTGTGGGTGTTCCCTCAAGCCAAGCCGGGAATTGCTTTGGCGATGTATTAATGTTCAAACTCAATAATACGGGAATTAGTGGGCAGGTTTCTTATAAGCAAATGCTGGCATTCCCGAATGACCCAGAAAGGGGCC
>Ga0315280_10010130_pt1 | contig 11894 bp, 7 predicted proteins | sample YL17G06_40_MG_FD_203697 | JGI IMG/M metagenome (GOLD analysis project Ga0315280, IMG submission 203697) | Sediment microbial communities from Yellowstone Lake, YNP, Wyoming, USA - YL17G06_40 | ecosystem: Environmental > Aquatic > Freshwater > Lake > Sediment | place: USA: Wyoming | collected... | reverse complement strand
GGTACCTGGTCGCCCGGCTGGAGCGCCTCGGCTACAAGGTGACGATTGAAGCGTTCGCGACTGCAGCTTGAAAGTCCTCGCGTTACACATCGGCTCGGTGCCAGCCGCAGGGAATTTTTCAGAGCAGGTCCCTGTCGCGCACCCTGCGGCCAGTTTGCGCTTGTCCCCGTAGGGGAAAAGGTGTAGATGTTAGCCATTAAAGCGGCCTGGACCTTCCAGTGGCCCTCAGGAGGTGTTTATGCGGCGCGATGCGCTTCTCGGTTTCCTGTTTTCATTCCTGCTTTCCTTCTCTCTTTTCGCCCAAAGCCCCAACGCGAACATCGTCGGCAGGGTGCTGGACCAGTCGGGCGCCGTGATTCCGGGCGCCCAAATCACCGTTCGCCACGTGGCAACGGGAGAGTCCCGTGAAGTGGTGTCGGACGAAAAGGGCGAATACACGGTCGCCGAGCTGGTTCCAGGCGACTACCGGATCATGGTCCGAAAAGAGGGATTCCGCCGCCTGGACGAGCGTGGCTTGACGCTGGAAGTCAACCAAACGGCGCGGCTCGATTTGCAGCTCCAGGTGGGGGCGGTCTCGGAGGTGGTTGAGGTGACGGCATCCGTGCCTTTGCTGAACACGGAAAATCCGATGAAGGGCGACGTGATCGTCAGCCGTGAGATGGCCGACATTCCATTGAACGGCCGCGATTTCGGCGACCTGGCCTACCTGGTGCCGGGGGTCAGCGAAAAAGCCGAGGGAGGGCAGGGATCGAGCTTCGCGGTGAACGGCGCCCGCGCGGACAACACCAATTTCGTGATCGACGGCTTCAATAACCGGAACGTGCGCCTCGGCGGCGCGCAGGCGCGGCCGAACCTCGATGCCATGCAGGAATTCAAGATGCAAACCACCGGCTACTCGGCCGAGTACGGCCGCCTGGCCGGAGGCACCATGAACATGGCGCTGAAATCGGGAACCAACCGTGTCCACGGAACCGTGTTCGAATTCGTGCGGAACGACGCCTTCGATGCGCGAGGCTTCTTCGACCCGGTAAAAACGAAGCTGCGGCGCAACCAGTTCGGCGCCGTGCTCGACGGCCCCGTCTACATTCCAAGGGTGTACGACGGGCGCGACCGCACCTTCTTCCTTTTCAGTTGGGAGAGTTACCGGCAGATCGTGGGCAGCTCACAGTTGACGCGCGTACCAAGTGTGCTGGAGCGGCAAGGCAACTTCTCCCAATCGCTTGACGTGGACGGGAAACCCGCCAAGCTGGTGGACCCGCTGAACGGCGCGGCCAATGCCTGCGTTTCCGGGAAGACGGGCAATTGCTTCCCGGGCAACATCCTTCCGGCCGCGCGATTCGATTCGATTGCCAAGCAGGTGATGCCTTACTACCCGCTGCCAAACCGTGTAGGGGCAAACAACTATTACGCCCTCGGAAACGACCTCAGCGATTGGGACAGTTTCCTCGCCAAGATGGACCAGCGGTTGGGAGGCGCCGACACGTTGTCGGGCCGGTTCCTGAGGCGCGCCGAAGCAAGTTCCGATCCCTTTGACGGAGGCGAGACCGCCCTTTTCGCCAATGATGACCGGACAACACAATTGCTTGCGGGATTGGCCTATACGCGCCTGTTCAGCCCAAGTCTGATCAATGAGGCGCGCGTCGGCTACACTCGAAGCAGCGACCACAACGTCGGCAAGTTGATGGGACACGACTACGCCGCCGATTGGGGGCTGGCGGGCTCGGCCAAGGATCCATTCCTGATGGGCTTCCCCATGTTCAAGGTTACCGATATGGCCTCCCTCGGAGTTGCCAAGAACCTCCCCGTTCTCTATTCCGTCAACAACTACCAGTGGGCCGATACCTTGACATGGGTAAAAGGCCGTCACCTGTTAAAATTCGGCGGCGATGTGCTCCGAACCCAGTTTTTCCAGCCCTTCTACAACAACAACCGGGGAACCTATGCCTTCAATGGCTATTGGACCACAGTGCCGGCGGCCGATTTCGAACTGGGGATCCTGAATAAGCTCACGCGAACCGTCGGCGGCAACCCCAGCTACATGTTCTTCACCAGCTACGGGGCGTTCGCGCAAGACGATTACCGCATCACGCCGAGCCTGACCCTGAATATCGGTTTGCGCTATGAGCTGTCGAAAGCTCCGCTGGAAAAGTACGGCCGCTACTCGAATTTCCTGCCGGACGTCGGGAAGATGGTCATCGGCAGCGATCAGACCGTTCCCAACTTCCAGCAGTACGTGGCGAGCGCGGGCATGACGGGCAAGATCGCGCTGCGCAGCGAGTACGGACTTCCAGAGTCGCTCGTTTACACGCCTACAAAATGCTTCGCCCCCCGCTTCGGCTTCGCCTGGCGGCCGATGGCCGGAACCCGAACGGTCGTGAGGGGCGGCTACGGCCTCTTCTACGGCAACAACGTGTGGAACCCGATCCGCAAGGCGCTCGGCGACGTTTTCCCGTTCTCCGTCGAGGAAAGCTACAGCAAGGCCAGCAAGCAACCGCTCAACCTTACCCTTCAGAACCCGCTGGGTGTGTCGAGCAAGCTGGATGGGATTCTGACGCCCAACGGCATGGAACTGCATCCGGCCGCTGCGTATCTGCAAAGCTGGAACTTGACGATTGAGCGCGAAATCGGTAAGGCGATGGCGTTGGAGATCGGTTACGTCGGCTCCAAAGGCACGCACATCGGACTGCAAAGGAACATCAACCAACAGATCCGCCAGCTCTCGCTGCGTGCCGCGGACGGTTCGTTCCCAAGGCCGTTTCCGGCCTTCGACACCGTGAACTTCTACCGGTACGACACAAACTCGAACTACAACGCCGGCATGCTGACATTGCGCAAGCGTTTTGCGCGCGGACTTTTCTACCGATTGAGCTATACCTACAGCAAGTCGCTCGATCAGGGCTCGCAGATCAACGGGAACAGCGATGGCGGCGCGGATCCCCAGGACCCGCTTAACCTCTGGCTGGAACGAGGCCGCTCAGACTTCGACCGCGCCCACAGCTTCACGACGATGTTCATGTACGATCTTCCGTTCCAACGCAACCTCGTGTTGCGTGGCCTGCAAATCGGAGGCACCGGCCGCTTCCAGACCGGCGCTCCGTTTACGCCGCTGGTCTCGAACGCGCAACTCGATCAGGGTGAAGCCAACCGGCCCGACCGCTTAGCCAACGGGGCTCTGTCGAACCCGACGCCCGAAATGTGGTACGACCTGTCCGCCTTCCGACCGGTTCCCAACGGCACTTACCGCTTTGGCACTTCCGGTCGTGGAATTCTCGACGGACCAGCCCTGATCGAGCTGAACGTTTCGCTGATCAAGCGTATCCGCGTTCACGAGCGGATGAACCTGCAGATCCGCTGCGAGGCGTTCAATGCTCTGAATCACCCCAGCTTTCGTCTTCCGGACAAGAACGTCAATGCGCCGACCGCCGGCACCATCACCAGGGCGCGCGACCCGCGGTTGATCCAGTTCGGTCTGCGGTTGCAGTTCTAGCTATGCGCCGGCGGCGCGCTGGCGGGCGCGTTTGCGGGCCTTCCGGCCGCCGCCGGCGCCTTCTTGCTTGGCCTTCGCGCCTTCTTCGCTTCCTGGCCACGGAACGCCCAGATACTGGCTCTCTTCCTTCTGCCCGCCCGGCGCCCAGCTTTCGATGTCGCCCGTGGTGGACCGGTAATCCCAGGAGTCGCCGGTCTCCTTCATGAGGGCAGCCAGCCGCTTGTCCATCTCTTCCAGAAGCGCGCGTGATGCGCGGTCATCGACCAGGTTCTTCAACTGATGAGGGTCTTTGAGGACGTTGGTGAGCAGCCACGGGCCCTTTACCGTACGGGCGTAAGAGTATTCGCGCGTGCGCAGCGCGCGCCAGCCGGGCCAGGGCACGTAAGCATAGACCATTTCCAGGCAGACGTAATCGCGGGGCGGCCGCGAGATCTTGCCGGTCAGCAGCGGCGAATAGTCAACCCCGTCGATGCCGGAGGCCGGTTTGACGCCGGCCAAAGCGGCCAGGGTGGGGTGTACATCAATGGTGCTGAACGGATCGTTGATGACCTGTCCCGGGCGAATCGCGCGCGGAAAGCGGATCAGAAACGGGACGCGCGCCGAGGCCTCATGCGGCCAGCGCTTGGCTCTGTAACCGTGCGACCCAAGCATGTCTCCGTGGTCGGACGAATAGCACACAATCGTGTCCTCGGCGACGCCGGCGCGGTCCAGGGCCTCGAGGATGCGCTTGAACTCCACGTCCAGGCTCTCCACCATGCCGTAATAGTCGGGAAGAGAGGCGCTGGCGAACTCTTTGGGCAGGCCGTCAGGAACGTTCGGCGCCAGTTGCAGCCTGCCTTCGTAGTGCTTGCGAAATTCCGGCGGCGCCTTGTAAGGAGGGTGGGGCGGAAGCCAGGAAAGGACAAACAGCCACGGCTTGTCGCCTCGGCTTTTTTCCTCGATGAAGCGGATGGTGCGGTCGGTGAGAAGCGTTGGCTTATAGACCATCGTCTCGACCTCGCGGCCATCGGCGTCGCGAGACTTCACGCGCACAAAGTGGCCGTCCGGCGCTTTCCCCTTCTCGCCGATCTGGTCCGCGGGGAAGCCCAGCGGCATGGAATTCTCGCTGCCATAGCCCGCCGGGATGTGCCACTTGCCGGCGTAGCCGGTGACGTAACCGGCATCGCGAAACTGCTCGGCGAAGCCGCGGGCGTGGCGCGTGAAGCGCACCCCGTTGCTGGCCACGCCGTGATGATGCGCATACAGCCCGGTCATCAGGCCGGCGCGATGCGGGCAACAAACGGGCGTGTTCGACATGGCCGCATCCAGCCGCGCCCCCTGCCCGGCAAAGCCGTCGAGCGCCGGAGTATGCACGTTCGGGTCGCCGTAGCACCCCATGGAAGTGGCGCGCTGCATGTCGGAAAAAACGTAGAGGATGTTGGGACGGCGCGACCGCTGCTGCGCACCCGGAAGGCGGATGCCGCTCAGCCCCAGCGCGGCCATCCCCGCGCCGGTTTGTATGAATTGCCGCCGCGAAATGCGGCTTTGGGAATCGCTCATACCAGAGAGTCCTTTCGCGAAGCAAGATGATCAAACCGCAACTGACCGTGCGATTCTATCAGAGGCGCGCCGGGCCGTCGCGCGGCGATTTGACCTCGTCACCGTCGGCGGGCGACATGCACCGCGGCCTTGGCGACGGGCGACTTGCGGCTGGCGGCTTGCGACCTGCTGCCGACAGCCGGTTGGCCGACGGCTCGGCGGCTGAAACGGCGGGAATGGCGAGCGAGCGGCGGTATTTCAGGTAGCCGGCGGCCAGGATGGATGCGATTTCGGCGACGGTTGCCGGAAACAGTTCCGGTTCTGGTTGGTTAGCTGTGGGACAGCGCATATGCGCACCTCGATTGATATCAGGGTCGGCTTCTGCCGCCGTCCCGGTTCCTGCTGACCGGCTGGTTAACCCGCACTCCGATTAACAACCGTCAAGGGCTGTATATACCGGATTCGGCTGGGAATTGTCTCAGGTGCGCAGTAGCGATTATCCCCGGCCGGGTCAAAACCGGAGGCGAGCTTGCACCTGGATAAAACGCTTAGTCGTATTGCTCTGTGATGTCACCCGCCCGAAATCCGTGGAAGCGGGACTCAAGTTTGGGGCGCCGAACTGGGTGCGGTTCTGCAGATTCAATGCATCCACGCGAAGCTGAAGGGCGATGCTCTCTCTGAGCTTGAATTCGCGCTGGATATTGGTGTTCCACTGGTTCGTCATGTCCTGGCGCACGCCGTCCACGCGGGTGGGGAACACGCGCGCCTGGTAGGAAGCAGGCATCTTCGATGAAACGCGCTCGAAATTGTCTGTATTAAACCACTCGTCAAGCGTGTGCGGCCCCTTCCCGATATCGCTCAGTGTCCCATAATAGAAGAGGTTGCCCCAATTGAGCAGCGAACCTGGCTCCCATTCATAAGTGGCGGCCACCTGGAAACCGCCGACCACGTAGCTCAAGATTCCCTGCTTAACGAAGGCGCGGCCCTTCCCAAAGGGCAGTTCATAAATGCCGCCCGCGACCAAGCGGTGCGGACGTGCGTCGTTCGACTCACGCCAACTCGGTACGCTGTCGAACTCGTTGTAAAAGAAATCGGCCGCGCGGGCGCGCATCCGCGTATAACCCAAGTTCAGGTTGAAGCCCTTGGCAAACCGCCGCTGCACAGTTAGCTGCAGGGAATCGGTCCGGGACTTGCCCAGAGGAGTATTGCTTTGGGTAAGGCCGTTCATCTGCGGGAACGGCCGGAGCAGCACGTTCTTCTGGATCGTAGCGCCGGTGAAAAAGCCCATCGTCCCCAGGTTCCAGTACTGCAACGGATCGCTGGTCTGCAAGGAAGCAAAATTGGTAATGCGGAACGGGTTGGTCACGTTCTGGGTCATGTTGCTGGCCGTGGCGTTGTCCCTCACCATCCCCGTCGCCCAGAACTGCGCCGGGAGGGGAGAGCGGGTCATCGACAGCGGAATCCGGCCTGCGCGCTCGCCCACATAGGCGACTTCAATTGTCGTATCGCCGTCGAGTTGCCGCTGGATTCCGAACCTCCAGCGCTGCAGGCGCGCATGCTTGTAATCGAAATCGTTGAAGCTCCAGCCGCGGCCCGCCCTCGCCATCAGGCCCAGAGCGTTCCCGGTCGGCTGATCGAACCGCGTCCCGTCCGCCCGCACCGGGAACGGGTCGGCCATTGGCGGGACCCCACCTTTGGGATTGCCGACCAGCCATGTCACGCCTGAATCGGTGGTGATGGTCGTGGAGGTAGTGCGGCTGTAACCGGTCTGGTCCGGTCCCTGGTTCAAAACGTTCAGTGTGTCGTAGAAAAGGCCGTAGCCGGCACGAATCACGGCCTTCGGAGTGATCTGGTAGGCCGCGGAAACGCGTGGCAGCCACATCACTTCGTTTTGCCAAAGCTGGCGGCTTCGGCCTCCGGTGCCTGCATAGAGACTGCCGCCCATGACGACGAATTTCGAAGGATCGAGCTCGGGGATCGGCGAACGGGCGTATGCCGCCTGGGCAGCGTCGGTAATCGGCAGCTTCACACTCGGGTCGTAGCCGGTAATCACGCGGTCGTAGCGCTCGGTCGGGCCTAATTCGTATTCCAGGCGCAGCCCAAGGTTCAGCGTCAGCTTGCGGCTGAGACGCCAGCTATCCTGCCCGTACCATGCAAAGTAGGGATTGAGCATGGCGTAGCTGTCATTGGAGGCAACTGCCATGCTGTCGGGAGTCCCCATCAGAAAGGCGGCCCAACTGTGGCCCAGGCTGCCGGCGGGCGTAAACGTGTCATCGTTCTTTCGAGTGTAAGTGTTGCCAAAGCCAAAGTTGCCGGAGGTGTTTCCGCCGCCTCCACCCGTCCGGTATTGCATCCGCATATCGAATCCCGCGCGAACCGTGTGGTTGCCCCGAATCTGCGTCAGGTCGGCCTTCCCCGAGCTGGTGCGGTAATGAGTGGTGACTGGATAGTTCGTGCTGATGGAGTTGTAGCCGGAAATGTTTATGACCGGCAGAATGTGCTGGTCTCCCGCCTTTTGGTCGAGATATGTGGGAAGCCCCGCGTCCGAAGGCTTGAACTGCAGGGCGGTCGCCGGGTTGTTGCCGTCCTGATAGTCGTTCACAGCAACGGCAACGTCGAGCACCGTCGCCGGGCCGAGCGTATAGATCCAATCGATCGTGGCGCCGAAATTCTTCCGGATCTGTGCGAGCGATTGCAGGCCCTTCATCGTCGTATAGGTCCAGTCGCTCGCGTAGTTGGCCCAATGGTTGTTCGTCCAGCGCCCGAAAAACCGGTGTTTGTCGGATTTCTGGAAGTCGATGCGGCTGCCGTAGGCAGCATAGTCGCGTATCAGCGGCGCCCCCGACAGATAATCATTGAGCGGCTCTCGCTTCGGGTCGTTGTCGTTGTTGGTGGCCGGCAGCAGCTTGGTGTAGAAGGCGGAGGCCGGATTGACGATGCGCGGCTGGGGAAGGATGTTTCCCACGAATGGATCGCGGATGTAGTGTCCCGCGCGCGCCGAATCGGAGCGCGCGGTGAGTGGATCGTAAATCTGGTAGCGGACCGGGTCTATGAGGAGATAGCGCGAAAAATCGCCCTTCCGCTCCGCCATGGTTGGGATCGTGACGTTGATCCGGGCGGGGAGGTCCACCACCTGGTCCTTGTTGCCCTGGTAGCTGAAGAAGAAGAACAGGCGGTCGCGCCCGTTGTAAAGCTTGGGGATGCGCACCGGGCCGCCTATGGTACCGGCGTAGTTGTTCGACCGGCCTGCATCCTGCTTGTCTTGGGAGCGCAATTGCTCGGCCAGGGCGTGGTTTCCCGCCGCTTCCGCCGCCGCGATGTTCCTGTAGTAAGCCTGCCGGGCGAAGAAATTTGTGCCCTGCCAGCGCTGCTGCCAATGCTGTTCGGTGAGAGCACCATGATAGCGGTTGGTGCCGGCCTTCGTCATCATCGTGATATTGGCCAGCGTTCCGTGGCCAGCCGAGGCGTCGAAGTTCGACGTTTCCACTCGCATCTCCTGAACGGCATCGCTGTGCGGCAGGTACGCGGTCTGCCGGCTCGCGCCGTTGCTCGGCACTCCGTCAATGGACCATTCGTTGCCGCCCACGCCTGCCCCAGTGCTGTAATCGGAGGCGCCCGAAATGGAGTGCGGCCCCAGGTAATCGTTGACGCCGCCGGTGAACAGGCCGGGCGCCAGCTTCACCAGCACCATCGTGTTGCTGACGATAACGGGCAGGTCCATCACGCTGCGGTTTTCCAGCACACGGCCGGATGAGACGCCACTGGTCTCCAGCACGGGCGCTTGGGCCGTGACCGATACGGTTTCCGCCACGCCGCCTACCTCCAACGGCAGGTCGATCTCCAGCGTTCCGCTCATCGGCAGCACCAACCCGCTGCGCACCGTTTTCTTGAAGCCGGTCAGTTCCGCGCTGACACGGTAGTTGCCGGGCAGCAGAAGCGTGGCTTCGTAGTAGCCGGTCTGATTGGTGGTCAAGCGCGTGGAAGTATTCATGTCCGCGTTCTCAACGATTACCGTCGCGCCAGGCACTGCAGCCTGTGAGGGATCCAGCACCCGGCCGTGGATGCTGCCGCGTGTCTCCTGGCTCGGCGCTGGAATCTGCCAGAGCAAACAGGCCCCGAAGAACAGCCAAACGACCTTAAAGCTCAGGATGCGAGTTGTCCGTCTCATAGCCATCTCCTAATGAATATCACGCACGGCCCAGCCTCCCCAATCGGGTGACACTGCACCGAGGGCAAAACGACCACACTCGACCGTCCGCGAGTGGACTGAGCTTAGCACTCGTGTGGCAAGAACACAACGCACGCCCAATGGCTGGGGAGTGTTCGTAGCAAGTCAAGATGTCCGGTTTTAGTAGCACACGATCTGTCCGGTTTTGGGTTTTTGGTGTTTGGTTTCAAGAGAGAAAACCAGTAGTAGTAGGGGCTGCGGGAAAGTGGGAATCCCGCGTAGTGTGCGGGATTTCCAAGCGCTGTGGGAACGGTGGAAAAGTCCTGGGTTTGGACTTTTCCACCGTTCCCATCAGCGCGTCTTTTCCACAGCCCTGTTTCTTTTTTGAAACGGCCGCGATTTTCGACGCGCCGTCGGCAGCGAACCGCGCGACCGTATGCGGCCCCAGGCCGATGCTCACAGTGCCGTCCAGATGCTCGTAAACGATCACCTTGCAGCCAGCCAGGGTAGCCCTCCACCGCGTCTGGTCGATTTGTAGCACCTGGTTGCCAGTCTGCACGGTGTTGTCCCGGTTGACGACTCGCTCCTGCTGGATGGAGAGGATCCGCTCCAGATTGCGTCGGGGCGCTGTACCAAACGCGCTGCCCCGCTGCTCGGCTGGCGCCGTGAACCGGCGGTTGAACTCGCCCACGTACTGGCCGCGCAAAAACTCGTTCGCCTCTTCCAGCAGCCTGATCCCCCGTACGCGCAGCTCCTGCGGCACACGCCCTTGCCAGGTCCGGAAACTTCGATCGCTGCGGCCCCTGGCTTGCGGCGAACAGGCCGGAATGATCTCCGTGCTCAGTTCCTTCAACGCCCGGCCCACCTGGGTCAACCGGCTGCCATCCACCGGCCCGCCCGCTTTCGGCGTCACAAAGAAATGGCTGGCCCGATCGCAGTACATCGCGCAGAAAACCCCCTTCCGCTCCACCACCTCCCGGATCGCCGCCAGCACCGTCCGCCTCGATTCCTCCTCCACCAACTGGGCGCAGTAAATCTCGCTGGTCGCGTCGTCGAGAATCACCAGCAAGTCGTACCAGCGCTCGCAAGATCACTTCCTGAATCTTCATTGCCCGCTCCGCTGCGGGTCTCGGAATCGACTCCATTCTCACCCCCGCCTTGGAGTGTGTGCCGATTCCCGCTCAAGCGGACAGATCGTGTGCTAATTCGACCGGACAATTCGTATGCTACCAACAAAGCGTCGTGGAGGCTGTAGCCTGCAGCCGCCACCTGCGCTATACTCCGCACGGAAGGAGACAGGAATGGCACGCAGCGTGAACAGAGTGATCTTGCTGGGCAACCTGGGCAAGGATGCGGAGCTGACCTACACGCCGTCCGGTCAGGCGGTGGCGAAATTCACTATGGCCACCAACCGCGCTGTCAAGGACAAGAACGGCGAATGGCAGGAGGAGACCGACTGGCATAATGTCGTACTTTGGCGCGACCAAGCCGAACGCCTGTCCCAGTACCTGACAAAAGGCCAGAAGATCTATTTGGAGGGAAGAATCAAATACAGGACCTGGGAAGGCCGGGACGGCGCCAAGCACCACGCCACCGACATTGTCGGGGAACGGGTCGTCTTCGTGACGGGCCGCGGCGCCGACGAAGGCGCACAGGCCGGCGCACGGCCCGCGGCGGCTCAGAGCCAGGCGCGTCCGGCTGCCGCCCCAGCGGCCGCCCCGGCTCCTGCTCCGGGCCAGGACGAGGGCCTGTCACCGGACATCACCGACGAGGATATTCCTTTCTAAACCTCGACGAATCTGCAAGTTGACCAGCCATAGGGCACTGCCACGCCCAGGCAGAACGCGGGATCAAAGTTCGCACGCCGGGGGATCAGCAGGATCCTTTATCTTCGCTTTTTATTCGCTAAGCGCAATACCGCTTGCTCAAGCGTTCGGTCCGCGATGGCCGGGGCTGGTGCGGCGCATTTCATTCAATTGTGCGGCCTCCGTCTCGGTGAGAAAGCGCCACTGGCCGGACGCGATGTCAAGCTGCAGCGGACCGAACCCGGTGCGCTTCAGCTCCAGGACTTTGAGCGGTGTGCCGCGCTCGGGATCGCGCAAGGCCCCGAAGATGCGGCGGATATGGCGATTCTTGCCCTCGTCCAGTTCCACCAGCAGGCGGGTTTTGTGCGCGGCGCCACCGCGCGCCTCGATGCGAGCGGCGCGCAACTTCCCGAGCGCGGTTGGAACACCGGCGATGGCGCGGGCCAGATGCTCGGCGGTCACGTGCCCGCGCACCCACACCTCGTAGGTCCGGGTGAATGCGCCGGGCCGGGTCAGTGATTGGACCAGGCGGCCCTCGCGGGCGAACAGCAACAGGCCGCGCGAGTCCTGATCCAGGCGGCCGACCGGCACCCATCCCTCCTCGCGCACCCACTCGGGCAGCAGGTCGTACACGGTCTTGCGCCCGCGCTCATCCCGCCGCGTGACCACTACCCCCTTGGGCTTGTGGAACATGAGAACCAGAGAGGCGGCATCGTGTTTCATTGGCGAAAGCACAGCGAGCGCTCTGTCCTCACTTTTCGATGGCCTGAAGGAATGCCCGCAACTGCGACTCCAGGGAGCGAAAGACAGGCTCGCATTGCTCGGCAAGGGGGGCCATCTTGTCCCAGCGGAGGGTAAACACGTAGGCCGAGCGAAAGACGTGCCGGAACTGCAGGTAGCCCCTTAGCTGTCTGCC
>Ga0315280_10010129_pt1 | contig 11896 bp, 12 predicted proteins | sample YL17G06_40_MG_FD_203697 | JGI IMG/M metagenome (GOLD analysis project Ga0315280, IMG submission 203697) | Sediment microbial communities from Yellowstone Lake, YNP, Wyoming, USA - YL17G06_40 | ecosystem: Environmental > Aquatic > Freshwater > Lake > Sediment | place: USA: Wyoming | collected... | reverse complement strand
ATCGAGAAATTCAAAGAATACTCGATCAACAACTGTTAACCTTTCTAACAAATAATCTTCACTTCAAGCGATTCTGACAGAAAAATCTCCCTTTCTCAACCGAAGCACATATAAGTGGGAATGTTGAATCTCTACAAACCTCTCAATTTCCCTTTAGGGTGATCAACTGTGGGCAAGGACAAGAAGAACAACATGGTGAGTAAAAAGCTGAAGAAGCAGAAGATTGGTAAGCCAAAGAATCATATGTAATCCCAACCTCTACAAATCCTTTATCGAATAGCCAAAGGCTTCAGTCCTCATCGGCTAAAATAGGTAAAGCGAATTTAGACCACCCTTGACTTCTCATTAATTTTCCGAATTTGGATAGTCTGATCTGCAAACCGTGCGAATGTTTGGTCATGTGTTATGGTAATGATTTGTCTGACTTTCAGATTTGCTAACGTCTGAGCTAGGCGCTCTATTGATCTGTCTTCCTCTTCGTTGCCGAGATTTTCAGTTGGTTCGTCTAGGATAAGTAGCTCCATCGGAGAGCCTGTTCGAGCTTCATAGATGGCATTTCCAAGCCCTATTCGATATGCGAGTGCTATCTCCGTGCGTTCCCCACCTGAAATATCGTTATAGCTTCGAGTGTACCCTCCTGTTTTGACTTGAGGGGTGTAGTTTTGGTCTATCTCTATTAAGAAGGTGGAGGTTGAATTGATATCGTTGTAGGTTCTTTGCACATAGGATTGGATGGTTCTGAGGTACAGCATACGAAGTTCAGGGAGGACGACCCTACAACCTCTTCTTATAATATGGAGGTCACCAACTAATTTGCTGTATGTTTCAGCCCTTTCATTGGCTCTTTGACCCTCTTGAATTTTAGCAGATAAATCATTTATAATATTCCCAGAGTTCTCAATTTTTGTTTGAAACACCGTAATTTCTTCTTCAATTGCATGCACTACAGATATTTGGTCTATCCATTCCTTCCGCTTCTTGTTATGAGATTCTTCAGCATAAGGAGGAAGTGAAACTTCTAATGATCTGATCTGGCCTTCTATTTCTCCAATTATCGATTGGGTTTTCCGAATCGTTTCCTGTAATCCATCAATGTTTTCTTGCGTGTCTTCCATCTGACCCTGCAATCTTTTGAACCGATCAAGCAGTTTGTCCAAATTGTTATATGCTTTCTGACAAGAGTCTCTCTTTCTAACAATTTCCTCTAGGGTCTGCTGATTTTCAAGAATTTCCTTCCTCAGAGAGTTTATTCGTTCTATTCTTTCTCTGCGAAACTGTTCAGTTTTATGAGACGTTAAAAGTTGACCGCAATAAGGACAATTCTCCACACCTTGCAATTCCTGCTCTCTTTTGCTTTCATCATTGAAGGCTCTTTGGTCAATGCTTATGGTAGTTGTCAATTTTTCTATGAACTCGTTGAGCCCAGCAATCCAAGTTCGTAGAACATCTATATTCAACCCTTTATCGTATCCTGCTTCTTCGGCATCGCTCCACAACCCAGATATCTGTTCAGCAAGTTGATCCTCTTCTTCCTCAGATTTCTCAAGCATCTGCTGGTATGTGGCTATTTCACCACTAGCCCTCTGCAACTTCCCCTTTTCTTCAGCAAGTTGCTTCTGCTTCTCTTCAACCTGTTTTCGCATCTCAGAATGGGCTCTTGCGTCTCGGTCAAGTTTCTCAACATCCTGTCGTAGACCTTCAAGCTTCGCTTTCTCCGTAGCAAGCTTCTCTTCTAGTTCAGCGTATTCCTTCTTATCGACGTCCAGCTGTTGAACAAGCTGGTTATATTGCTTTGATAGTGCTTCCAAGTCGTACTTGGCTGTCTCTTCCTTCAAACGTTTGAGATAGCCCTCTTCCCCTGCAGCTATCTTTCCTAGACTTTCCCACGCGATATCAAAGGCATCTAGTTGGAGTAGCTCATCTACTATCTCCTTTCGGTCGCTGGGATCCATATTCAGAAGCTTTTTTAGCTCTTCCTGTCTTGCTAGACAGGTATACTCTAAAAGCCTCCTATCGATTTTGAGAAGGCTCTTTATGTCTCGGTTCAGATCTGTGGCCTTATTCCTTGTGTAAAGAGCGCCCCCGACCGTTACACTCAGTTTTGAAGGGTCCTGTGCAATAGTGTCCCCTGTCCGTATAAGACCACGCGTGATGATGTAGACTCTCCCCTGATCCTGTAGTACAAGGTTAACCTCAGAGAATGAAGCCCCTTCTCTCATGATCCCAGTATACTTGGGATACGCCTCATCTCCAAAGAGTGCAAACTCTAATCCGAAGATTATGGATGATTTCCCAGCTCCTTTTGGCCCAATTATTGTGGTGAATCCTTCCTCGAGGTTGATTTCCCCCTCTTCCCATGATCTCACTCCTTGAAGCCTAAGTTGCTGTACTATCATTCTATCTCTCACCCTTTCTCCAGTCTGTAGAAGTCATATATCTTCCTCTTAGCTGTCTTCATCCTCTCTCCAGCCTTTATGGTTTCATCTGAAAGCGTCTTCACTAGCTCTAGGGTGAGCGTTGAGTATTCAGTTGCCCTTTCTCTGAACACATCTTTGTAGTACTCGTCTAGTCTCTTTCCAGCCTTTGAGTATATTGTCTCAGTACGGGCCAGAGTTATGGGTTCAGTTGCCTCCTCAGAGGTCTTGAGTTTGTTGACAAGGTGGACGTAAAGGGCGTTGGTAGCTATGCTTTTAATGGCTTCATAGTTTATGTCGGCACGAGTGATGCCATGGGATAGAACACCTTCCAATATTAGAACTATTATTATCCCCTTTTGATCGACCTTTGAGAGGAGTTCTTGAGCATTCTTTTCTATCTCATTCGCCTTTAGACCTGTAAAATCATCACGGACTATGCTATATTTCCTGTACCCCGAGATATCGATTTTCTGAATCGTTGCCTCTTTATTGGGATCGACCTCGACTAGGTAGAACCCTTTTTCGTATTCATATTGGGTATAGTCTACAGTTTCAAGGCTGCCTGAATATGCAAAGATGGAATCGTGAAACTTGAAGGTAATTGGCATATGTAGATGACCGGAAGCATAGTATTGGAAGCCTCTTGGTAACTCTATAGGTAGGATCTCAACTTCGTTGGGATGTAGGTTAAGAGTAGGGAAGTCTACAGCTTGATGTAGGACAAAGATGTTGTACTTCCCCTTTGGGTTTGGCGGATGTTTCTCGAAGTATTCTCTGCTCTCCCTCTCGAAGTCAGCTCTTCTGCGGAAATTTGTCATGCCATAGATGTACGCGTCCTCGTATTCGTAGGGCTTAAAAGGTAGAAAATGGACATGGCCACCTCTGTGAAGAGGATCTAGAACAGTTCCGACCATTGTACTATAGACATTATCATGCGACCCCGGCACGATCAGGAATGGAGCTTTGATGCTATCGATCACCTCTATCGCCGATGCTAATGTCATGTTTGAGGGATGCGGATCATGGAAAAGGTCTCCGGCAAATACTATAAAATCTGGTGATAGCCTCTTCGCTTTCTCTACGAATTCTCGAAAGGCATTGAAAAAATCTTCTTGCCTTTCCAGTAGGTTGTACTGCATGTAGCCGAGGTGAGCATCGGATGCATGAATAAACCTGAAGGGCTTCAACTTCATTACCTCATGAAAGCTTTATGTAGAGTAGGAGCCTTCTTTCTGGATCCTGATGCTTTATGCTGGGCCACAAGGTCGTTAAAGTAGTGGACGACTAATGAGAAGTTGTTGTTTAAGTCTTCCTTTCTCTGGAAGGTCCGGGCTAAGTTGGAGATGAAGTTCATATCTAGGTGGAGATCGCTACAATGCAGGATTTGGATAGATACCACTAATCACCCATAACCATCTTTCCTTACGCCCATAAATAAGAATATTGTGACACGCCTCTTGGGAACGTTTGTTCCATGCTTCGTCAGTCCTTTTTAGAACAACTTGTAACTTCATCTTGACGCGACAAAAAGTTGTTATTTTAGAAATAATTGCCGATATCTATTTTTTCACATCCATTCCGCGCACGCCTCTAGCAGCTAGGCTTGTAACCGAGGCTATGCCAATGATTCCTCCAATAACACCACCAGCCGCGTGCAGTCCAGCCCAACCAAGGACCCCACCCCATTTGGCTAAGGCTGGCGCGGCCATGAAGAACATGCCTATAATTGTTCCTGCCACTGCAGCTGATAACACTGAAATGGAGAACATTGAGGCCGTAGTGAACATGGGCTTTTTGAAGCACCTATCATATCCTATGAGCCTTGCCATTACGTCAAAGACGATGCTGGCTGCTGTGAAACCCAGAAAGTGAACCCCGCCTGGGTTGAATATGAAGTTTATGACCGTTGCTATTAGTCCTACAACGGTTACTGCCCCAAATTTTCTAATAAACCAGACAGTAAGGATAAGACTTGCGAAGCCGATCATATCGCAGAGAATTGGTAGCCCGAACATTTGGAATACAATGGGGGCAAATATGGAGTTTAAAACGCCCCAAAGACCTGCAAATAAGGCGATAGTAGCTACCTCCCGACTGTTAAAATAGGTCATGTTATAGCCTCCAAGTTATTTTAATAGGGTTACGAATTGCTAAAATCGTAACACCACATATATAAGCTTTCTCGCGTTAGTAAACTATTTGAACGGTGATTAAATGCCTCAGAAAATGAAGGTAACTCGGTTTAGCGTTTCACTTCCACCGCCTCTCGTAGAGAAGTTAGATGAAACTTGGAAGACCATGCAATACGAGAACCGCTCAAAGGCCATCCATGATGCTGTGCGAAGTTTCCTCACCGAATTCGAATGGATGCGAGAAGACGCGGGCCGAATAACCGGTGCTGTCCTCGTGCTCTATTATCTAGATAAACCAAGTCTCTTAGACGAGATCACAAGAGTCCAGCATCAATTCAGGAATGTGATTTCCTCAACCCTGCACATTCACTTGGAAGAGAACAAATGCTTAGAAATAATTGCGGTTGAAGGAAGTGGCCAAGAAGTCAGAAGTCTCACTCAGGTTCTCATGGCGAAGAGAGGCGTAAAACAGGTAAAAGTTGCTACAATGGCACTATAAGGTTTCGTAGTCTATTCCTAGTTCACGAAATAGTCTAGGAAAGGGCAGAACTGGATACGGTTTCGTGTATCTACCTCTGTTTTGTAGACTGTTCTTGGATTCGTGGACTGTTTCAGAACCGTCAACTGTGACTATGAATTAACTATGGTCTCTATCTACGTGATAAATTGAGGCTTATTTAATCATTTCAAAAAGAAAGCTTTGAAGCTTATGAAATTTGCTAAAATTTTTCTGAGCTTATGGTGAATGCCTCTCTAAAGGCTCTAGATAGCGAAATACTTCTGCTTAAACAACTGGTGGCACATGAGGCGATGAGTTCTCAGAGAAAATGGAAATTCCAGGGAATCAGCAACTCTATTTAATCTTCCACTAACCTAGGAAAAAACATTTAGCACTAAGAGTATTCCCATAGCTGTAAAACCAAGCACTGCACCATATGTAAAGGCGAAACTAGAAGATAATAGCGTCCAAAGTGATCCAGCAACAGCGCTAGATATGAAATCGCCGATGCCATCAATTGTGCTCATCACTCCAAAGCCTGTTCCTCTCTCCCTCTCGCTTAACAAATCTGCAGCGTAAGCCCTAGCAGTGGAGTCGATTGCTCCTGTTTCAACGCCAGCAAGGAGGAAAAGGGTTGCGTATGTTAAGACTGTTGGCGATAAGGCTACGAATCCGATACAGTAAACGCTGAAGATGATGTACGCTAAGGCCAGTAACATTCTCTTGCTGAACCTATCACCCAGTGCGCCAAAAACATAGGCAAACGTGGCGGAACCTACATTGAGAAAAACGTAGAGCAATGTACCCAGTCTACTAGCTTCTATGATTCCCAAGGTAGGCGTGAAAGCCTCAGTTGTCTTTAGGACCAAGAAGGTGTTCGCAAAGTTTCCTATACCATATACTCCTGCTGCCAATAGAAAAAGCTTGAATTGCCTAGGAAGGCCCTTTATATCTGCCCACAGCTTCCTCTCCCCACTTTTGCTTCTGCTTATTACTTCCTTTGTGAAGATTGCGAATGTCAGAACGGATAGAATCCCTGGGATTAATGATACCCAGAAGACATTTCTGAAGCCAATAACTTGGAGCAGTAGGAAGGCGATGCTAGGCCCTATGATGGCTCCAAGAGTATCCATCATACGGTGGAATCCAAAGGCATGACCATAGTAGTTAGACTCTACAGAGTCGGCTAGAAGGGCGTCACGAGGCGCCTCCCTTATACCTCTACCAACCCAACCGATAATCCTACTGACTAGAACATGAATCCAACTTGTCGCTATGGCAAAGGTGGGGATCAGAAGGCCAGTCATAGCATACCCGAGTATGCCTAATGGTTTTCTCTTCCCAAGCTTATCGCTGAGCCATCCAGAGTACATCTTGACAAAACTCGAGGAGAAATCCGATAACCCCTCTATGAAGCCTAGCAACGCAGCGGAACCCTGTAACTCGATCGTTATGAATTGAGCTAGGATAGATGTGGCCATCTCATGGCTCATGTCGCTGAAGAGGCTTGTAAAGCCCATGGCTGCGACGTTCCGATTAAACCAACGGATTCTACCTGTCAACTGTTTTTTACCCTCCATTTTCATACCTCCATTCTATATGGTGCCTAGTTTCTGAAGTATGTTTAAGGCATAATAAGTATCCTCAAAATTGGAGATTCCCAGTTCAATAGACCTTCGAAAACCGCCGTTCGAGTTCTGCAACCCAAGGACGAGTTTTCTCGTAGCTTCAGGATAGGCGCATGTTTGACCCATTAAATCAAGAATCAGGACGCCTGAATAGGTATCTTCAAGGTAAGGTAAAGTTGTATCTGGAACAGAGGTGAAGCCTCCACCATGCTTCTCACAGGAACGAACAAAGTTAAGGGTTTCATTCAATTCTTTAATTGAATAGCCAAGATTATAGAGGCTGGCAACAGCGTGAAATGTAGAAATTAGGTTAGATCGTCCTGCAACTGCGAAGCCACCGTCTGGGTTGAGATATTTCAGGAGCCATCTTATAGTGGGTTCAGGATCTATGACAATGTTTAGTTCTCTTAGAATCTCTGTGGCCCTGTATGTTGCATCGAACTCTGAGTACGCTTCTACATCAACATCTACTTCCCCGAAGCCGCCATGGGGCTTCTTCAAGGAGAGAACGTTATTTACCAAATTGTTATCCATCGGTCTATCGCATAGAATAAGGCCCTTAGTAACGTAGAAGTAGCCATAGATGTTATTCGCCGGAAATGTTTGGAGCCACCTGACTGTTGCCTCAATATTAGGTTGCGATACGTCAAGGAGTTTGAAGATGGCCAAAGCATAGTACGTGTCCTGAGCACTGGACTCGACGCCTTGACAGAAGCTGTAGCCTCCATCTGCATTTTGCCTGGCCGTAACGTACTCTAAAGCGTGTTGAACCCATAAAGGGCGTATAACATATCTCTGTTTAACGCGAGTATTCATTAGCCCTCAACCGCCTTTAGCATTTCTTTTGGTAGAAGCTATCAGCCTGAGCCATCTGCTCGGGCGGTTAAAGGCGAGCCTCATCGCCTAAGATGATGTTCAAAATATGGGAATTACTACGTAATTAACTTTCTGATTTCATAAGATAAAGAGTTAGTAGATTTTTCAAATGTTTTGCAAGGTCTTTTTGCTTAGTTTATGCTAATTTCTTGCATAAAGGAGCATAAGATATTCGATACTGGATTATCCTCTATGTATGTGAATATAGTATATACGACGCACTCCAATGGGTTTTCTCTTTTCTGATACTTTACGATCTTCACTAATCTTGTAACCTACTACATTTTCAGAAATCTTTCCAATTAATTGCACTACAGTCGATACATTCTTAATTTCTTCGAACACTCAAGGGTCTGAGACTTCAATACTGGGATTCCGGAGCTACTTGTATGCTGGTAAACTCTTATCGTTCTAGTTGTCTGACTTGTTTTGCTTACGTTAGGAATCGAATGAACATCAAGGGCAATCGTAACCCTAAGAAAATTTAAAGCCAGTTGGTGGATAACATTCAAAAGAGTGGTTGACGATTTGCTTCTTATTTCAATCTCAGAAGAGTCAAATATTAGAAAAGAACATGGATTATGTCAAATCGAGGAAAGGTGAAGAGGTACAGAGCTTTTCAGAGGTTTTAGCCGAGTTCTATTCTGAAGTGCTTGAGTTAGACGGCGGAGATAGGGCTGTTAAGACTTCCCTTACCAAGCGTTTCAAGAAGTTGATGAGAAAGCAATAAAAAAGGCGGAAAAATATTATCTAATATCTGAAGGAGGTTTTTATCTCAATTATGGTGATCGTTGCTTTTTCTGGGAAGGGCGGCACCGGAAAGACGACATTAGCTGCTCTGAGTGTGAAGTATTTCACCGAAGAGTATCAGGTGACCCTGGCCTTTGATATGGATCCTGATGCTCATCTTTACAAGCTTCTGGGTCTTCCGATAGGGAAAACGATAGGTCAGATTGTGGATCAGATTCACAAGGAGAAGAAGCTTGAGTTGGAACCGAGGAAGCCTCCTGAAGTAGCGGATGTGGACTACTTCTATTCCCTGGTGATGAGTAACGTCCTCATTGAGGGAAAGGGAAGCGACTTAGTAACGCTAGGAAAGCCCTCAAGCGAGATAGACTGCTACTGTCCCGTCTTCTATTGGGCTGAGCACGCGGTTTCAAGGATTCTGAAAAGCTACAAGAAGCCATATGACAACATTGTCATAGACTGTGACCCAGGAACAGAGATCTTCCCCAGAAAAATACTGGACACCATAGCCAATGATTGTGGCATCGACTACGTGTTCACTGTTCTAGACGCTTCGAGGATGAGCCTAGACACAGCAAGGGACATAAGAGAGGAAATAAGGAAAAAGCAGTTGAACTTCGGGAGAACTGTGGGAATCTGCAACCGCGAAGATGACCCCGAAACCCAACAGATGATCAAGAGAATAGCCAAGACGCACTATGATCTGGAAGTGATAGGATTCATTCCAACAGACAAGGAGATCAGGGGAAGAAGCTTAATGAACGAAAATATAATGGATGTCCCCTGCTCTCTGGCCTATCAATCCATGAAAGAGATCCTGAAGTCACTTCATATATGAGAAATGCCTCTTAAAATTTTGTGCGCCTTCCTCTTTTGATAGGGAAAATCATTGTCCTTATTTTGAGAATCTGCTACTTTTGTTTTCCTTCTGGTTAAAGAGAACATGGTAAGATAACTGAACTCTTCCTCATCATATAATTTATCAGCATCAATTTCAACATCATTAACAACAAACCTTGGTTGAGGAATTGCTGATGGTTTATACCAAAAACTGATCTCTACCTCATGTTTCTTGCAAAGCTCTTCCAAGTCGCTTTCAAACTGGTGGTAGAGTTGGACAACTTCTTCTCGAAAAGTTAAGAACTTTTCCAAATTGGTTCTTCTCATAATCTATATCTCCAGGGCATCCTACATTATTTTTCTCTTTCGAGTTTAGTTTTTAATTCCCTCACACATTCAACAAAGGGTCGACTTCCTATTGAGCTTAGATTTTGTTCAAACCTTGACTGCAAATTTCGTAGTATGAATTGCTCTACAACAGAAGCACCTGGTCCCAACAGTTTTTCAAGGCTGTCGTGGAATACTTCAGGTTTCTTTATAATATCGTTTCTTTTCACACCGCATTTGGTTTCCATGTGAAAGAAGATGGTTTTGGCTACACTCTCTCCGAAGGTTTGTTCTATCCCTTCGTTTACTACTTCTAGTAGAAGCATTTGAGTATTCCTTCTAGTTTTGGTAGAAGCCGTTTTTGACTCTCCTTACTGCAATATATGATAAAAATAGATTTAAGATTTTCTATTCTATTGCAACAAAATGTAAATATTTATATATTTACTTGGCATTAATTTTATCAGGTGATCAATCGAGATGAAATACGATCGCCGATTGACAGCTATACTACTCTTCATGACAGCTCTGCTAGTATCATCACTGATAGTACCACCAGCCTTCGCTCAAGCATCACAAGGCCAAACTCTAAGCATAAAAATAACAAATGCTTTTCCAGCTGATGTAGAAGGCGATGGGTTAATAAATGATGTTGTCGTGATGGGGAAGATCTATTGTAAGCCCCACTCTTCGGTTAGGGTGTACTTTATATTAATCCCACCCATAGGTAAGAAAATTGTAACAGACGCCTACACCATCTACTGCAACGGTTTCCAGAAGAAGTATGAGATTCACCTCTATGATGTAATAAAATTTCCTGGCTATTATACGATAATGGCCTATGCATCTTGGAACAACGAAAATGCCGTCTCTAATGCCTTCGTCTTTGATCCTGGTGGCGGTCCAGGTCCTCCGGGCTGACCGATATAAGAAGGGTTTAGATCGGTAATGATGGATGAAGTGGACTTAAGGATTCTAGTCGCTTTAGGGGAAAGGCCATTAGGGGACTATAAATGGCTTAGTAACCGTGTTGCAATATCTTATTCTACTCTCTTAAAGAAGCTTTCAAAACTCGTAGATTCCAATATCTTGTGGGGACAGGGATACGTTTCAGCTCAAATAAACTATTCGTCGGTAGGCCTTGAATTTGTGGCTATCTTTATCGAAGCCATGTTAGAAAATTGGACGAAAATTGAGAAGGTTTGTGACCTCCATCCATACATACGATATAGAATCAGATGCTTAGGCTCTGTCAACGGGTTCCTAGCCCTCTTTGCCGTTCCTGTAGGAACCGTCTCCCTGCTACTTCGATTCTTGGATGAACTCATAAAAGCTGGAATAATCGTGAAATATTCCCTGCATACACCCATGAATAGGTGGGCTTATACAGAATACAACTTCAACTTCTATGATATCGAAAGTGGCACTTGGAAGTTTGACTGGAATAATTGGCAAAAATCTATAGAAGATACGCCTGCGCCCCCGTTGAGGAAGTATCCTCCCTCAGTCTTATCCCAAATGAATGAAGAAGATATGCAAATACTGAGACAACTCTCAATAAATGCGAGAATGGAAAGAAAGATCATCGCCAAGACTGTTGGAATTCCCCCATATCAATTGAGTAGGAGACTTCGATTCTATGCAGAGAACCAAGTGATCGACGCGTATAGGATAATCTTCGGATCCGCTATTCTAGGGTTGACTACAAGCGCCCTTTTCGAGTGTAGGGATTCTGTCAGCGTAACAGAGAAGTTTGCTCTTGCTGTTCCTAAGCTTCCCTTCCAGAGCACTTTTTTTCCTACACAGAATGGTTTTATATTGTATGTAGCTATCCCCGCATCCGATTTCCCCATTATAGCGACTATTCTTCAAAAATATTGCTCTTCAGTCAAGATTATGTGGTGTGACTATAGCGCAAGTATGAGGTATTGGTTCAACGATGCGCCGGGCAGCTTCAGGTGTGGGGAGTGGGTTTCTAGCAGAGAGTTTATGGTCACCGATGTCTTGGATAAACTTTTAAAGTAATGATGAGTTCTGGGCAAAGATGTATCTTGCCTTCGTGACGATGCTATTTGTATAATGCTTCCCGAAGAACTCACCGATAGAGAGATCCGAGAGTTAGAAGCATCTCTTTCTTCAACAAGTTGAATCTTCACTGGCCTGCTATACTTTGTTCTCTTCGACCCATTGAAATTTACGTTGAAGAGTCTTAGGATAGTAGAGCTTCCAGTCATATCCTACTCCCTTACCCCACTTGAAATAGGCGCGGGGATCGATGTAGCTTTTGAGGGAAGTCCTAAGATTATAATCTCTGGTTGCTTTCATAGTCTCAATCTTCGCTTGAAGTTCTCGAGTCCTTTCCCTTGATCCCTTAGTCTTCTGAGTCCTAAGCTTTCTAAGTCTCTCCCTCTTCTTCCTTAATGATTCATA
>Ga0315280_10010128_pt1 | contig 11896 bp, 11 predicted proteins | sample YL17G06_40_MG_FD_203697 | JGI IMG/M metagenome (GOLD analysis project Ga0315280, IMG submission 203697) | Sediment microbial communities from Yellowstone Lake, YNP, Wyoming, USA - YL17G06_40 | ecosystem: Environmental > Aquatic > Freshwater > Lake > Sediment | place: USA: Wyoming | collected... | reverse complement strand
TTTTTCACATAAACAGCACATGAGAACACATGAAGAGGATAGATTAGAACCTGTGAAGACAACCGATACTCATACGGACGTTGACGATATCATGCATGCAACGGGCCTTTTAGGCGTGTGCAGTTAGACATTCATTCTTCAGCGTTCTTTCTTGGGAGCATTCGGCGGTCCTCTTCCTTTGCTTTGTGAGCGACACGTTCGATGTTCTGAACGCCTAGAATGTGAGAAAATGGGTGCATCGAAAGAGGATCGCGCGCTATTCTTTCTCTCCAGCAAACATGCCATAGAGATCGTCGTAGAGCTTCACATAACGTTCATAGGTTCTTCTATACACTTCAGAGTTCTCTGGGTCGGGCTCAAATCTCTTTTGTATAGTGATCATATTGTCAGTCGCATCTTCAAGGCTTTTGAACATTCCAACTGCTTTTCCGGCTAGTATTGCAGCCCCGAGGCATGCAGCTTCTGGATTCTTAGTGGTTAGCACTGGTTTTCTCGTTAGGTCAGCCTTTATCTGGTTCCACAGGTTGCTTCTAGCCCCACCTCCTAGAACCCGGATCTCCTCCACCTTTATCTTGAGGTCTTCAAGCACGTCTATGTTTCTCCTGACTATGCATGCTATCGACTCCATTATGGCTCTGGCGAAATGTGCCTTCGTGTGCCTCAACGTGAATCCGTAGAATACACCCTTCGCCTTTGGGTTGGCTTCTGGGGCCATAGCGCCCTGCAGGTGTGGAAGCATCACCAGTCCTTCGCTACCAGGTTTGATTCGGGCCACTTCCTGATCCATGAGGTAATATGGGTCAAGCCCTGTGCCTGCACCTACCTCCATTTCTGCCGTGCAGAACTTGTCTCTGAACCACCTCAGCACCATTCCTCCGGTGGTGAACGTGTGGGCCATGTAAGTGTCTGGAATACCAAAGTAGTGGATGGGCATTCGCCCCTGCGGGTCGAACACCGGTTTCTTCAGAGGTGCGCAGATCGCAAGGGCGGCGCCCGTGTTTTCAGAGAATATTCCGGGTCTGATGTTACCTACCCCTATGGCGCCGGCAACTTGGTCCAAGGCTCCTGTCGAAACAACGGTTTTTGGCGACAAGCCTAGTTCTGCCGCTACATCTGTTTTTATCTCTCCTATCGGTTCTCCTGACTCTCTGATGTTTGGCAACTGATCCTCATCTATGCCTAGGTAACTGAGCATTTCACCCCACCATTTCTTCGTGACTATGTTCCAGTAGCAAGTGGAGCAGAGTAGTGAGCCTTCGGCCACAAACGCGTCGGTCATTCTCCAGATTAGGTAGTCTTCTACAAGCAGGTATTTGTGGACCTTCTTGAAGATGTCCGGTTCGTGGCGCTTGATCCAAAGGATCTTTGATGCGGGCCACGTGGGCACAAGCTTTACCTGCCCAGTTATCTTGAAGCTGGTGCCATCGTCGAACTTCTTATCGAGAATGTCGGCTTCTTCTTGTGCCCTGTTGTCCATCCAACTGACCGCGTTTCTAAGCGTTTCTCCTTCTTTATTGATCAGTATTAGCGTCTCTCCTTGAGCCGAGATGCCTAGAGCACGTATCTCCTTTGGATCTGCCTTGGTCTTTTCAAGAACATCAGCTACACCGGCCCTGAAGGCGTTCCAGAGCGTTTCTGCCTTAATCTCAACCTCCAGAGACGTAGGCGTTATGAGTTGGTATTCCTGAGTTGAGATGCCCAGGAGTTCTCCCTTCTCATTAAACAAAGAGATCTTTGACGCCGTTGTGCCAGAATCAACACTTAAGACATAACTCATCTTCTACACTCACCAGGGAATCAGTCTGGAGGTGCGAGGCTCCATGACACTAACGTCTCTTTGTCGCTTGTGTTGAACAATTGATGGGGTTCGCCCGGCGGGATGACGACTATGTCGCCTTCATCGAGTTCCTCATATCTATTCTTCTTTGGAAAGTGGACGATGACTCTTCCTTTGGCTACGAAGAAGACTTCATCGCCAGTCTTGTGACCCGGATCCACGCCACCATGCTTGCCCGGTAGCAAAGTTGAGGTGCCAAAAGTCATCTTGCCCGTCGTCACATAGTGTCTGCAATGCTCATCTCCATCGAGAAAATTCCTTGCATCTTCTCTTCGTATTACCCTTATGGCACTCAAAAATTCTCATCTTCCAAAATCTTTGCTAATCAAATAGGTAACTCGTTGATGATTAAAAAATTTTTGTTGCCCTGAGTTTCAACAGAATCAGATTTTAATCGATTGACCAACGAGTGCTGGAGAATGAAAACCTGTGTTCGCACGCGTGGTGCGTCAACGCTTTTCCGCGGAAATTTAAAGGGTTCCCATGTTGTAAACGAAGAGAAGGTAGAGTAATATCACGTCAATAACAACCAACGAGGCTATTATTATTTTGTCTGTGCCAGACAACGGTTTGGGATGAAGCACCCCAGGCACTCTGGTTGACGCGCCTACCGCTCTCGCCTTTGCAGTTCTCATGATACCTGTTGCAAGCTCCATTAGAGAGACAAGTGCTGGGTTAAATATTGCCCAATACGATCGCGCTGCTTTAACAGGATTGTTTGTTGGTTGCCATCCACGAAGAATCTGCGCATGTTGAATAGTCGTGATTCTTCTCAGAAACACTGGAACGAAGCGGAACGCTATCACAATCGGGAAGATGACCATTGGGGGCAAAAATCTGCGAACAAGATCCACAAGCTCACTAATCGGTGTTGTCCAAATGAGCAGGAGCATGCTGGAGCCTAGGAAAAAGGGCTTGATGACGGACTGGAGAATCAGATATGAGTTTCCAACTGTGAGGGCCATCTCTCCTACAATGGGCGTGCCAGGAGGAAAGATCTTCCAGATATAGGTCTCAGCGACCTCTGGCGGAATTACGTGGAAATACAACCCCTTGATCATAGTCAGATTCTTGAGGCCCCAGAATATCAAGGCGAAAAAGGCTACGATAAAGAGTGGTGTAAACCATGAAAACGACATCTTCGCCGATCTTGCCAGGAGCAAAGCTGCCACAAGCAGGAAGAAGGTATACAATGGATCCAGATAGAAGCTTCCCAACACGAACAACGATCCGACTATCGCAATCTTCGTCAGGGGATGTGCCTTGTTATGCAGGTATGTGTCACGCCATTCATATTGGAGGAAAACCAAATCTCTCACCTTCAAAGATTTACTTAGTCATTCTTTCTTCTATTAGGTCATAGGCTTCGTCTATTCTTAGCAAGTCACCTGGGAAACCAAAATCACGGAGGCTCTGTCCAAGTTCGCTTATTTCGCACGGCCTTATCCAAGCTTTCTCCAGCTCCTGGGGTCTTGAGAAAACGTCTCTTGTAGGACCATCCATTATGAGTTTGCCTTGGTTCATGACTATCGTCCGACTCGTATATTCCGCTATGGTTCTCATATTATGTGTAATTATGATGATTGTTGTTCCTTCTTTGTTAATCTCTCTGAGCGTATTCATTACTCTGATTGTTCCAGCGTAGTCCATGCCCGTGGTAGGTTCGTCTATCAATAGAAGCTTCGGTTCCATCGCACATATGCTTGCGATTGCCAAGCTCGTCTTCTCTCCTCTGGTCAAGAATTCGCAGTAGTCTTTTCTCTTGCCTTCAAGGTGAAAGAGTTTCAGCATCTTTTCAACTCTGCGATTAACTTCGTCTTTCGCAAGCCCTAACATTTTAGAACCGTACGCGACCTCCTCTTCAACTGTTTCTTCAATGATCTGGTCAGACGGATTCTGAAAGACGTAATTGGCAAATCTTATCACGTCCCTTGGAGCGTGTTTTGGCACATCCAAACCGCAGAGAACCACTTCAGCCTCAGGATTCGTCGGTTTCAATAGCCCAACAACATGAAGGGCCATCGTTGTCTTTCCAGAACCGTTCTGTCCAATAAGGCCTACCATTTCACCCTCGTAGATGTCCACATTTACTCCCTTTAGAGCCTCTACACCTCCGGGATACACATGTTTGAGATTTCTGATCTTCAAAATGGTTTCGCGGACGCGTGCTCCTGGCCTCGCTTCCTCCTCCACCTTTCTTCCCTTGATCTGAACCTTCTGTTTAATGGTTTCTCTTAGGTACTTGGATGCCTCTTCCACAGTTAGCGGGATGGGGACTTGAGGGTATTCCTTTCTGAGCCTTAGGAACAATTCCGTTACTGCAGGGGATATATTCACTTTTTCAAAAACAGGATCCTCAAAGACTTTCCTCGGAGGCCCGTTCAACAAGACTTGTCCGCGATCCATCAGTATAACTTGGTCTACGATCGGAATGATGTTTGGGATGTCTGACCCCGCTTCGGATATGATGCTCGTTTTGTTCTCTTCTTTTGAGATAGATCTGATAATTGATAGCACCCTTTCCTTTCCCAAAGGATCGAGCATACAAATCGGTTCATCCATGACCATTATGGGAGTCCTCATAGCGAGCACGCTAGCTATTGCTAAGCTTTGCTTTTCTCCGCCAGAAAGATCATCTGGCGTCCGTTTTTCGAAACCCTTCAAACGTACTGCTTCAAGAGCCCACTTGGCCCTCTTGAGCGTCTCCTCTGTAGTGCAGCCTAGGTTTTGAGGGCCCATAGCTACGTCTTCTTCCACCGTCAATCCAAGTAGCTGGGCATCAGGATCTTCAAATGAGTAAGCAACGTGTGATGCTAGTTCTGTCAATTTGGAATCTCTAGTATTCACGCCGTCTACGATAACGTCTCCTTTTTGATAGCCCGGCAACTCATGGGGGATGAAACCGTTCAAGCTTGAAAGTAACGAAGTTTTGCCTGCACCAGCCTTGCCCAGAACTAGGGCGACTTTTCCCTTCTCTATCTTTAAGTCTATCTCTTTTATTGAAGGCTCCTTCGCGTGAAGATAAGTGAAAGAAAAGTTTTCAAAGACCACTGACATCCTTGTCTCCCCTCTTCTTGAGTCGAGCGTGTCATGGACCAGGCATATAGACGAAGCGAATTGTCTTACTTCTTCCTACGCAGATACAGTAGTACGATGACGGCTACCACGACCGCCATAACAGCGATTAAGCTCTGTTGGAAAGTCCCTGTGTAGGTAAAGATCCCTACTGCTCCTCCAGTATAGAAGTAGACACTCACAATCGCTACCAACAAAATAGCGATTATTCCAATAGCCATTTTTCCTGTGTCCAATTTTTTTCTTACTCCTTGTTGTGTTTGAACAAGACTTATATACGCCTAAGTTTCCAGTTCTAAAATATATAAGTCTTTGGGTGACGAAAATGTCGGAAAAAGTAAAGGCGAAAGAAGTTCATCCCTTCAGAACAAAGAAAGGCTTAATCCTCTTAGGAATCTGCGCTGCTAGCGTTCTGATTCAACTGGCTCTTGTTTTCACTTTGCAACCATGGCTTCCTGCGTGGGGTCCTGCAGGTTCACCGCAACGAATGTTTCTCATGTACGTATGGGTTCCACCGTGTATGGCTTTTTCGTATACAGTTCTCTGGTGGTTTACACAGCACAATGAGTGGTTAGCGCCTCCGGGAGAATACATGCCGGGTAAGAAATACTCTCCGTGGGACGTACGGATGCTCACGTTCATCGCTCTATATGCTACGATGCAGACGGTTGTTGTCTCTCTCACTGGTGGATCAGCGATCATAGATTTTTGCTATCTTGTTGACGGCCTCTTCGCAGCTTACTTCGGAGTTGTGGTTTCCTACTTTGGGAATGCCTTGGGCTTCTTCACAAGGTTGCTCCTGGTGTACGGTGCTACGTCCATAGGCTACCTTACAATAGGTGTGTTCAACGATTCTATGTTCGCGACGGCTACTGGTTCATCGTTCTACTGGGCTTTTGCGAGAGGCAAAGCTAGATGGCGAATAATAATACCCATGCTGGCTGTCTACCTCGGCCATGGATTCTACTATTGCTGGGCCTCGATGATAACCAATCCACCGGAGATGTGGGGCATTTTAATTGCCGATCAGATGCTACGATTCATGCCTCTGGCAGTAATGAATTGGACCATCGGAGCCATAATTGGGGAAACCGCTGTTCGAAGAAGACTAAGAGCTGCCAAGTAAGAACTGCGCTGAAGTGTGTGGAACAGTATTCGCTGGCAATTCGTGCACGCCAGCACCTCTCCTTTTTTAGTTTTTTTTACTTCTTGTGTGAGCGAAGCTATCAGTTATTGAGATGCGCGCATATCCACGGAATGTCTTTGACAAGCAGTTTCTGCTTGCCTGCGCGATTGAACTTGCCATCGTCACTTCAGCAACGCATAGAATAGGAAGATTCCAATGATGCCCACAGTGCCCGAAAAGAAGAATACTGAAGGCAAGCCGTAGAAGTTCATGAGTATGCCGGCGATCAAGGGTCCAATAATCATACCTAGACTTGTTGCAGAGTCCATCAAGCCCAGCACACAACCCATTCCACATTCTCTGCCTTGATCCATGGCCAACGCGGTAATTGCTGGTCCTGATATGGCCCAAAGAATGCCGATTATGGAATTGACGATGATTAGAATTGTGAAATCTCCTGAATAAGGTATTAGGAAGAAGAAAGATGAACCTGTCAGTCCGCCTATCATTGCTAGCTTGACTTTGCTGACTTTGTCTGCCAATGTTCCAAAGGGTCTCTGCAAGAGAGACATTAAGAAAAACTGCACGGAAATTAACAAACCGATCTGCGACGCTGTTGCACCGAAAGAGGCTGCGAGTAAGGGGAGAAATGAGTAGATGGTACCGCTTCCGATGGTGTTGATTGCTCTGTACGTGAATAGTCCCCTCACCACCCTGTTATTCAAGGCTCTTCTGAAAGACGATTGCTCTCCGTCATCAGTAAGGCGGACTTCATGCTCTCTCACTGTGAATAGTATTATGATAAGGGAGGCTGTCACAAGGCCGCCAACTAACAAAAACGGAGTCGCCATTCCACAACTTTCTGATAGAAGACCAAGAATAAATGGGCCAAACCCCATGCCAAGGTACACGGCCGTATTCAAGGTCCCTGCATATAGGCAAAACCATGGCTGATCCGAAACCGTTCAAGAATCGAACCAGGGTTAGCTCATATACTGTGCTGGAAAACAGATAACCCATAAGGGTTATTCCATAGACGGTCAAACCCACAATCAAGAATATTCTCCTTTTTCCTACTCTGTCGGACAGTCTGCCCATTAGGGGTATGAAGACCGCTCTTGATATTGAAAAACCGGAGAACATAATGCCTAACCAGATCCCGGTGGCACCTAGAGTTTGGGCATATACAGGTATCAGAGGGGCTATGCCTCCAAGTCCCAGCATGACCACAAAGATTGAGACGCATAGCCCTACGATAGTCTCATCTACTTTGATAGAGATCTTCATGACTCTTCTATGTAGGCTTTGCTACTCATAAGAGGTTAAAGCTTTTTGTCCAAATGCCGTGTCGCGCTTGATGTGCTCGAGGAAAAGTGTTTCTGCTAACCAAACAGGTGATACAAAAAAAGGAGGATGATACCATAGGGGTCAGAAAGAGGGGCAAACGTCAGAAATGAGCGGAGCTCTTTGGTAACGTCTCATGAGCTATTATGATCTAGAAGCCTAAACCTACGCGTGCTTTCGACAGATTGTTTTTATATACATCCTGATGCTCGTAAAGGAGTATAAACGACGTTTGGCGCCCGATTGTTTAGACGAAGGAGAGATCATTGGTGTTCAGGAAAGAAACGCTGTCTGCTGCTCTTAAGATCGCTCTCAGAAATATGTCCAGACGCAAATGGAGAACCCTTCTGGCGTTCATAGCCCTCACGGCAACAGTCGCCGGATTCGTAGCCACCGTGTCCATCTCCGAAGCCGTTGGATACGAGATCACAGCTCAGTACACTGAGAGAACCCTGTCTTCAGGGGTAGAGGCAGGATATCCTTACTTCTGTGACATCCTAATAACCCCAAATCACCTTTGGTGGCAATTCTCACGCGGGCCTACACTGCTTGTAGACGAAGGCTTGCTAACAAACGTTATGATTGTTCCTGGTGTTGACTGGGCTGACCCCTATGTCGGCGATATTCAAATAGTTTTCAGCAAAGCGACGCTTTCTAACACCTTATCAAAGAAAGAATGGTATGTTGAAGGGTCAAACGGAAGCAGTTTTAGCTGGACCTCGGATCTCTGGTTAGCTGGAGCCGATCTCAGGCTGGAGGAGAAACGTCTTGAACGGCAGGCGCTGATAATCGAAGGAAAAGGTTTCAACGAGACCACGGGAGGCGTGATGGTGGGTTATGAGTTTGCAAAGGCGCACGACATCCACGCGGGGGATACCATTATAATCCCAACTGACAATTTCGGCGGGGTTCACGAATGTCCCGGAAAGGGGTTCGTGAAGGATCAGAGTTTTCCAGGTCTCTGGGTACTATTCTGGAGGATGATAGAGAATCCCTGGGAAGAAGACTTCTCCCTCACCCTTCAGAAAGAACTGGAGTTGAAGGTTGACGGGATTTTCTGGACCTCGACGCCGTATGACCAGTTCATGGTCATGGATTACAAGAAGTTGCAGGACGCCATTGGGTTTGGAGAAAAATTAACATGTATTTTTACAAAGCTGAAACCTGAAGCGGAAGTTAACAAGGTCCTGAAGAGCCTCTGGTCAACGGAGGGAATAGACGTCTTCATACCAACCGTTCGAAAACGATATGTGAAGGGATCAGAAGTACAAGCAGCCTACGCGTTCAGTGGCATTTCACCAACAAAGTTCACTGAACTATCTAACTGGCAAACTGTGATCATTTCAGAGATCTCAACAGGAATCTTCATCGCTTCAATATTCTACGCCGCAGTCTACGAAAGGCGATGGGAAATAGGTCTGCTAAAAGCCATCGGGTTCAAGCCATCCTTCATCATGCTATCACTATTGAATGAAGCCGCCATTCTTGGCCTACTCGCAGGTTTGACTGGCTTTTCAGTAACCTGCGTTTTGACAACGGTCTCCCCGTCGCTTTCCGCAGTTGTTCCCCAAATCCAGATGAAACTTACTCTTGGCTGGGGAACCATAGCTGTCATCATCTCAACCTTCACCAGTTTGCTCTCCAGTCTTCTACCAGCGTACATGGCGTCTAGGATTACGCCGCTTGAGGCGATGAGAAAACTTTGAGCTCACACACGAAACGCAGATGGTTTCTAGTGACAGTTCTCACTGTTTCCATGTTTCTTATGAACGCCTCAAGAATTCGTTGTGCAGAGGAAGAAAATAACCCAGATTATTTCTTCACCTCGACCGGCATAAATCCAGACATGCCGGACAATCAGCTTTCAATCGCAGTTCGTAAGGATGGATCTGCAATGGTGTCCATGAGTGTGCACGCCCGCGCACGAGTGATAACAGGCATTGGAGACAGCATTGAGATACCCGTCCCGTACTCGGCGGAAAAAGTCAGAGTGTCTTCCATAAAGTTAGGTAATCTCCCGGCAAATTACACATTGGATCGCAGAGAAGAGGAAACAGTCATACGGGTGGCTACGCCAAGAGGTATGATGGAAGCATATGTACAGGTGGCGTACACCGTTGATTCTGTCTATAATGAAGGAAGATTCTCTTTCAACTTCATATCGTCAGCACTGATTACTGAGCTCTCAATGGAAATCTCTATCCCCTCTAATGGGTCTAGGTGGATCCTACAAGAGTCTCTTAAAATAAGTCCTCAACCTTCCGAAAAGACTTATTTCTTAGTTGGACAGGAAGCGATTCCATATAGGCTCTCTATAGTTCTTTCCAACGTGAATCCTAAAGCTCTTTGTTGCTCCTTTGACACCGTAGAGGCACCCTATTCTCTGGCAACGGTACCACTATATTCTTTGTTCATCGCGATCATTCCGCTGACCGCTCTCTTTATTAGCCTTAGAGGAATTATTCTCTTGGCTGGAAGAGCCAAGACAAGAGTACTATCCGTAGCTTACAGAAACCTTCTCAGGAGAGAGGGCAGGTTCGCCCTGACAACCCTCGGCGTTGCGATCCCAGTCATGTTGACTTTCCTGATGCTGAGTCAAAAATCCTTAGCCCAGAAGATGCTGGGCCCCGGCTACATACTGAAGGTGGACTGGTATTTTCTCCTAATCCTTTCTATCACGATTGGTGTTGCCTTGCTCCAAATAACACACACCATATACTCCTCTATCACAGAGAGGGTCTGGGAGTTCGGTGTGATGAAGGCCATAGGCTTTGGCCCCTCATACCTCTGGAAGATGGTAATGACAGAGTCAGCATTTACAGGGCTGATCTCTGGCCTCGTGGGAAGCATATTCGGCGTATCATTCATCACGCTAACAAGCGAACTCTTGTATGGCCAGTCGATGACAACAACGGCATATGTGTCCACGGCGTACTATGACCTAGGCACGCCTTGGGTGTGGAACTATCTCTTAGCTTTCGCATCGACACTGGCTTTCTCCATGTCCGTGTTGCACTACCTAAGCCCCATCAAAAGTCCCTTCTTCACTTTTGTGCCGCCTATGATGCTCTACTTGGTGTTCTTGAGACCGATCGACCCCACTGCACTCGGACACTTCTTAGAAATAGTCCCATTCCTATTGGGTAACGTCATTTTATCGATTCTCTTCTCAACGGCTTTAAGTGTGTCAGTAGGATTTTATATGGCTTATCGGGCCGGAAAGATCGAGCCAAAGGAGGCCATGCGCCGTGTCTGAATATCTGATTGAAACGGACAAACTGAAGAAGACGTATAGAGTAGGAGAAGCTGAGATAGTCGCTGTGAACATGATAGACCTTAAGATAGCTAAAGGAGAGTTCGTTGCATTGATGGGCCCCTCAGGCTCAGGCAAAACGACTTTCCTAAACCTTGTAAGCGGTTTGGAAAAGCCGACGAGTGGCAAGGTCTACTTCGAAGGCAACGATCTAACAGAGCTAAATGAGGCAGAGTTGACCCTGCTTAGAAGGCAAAAGATCGGATTCGTCTTCCAGCTCTACAACCTGATTCCAGTCCTAACTGCACTTGAGAACGTTGAATTACCCACGGTTGCCGCTGGGCTTCCAAGGGAGGAGGGGCGAAGAAAGTCTTTAAAAATGTTAGAAAGAGTCGATCTTAAGGGCCGTCTTAACCACAAGCCGTCAGAGCTAAGCGGGGGAGAACAGCAAAGAGTGGCTATTGCAAGAGCCCTTGTGAACGACCCAACATCCATAATAGCAGATGAGCCTACTGGAAGTGTTGATACTAAGACTGGCTTAGGGCTAGTGGGGCTTCTGACCGAGCTAAACAAGGAAAGAGGCGTGACCATCATCCTAGCTACACACAATCAGTTGATGGCTGAACATGCTGACAGGGTAATTGAAATGCGTGATGGAAAAATCACAAGCAACAGACTCAACTCGCACAGAGCGGAGGATTGATTTGACTTGAAAAGGATGAAAAGACGCATATTTGCAGGTCATGTACGGAGAGAAGTACAGTCTAGGAAACCCGAAGTACGAGATAGAGGACGCGCTACCTCCGCCCAAGATTGAGAGGAAGGCGACTCCGAAGTTCCCAAAGGCTCAGATTATACTAATAATCGAGACGTGCGCGACTTACAGAGAAGTCTTCTTTTCAGACTTCGTCTTCTTCTCTTTCCTTCCCCAACTTCCTCAGAATGTAGTCGTGCATCTCAAACCAGACCGTATGATAAGAATCCATATCAGTTCCGACGAAGAACCTGTAATCCAGATCATCCAACCTTTTCTTGGCTCTTTCCAATCTGTCGAAATAGCCACAACATTCAGGCAGGATGGAAACCAGTTCGTCCTTCAAAGCCTTCACCTGCTCATGAAGTCTGTCAAGCCTATCTAGAACTGAAAAATCGTATTCAAAGTCTCTGTGATCATTGATTTCAAGTCGGTCCCCGATTTTCCTCATCTGCCAGTCAGTCGTGATCTGCTTGAAATCAGTGTTGAGTGGTCTAAACTTCTCAT
>Ga0315280_10010126_pt1 | contig 11896 bp, 7 predicted proteins | sample YL17G06_40_MG_FD_203697 | JGI IMG/M metagenome (GOLD analysis project Ga0315280, IMG submission 203697) | Sediment microbial communities from Yellowstone Lake, YNP, Wyoming, USA - YL17G06_40 | ecosystem: Environmental > Aquatic > Freshwater > Lake > Sediment | place: USA: Wyoming | collected... | reverse complement strand
TGCGGTACACCCAGGACTTCGCAACCCTGTCTGCCTTCGATATGTCCAAGGTGTCCGCGCTTGGCGATTCTTTCGTCACGCTGAGCAGGGCCTTGATGCCGATCGTCCGCGAGCACAAGGGGCAGATTGGCGGTGCGAGAGGCTACGCCCTCATGGGCACATGGACCAATATGGCAGGCTATGAATGGCTCCCCGATTTGTACGCGTTCGTCGAAGGCTTGAAAAGTATCCGCGGGCACCCGGAGCTGATGGCAGCTATCAGCAATTTCGAGACAGCATTCAACGCGGCTCTCCTGGCCGAAGACCACAGCAGCAGGCACTACGACGCGGTTCGCGGGCTCAACTTCTGGTTCCCGCCGTCCCTCTCTCAGTACAACATGGCGGGCTATGCATGGGCGAGACAGTTCATCTATGATGGAGTGGGTCTGGACCTCGTTGCCGAGTCTTCGTGGGTCGAGTGCCTGATGACCTACTTTGCTATCAAGTGAGACGCCGGTTCTGTTGCATTATCGGGTGGTGACCCTCAGGTCACCACACAAACGCCGCTCGTTCCATTCGGCTCCGACCGTGCGGCCATCGCTGGCTCGTATGGAATCATCATCACGTCATGCTGGAACGCGCCGGGGTTGAACCGTAAACCCCCTGCCATCCCCTTCGAGATGGCCGTCTGCAGCAGGTTGATGCTGGCATTGATGTGTCTGTCGAGACGCCAGCCGCACTCACATACGAACTCCGCGCCCATTCGGGAATCCTGTATCCTCCCACACCTTTGGATGTTCTTTGCGAAAATCCTTGTACGCGAGCCTGCACAGGGCATTTCTAGACGTCACTCGTGCCTGCAGGCCTGCCCTGACCGCATTGTTGACTGCCAATCTGAAGTCTTCGAGCAGGAACTTCGCTTCGGATGGAAGGTCCGACTCCAGATAGAAGACGACTCCCTTCACCAGCATTCCGTCTTTGACGATAGCCAGTATACTACACTTCTCCGACTACATGTAGCCCCTTGAAGTCGATGTCCGTGTCTCCAGGCGGCTTCACCACCCGAATTGTTACAGAACCAGCCGTACAGAATAAATACATAACAGCACAATATCGAGGATGGAGCTTGTTTGGGGGGTTTTCCAACGACTACTGAATTTGAATTGTCCGTCACTGGCAGCAGCAAAGATCTGTTGGGAATGATTGCCGTTCTGGCGGAGCAGAGCATCAATCTTGATACTGTAGCCACTGCCAAGATTGGCGATAGGTATGTGATAAGATTCCTCACGGGCTGCGAGGAGGAGAGCCGCAGGACATTCATAAAGGCCGACATCCCGTTCAAGGAGCGACGGGTCCTGGCGATTGATATGTACAACCGACCGGGCCAATGGTTGAGGGCAGCGAGGTGTCTTGTGGACTCCGGGATCGAGCTGGATTCGTCCTATCTGCTGGGGCAGAAGGGCGACAGACTGCGGTTTGTCTTCGGCGTGACCGACTACCAGAAGGCCAAGAAAGTTGCGGAGCAGATTGCCGAGTGCTCTGTTGATTAGGCTTCTTAAGCCCGGACGGTCTTGTGTGGTCGGGTGACATCATGTGCGAGTCAGCAGTCTATCTCTTGAAAGGCGCTGAGAAGATCCTAGTCATGGCGGAAGCGGCCAAGGTACTTGCTTCAGGAACTGGGATCGTCTGCGTCGATACCCTGGGCGAGAGAAAGGAGATCAGGGATGCCGAGCTTGTCGAAGCGAATCTCGTCAAGCACGAGATCGTCCTGAAGCCCCGAAAGGGCTGATGTGTTTGGGCTTCAAGATAGCCGTTGCAGGCAAAGGCGGTGTGGGAAAGACCACGGTCGTTGGTTCCTTGGCCCGCATTTGGGCTCGGGAGGGTCTCAAGGTGCTGGCCGTCGATGCGGACCCCGCCGCCCATCTTCATACGATTCTCGAGATACCCAAGGATTCAGAGCCCCCTCCCATATCCTCGGAGCTAGATCTCATCGAGGAGCGGACCGGTGCCAGACCGGGCGCGTCGACCGGTCCATTCTTCCGGCTGAACCCCAAGGTGGACGACATACCAGACAAGTACTCCCGGGTCGGAGCCGATGGCGTGAAGTTGCTCGTCCTCGGTACCATCAGGGCGGCCGGGAGCGGATGTTTCTGTCCTGAGAACGCCGTTCTGCGCAACCTGCTCGAGCATATCGTGCTGGAAAGAGAAGAGATGGTCCTTGTCGACATGGAAGCCGGCTTGGAGCAGTTTGGCAGGGCGACATGTCGAGGGGTGGACATGCTTCTCGTCGTGGTAGAGCCCGGTTCGAGATCCATAGAGACGGCAGTTAGGATCGAGGGGCTTGCCAGGGAAATGGGCGTCAAGAAGATCGGCCTTGTGGTCAACAGGGTGAGGGGCGCCTCTGAGGACAAGACGGTCACGGGCCTTCTGAAGTCGAACAATCTGTCCCCGATGCACACTCTCCCGTTCTCTGCGGCGGTCGCCAATGCGGATTTGAACCAGACTTCCCCTTTCGCTGAGCCTGGCTCCGAGGAGTGGATTTCCTCTGTCAGACAGCTTTCGCAGAAGATTTCAAAATCCCTCTCAACCAGGATCTGATAGAATCCGACCGGTTTCCACGGCGTTCTCTGCTTCGGTCATCGGCGTACGTCGAAAGATGGAAATAACAATGTTCTTGTAGATTCATCTGCATTCGTCGAATGTCGACTGCAGCAGTTGATGGCAACGATAGGCCAGATGTTCGGGCTCACGGGGGCTGAAGGTCGTTTGGATCGCATTCATAGACCGGTACACCGGCACTTGAGGTGTCAAATCAGGTCAGCGTCGACCCGTGGGAGAGCCTCATTCTTGATGCGGTTTTGGTGCTAGCGACTCGTTCGAAAGTCATGCGAATCCGCTCAAGGAAGGAGCATCTCGGCTCAGTTGCCTGAGACTGCGGCGTGCGGCCCAGACGAATCAGGATAGGTATCCAATTGGAGTCAAACGGGTGCGAGAAGCCGAAGAAAGGTGGTTCCAACAGTGAGTCGAAGGACCGATTCAGCTGCGAGTGCTGGGACGAGAGCTGCTCCTCCATGTTCACGGATCTTCACGAATCCGGCATAACCACGATTCTTGACCGAGTCGCCAGTCAGGGTGCCCAGTGCAGGTTCGGCCAGCTCGGACTTTGTTGCAGGACTTGTCTGCAGGGTCCATGCCGCATAAACCCCATGGGAAAGGAACCTACAACGGGCATCTGCGGGGCGAAGGACTACACTCTCGTTTCAAGGCACATCGACAGGATGATTGCTGGAGGGGCTGCGTCCCATTCTGAACATGGAAAGGAAATCGCGTATGTGCTCCACGAGGTGTCCAAAGGAGAGACCAAGGATTACAAGGTCACTGACAAGGCGAAGCTGGAAGCGGTCGCCAAGAAGCTCGGCCTTCAGGTAGAGGGCAGAGGGGCCGCCCCGCTGGCCGAATCGGTTTCTGTCAGGGCTTTGGAGGACTATTCGAGGTACACCCACGATCCTCTCGCTTTTCTCCAGTCGACCGTCACCAAAGGCAGGATGCACCGCTGGGACTTCAACGCGGTCCTGCCGAGCAACATCGAGACATCCATCACGGATGTCATGCATCGAACATCGATGGGCGTTGACGCTGATCCGATCCCCATTCTCTTCGGAGGCATCAAGTGTGCCCTGTCGGACTATGATGGCGCGCAGATTTCCTCCGATTTGAGCGACATCCTCTTCGGCACTCCCAAACTGGTCATGAGCGAGGCTAACCTCGGAGTGCTCGATGAGAAGTGTGTGAATGTTGCGGTCCACGGTCATAACCCGCTCCTCAGCGACATAATGGTCGAGACCGCCCGTGAGATGAAAGAGGAGGCGAAGAAGGTCGGAGCTGAGGGGTTCAACATCGTTGGCGTCTGCTGCACAGGGAACGAGATTCTGATGCGGAAGGGTGTGCCCATCGCCGCCAATGTGATGTCCCAGGAGCTGGTCCTGCTCAGCGGCCTTCTGGACGCGATGATCCTCGACTATCAGTGTTTCATGCCCGCGCTCTCGACTTTGGCAAGGTGCACCCATACGAAGCTGATATCCACGGAGGAAGTCGCGAGGCTGGTCGGGGATACACACATAGAGTTCACCTCCGACCGTGCGAAGACGTCGGCTCGAGATATCCTCAAGATGGCTGCAGAAGCCTACAGGCATCGCGGAAAGACCAAGCTATTGCCAGTGGTCAGGCCGTCAAAGGTGATGGCCGGGTTCAGCCTGGAGCAGATGAAGGAGCTGTTCTCGAAGAAGAACCGCGACGATCCCTTTCAATACCTAGTGGATAACATAACCAACGGTCGCGTCCGAGGCGTTGCGTTGTTCGCGGGCTGCAAGAGCACAAGGGCCAAGGACGACGAGGACGTGCTGACCATCGCTCGTGAGCTTGCGAAGAGGGGTGTCCTGCTTCTCGCGACCGGCTGCAACGCAATAGAGCTGGCTAAGGCAGGGTTCATGGACCCTGGCAAGACGAGGGAGCTCGCATCGGACGGGTTGCAGTCGTTCCTGGCTGACCTGAGCGAGGCGTCCGGCCTCAAAGGGCTGCCATGCGTCTGGCATATCGGTTCCTGCGTGGACAACCCTCGGTTCTCCAATCTGGCGACCGAAGTCGCCAACCGGCTCGGGGTCGACATCGACAAGATACCGTTTGTTGCGATCGCGCCGGAGGCGATGCACGAGAAGGCCGTGTCCATAGGCACATGGGCGGTCGCCATGGGATTCCCCGTCCATGTCGGAACGATGAACTATCTCTATGGGAGCACGCTCGTTACAGAGGTCCTCGAGAACACAGCCAGGGACGTCTACGGCGGCTATTTCATTTTTGAGACGGATGCAAATGAGGCGGCAAAGCGGCTCTATTCGGCGGTTGAATACAGGCGCTGGAAGCTCGGGATGACAGACCCCGAGCTAGAGCGCGCATCGTACTATGTTCCCCAGAAAGAGAAGGTGAGCAAGGAAAAGCTGTTCAAGATGGCTGTCGAAGGCGCCATCATTGCCACTGGCTATGCCGACGTTCTTCTCAACAAGGCCCTCCGCAAGCACGGCCCAGACAAGACGATCGAGTTCCCCGAGACCGGGTACCAGCTCCCGAGCCTGTTCGCATGGCTCGGCAGGGACTGCACTCGGCTCGGAGATCTGCCAAAGCTGATGGGCGAAGCACGAAGCAGGATAGTCGAAGCCCCGACGCTTGAGACCGCTATCGCCTCTGGCGAGGCGACGATGATAGCGGCTGAGGTCGTCGAGGCGTTGAAGTACATCGAGACGCCGACGCCCTATGAGGGCACTATGTACTGCGGATTCGTGCCGGACAGGATCCTGAGGCAGTTGGGCATCGCCTTCGTTGATGACACCATTCCGGGCTGTGCCGTGTTCGTCGGCAAGGCCAGCGACCCCAAGAAGCTCGCTAAGATGATCCGGGACTGCCAGAACAAGGGCATGCTGATTGTCGCCACCTATGACATCATCCAGCAGCTCAAGGACGAGAAGATCACCATGGGCCTGGACAGGATGTTGTATCCCGTCGGCGAGTTCACCCAGGTCATCCACGGTCTGAATTTCGCCATCAGAGCGGCTCTCTCATTTGGTGGTGTTCAGAGGGGAGACCGCGAGGGCCTGTACAAGTATCTCTCGAAGAGGCCCAAGGTGTTCGTCCTGCAGCTCGGCCCCCTCGACTACATCAAGGTCGCGGCGGAGTTCGCTGTCATGTTCAACGGTTCGCCGACCATCACGGACCAGGATGTGGAGCCGATTCCCGACAAGTACGTGGTTCAAAGGAACCTGGACGAGATGATCGCTACTGCGATCGAGGTCAGAGGCTGTCGCATCAAGCTCGGCGCGATAAGCTTGCCCGTGGCCTACGGTCCAGCGTTCGAGGGCGAGACGATCCGAAGGCCGGACATGTATGTCGAGGCGGGCGGGCCGTCCAAGACCCTGGCTTTCGAGCTCCTTAGAATGTATCCGTCCGAGGAGGTCACGGACGGGAAGATCACTCTCATAGGCAAGGATGTCGATGAGATGCCCGACGGCTCCACGACGCATCTGGGCATACTCGTCAAAGTATACGGCAAGAACATGCAGAAGGACTTCGAATCCGTGCTCGAGCGCAGGATTCACCAGTTCGTCAACTTCGCGGAAGGCGCTTGGCATACAGGACAGCGGAATCTGCTATGGATCAGGCTGAGCAAGAGCTCGGTGAAGTCGGGCCTGAGGCTCAAGCACTTCGGGGATATCCTCGTCACGAAGATGAAGCAGGAGTTCGGCGCGATTGTGTCCAAGATCGAGGTAGCAATCGTGACGGATGAGTCAGAGCTGAGAAAGCACGTTGACGAGGCGAAGGAGGTCTACACCGAGAGGGATGCGAGGATCGCCAACCTCACAGACGAGAACGTCGAAACCTTCTACACCTGCACACTGTGCCAGAGCTTCGCCCCGGGGCATGTGTGCATAGTCACACCAGAGCGGCTCGGTCTCTGCGGCGCCATCAACTGGCTTGATGCAAAGGCATCGTTCCAGATCGCACCGACTGGTCCGAACAATCCCGTGCCAAAGAAGGAAGTCATAGATCTGGCCAAAGGACAGTGGGTCGGCGTCAACGAGGCCGTGGCGGAGAAGACCCACGGCAGGCTCCAGAAGTTCAGCGCGTACACGATGATGGACGAGCCGATGACCTCATGTGGCTGTTTCGAATGCATTGTGGGCGTTTCTCCAGATCTCCAGGGAGTGGTCGTTGTCAACAGGGAGTTCTCGGGAATGACCCCTCTCGGCATGACCTTCTCAACGCTCGCAGGTTCTATTGGAGGCGGCGTCCAGACTCCCGGTTTCATCGGAGTCGGCAGGAAGTATCTCGTCAGCAGGAAGTTCATCAGCGCGGACGGGGGCTTCCTTCGCATAGTTTGGATGCCCAAGGATCTGAAGGAAGCAATGAAGGAAGATCTGAGGAAGCGGGCCGAGGAGCTGGGAGTGCCAGATTTCGTCAGCAAGATCGCAGATGAGACTGTTGCGCGCACGCCTGACGAGCTCAGTAGCTGGATGGTCGAGGTCGATCACCCTGCTCTCAGGATGCCGTCGATGTTGAGCTAGTACAAGGTTGGGGGATTCGACATGGGCTTCGAAGTGCCGAAGGAGAGGTTCCCAGGAAAGATCAGAGAGGTCGCGATTGGCGCCACCAAGGAAGAGGGAGGTACAAGGAGAGCCCGTCTGATTGTCGGGGGCTCGAACGGCCTTCCGTTCCATAAGTTCGAGAGCGACTCGCCGCACAAGCCCTTGATCGCCATGGATGTGCTGGACACCATGAGGGTCATACCCGAACAGGTCGTTCACTCGATGGGCCAAGTCGTGAGGGACCCCGTCGAATGGGCCAAGAAGTGCGAGAACGAATGGGGTGCGGACATACTGTTGCTGAGGCTGCTCTCTGCCAACCCTGAGGAGGAGAACAAGTCCGTCGAGGAGTGCGAGTCTCTTGTGAGGCAGGTGCTGAAATCCTGCTCCCTTCCAATGATAGTATACGGTTGCGGGTCGGAGGAAAAGGACGCGAAACTGATGGAGGCTGTCTCCAATGCGGCAAGGGGAGAGAGGCTTTTCCTGGGGCAAGCCGAAGAGAAGGTGTACAAATCTGTCACTGCAGCGGCCATGGCGAACGGTCACGGAGTCGTTGCTTTCTCAAACCTCGACATCAACCTAGCCAAGCAGATGAACATCCTGCTGCTCGACTTCGGCATGAAGCCTGAGAGCATCATCATGGACCCTCTCATGGCGGCTTTGGGCATGGGCCTTGAGTATTCATACTCGGTCATCGAGCGGCTGAGGCAGGGGGCTCTTCTCGGCGACCCAGTGCTCCAGATGCCCATCATCTGCGACTGCTCCTGCGCATGGACTGTCCCCGATGCCATGGAGGAGAATCCGGCAAAGGGCAAGACAGAGCTCAGAGGCATCAACTGGGAGGCGATTACTGCGTATGCGGCTTTGGTCGCCGGCGCTGATATCGTGGTGATGAGGCATCCTAAATCAGTGGTCAGCCTCCGAGACTGCATTGACGACTTGTCCAGAGGTGCTTAGCCATGCCCACTGCGATGGAGATATACAAACTCCTGCCCAGGAAGAACTGCGGCGAGTGCAAGTTCCCCACGTGTCTTGCCTTCGCCATGCAGTTGGCCAACCAGAAGGTCGCCTTGGAAGCCTGCCCATATGTGAGCCCCGAGGCAAAGGCCGCGCTAGAGGAGAGCGGCGCCCCGCCGATCCGGCTTGTGACGATAGGTGCCGGCGACAAGATTGCGAAGATGGGCGATGAGACACAGCTCTTCAGACACGACAAGACCTTCTACCATCCGACCATCCTTGGGCTGATTGTTGATGACTCGCAAGGGCTTCCCGCAATGAAGTCCCAGATAGAGGAAGCGAAGTCAATGGCCTACGAGAGGGTGGGACAGATCATTCGAGTAGATTCCGTTGCCGTCAGGCACTCCTCGGGAAGCGCGCAAGACTTCCTCGAAGGAGTCAAGGCAGCCGCATCGTCCGGGCTCCCGATCGTTCTGATGACCGAGGACGTCAAGCTGATGGGCGAGGCCCTGTCGCTGTGCACCCCGGGAAAGCCGCTGCTCTACCGGGCAACGCCTCAGAATCTCGACGGTATGTTAGAAGTTGCGAAGGCATGCGGGTTCCCCTTGGTGATCGGAGGAACGTCGAATCTGGACGAGCTCTCTCAGGTTTCGGAAAAGGCAAAGAAGGCGGGTGTCTCGGACATCGTGCTTGAGCATGCGGGTTCGTCTGCAGGCACAATGCTCGAGACCTTGACCATGATACGCAGAGCCGCAGTCAAGAAGAAGTTCAGGCCACTCGGATTCCCGACCGTTACGGTACTCTCGAAATCGCCTAGGGATGCGATGAGGGGGGCTTTGGGGGTCATGAAGTACTCCTCCATGGTTCTCATGGATGAGATGCCGCGCGAGTTCGTCTACCCGTTGATGGCGCTGCGCCAGAACATATTCACGGATCCCCAGGTCCCAATACAGGTGAAGGCAGGGTTGTACACGGTAGGAGAGCCGACCAGCAAATCCCCATTGCTGTTCACAACCAACTTCTCACTCACATATTTCACGGTCCGCGCGGACATCGAAAAGAGCAAGATGCCGGTCTGGCTTCTCGTGGTCGACACTGATGGCCAGTCAGTCATGACGTCCTTTGCTGCAGGGAAGCTCACCCCCGAGTCTGTTGCGAAGGCCCTGGAGACCGAGAAGGTCAAGGAGAAGTGCTCCAGGAACGAGCTCGTCATTCCAGGCCAGGTGAGCAGGATGAGCGGGAAGTTGAACGAGCTCACGGGTCTGAAGGTCGTTGTTGGGCCGAGGGAATCCTCCGGACTTCCCAAGATGCTGAAGTCCATTGGTGGCTGAGGCTACCCGCGCTTCCTCTCCGCTTCCACCGTCTTGGCGATGTCAGTGAAAGCTGAATCTGTCTTCGGGATATCGAGCAGCGACTCCATCTCGGCCGCTTTCGACATGATGGTCCCGGAGCTCCTTACGCCGTAGACTGCGTCGAACCCTTCGATTTCCTTGACGGGCGGACCATCAGAGCCCGCATCAAGCATGTTGAACACTAGGACTTTGCGAGCAGGCGAAATCTTCATTTCATCTGCTAGTGCGGAAATCTTCTTCGCGGCTTCCAGAGATGCCTTCGAGCGGTCGCAGAGTATGAACAGAACATTGGGGGCCTCTGTCGTACGGCGGCTCAGGTGCTCCATCCCAGCTTCGTTGTCGACAACGACATAGCTGTACTTCGATGCCAGCGAGTGAAGAAACGTTCTGAGCATGTTGTTCACGTAGCAATAGCAGCCTGGCCCTTCCTGCCTGCCCATGGTGAGCAGATCGAACCCACGTCCTTCCTTGAGCGCAAGTCTGATCTGATAGTCGATGTACTCCTGTTTGGACATGCCCTCAGGCGGCTCCTCCCCACGAGAGACGATTTCCTCTCTCAGATTGCCCAAAGTCCTCCCCGGTTTTGTTTCGAGCTTCGCCCCGAGGTTGGAGTTCGGGTCGCCGTCTACTGCGAGCACGACTTCTCCAGTGAACTCGTGCAGGTGCCTGACGACGAGCGCGGAGAAGGTGGTCTTGCCGACGCCACCTTTCCCTGCAACGGCTATCATGAAAGTCATTCGCAGCGCTCCTTCTTCTCCATCGCATCTGCTGCGCTCGGAAACCTGCTGAGATCCGTGTGCGGGATGAACAGAGATGACGAGAACTCGTCGTAGAATTCATTGTCCACGCTCAGCTCGAGATAGGTCATCTTCTCGAATATCTCCTCCGCCTCTCTTCTTCTCTTTCCCGAAAGGAGCGCGAGCCTAGCTCCTCCCAACGCTCCGTTGCCGATGAATCTATACTTCTCGTCGGGGACATCTGGGAACATGCCTATCGTGATGGCTCTCTGGATGTCCAGATGGTAGCCGAAGCCCCCTGCAACGACGATGCCGGAGAGCTTGCCCATGGTCTGGCCTGTCTTCCTGAGAAGAACTGAGCAGGCGCCGTATATCGCAGCTTTTGTGCGGAGAAGGTTCTGGAGGTCTGCATCGGTGACCACCATGTCGGCCACCGTCCCCCTTCCGAGCTTGTCACGCTTCTCCACCACGTATTCCATGCCGGCGTCCGACTTCCTTACCCTATCTCTCCCGAGGTCCTGCAGCCTCGCCTTCCGGTCTATCAACCCTTTGCAGTACATCTCGGCGATCAGATCGATCAGGCCCGAGCCGCATATTCCTACTGGAGCGCCCTCTCCGATGACGTGGTACGAGGTCGACAGGTCATCGTTGATCCGGATCCTGTCGATCGCGCCATCCATAGCCCTCATTCCGCACGAGACTTCTCCGCCTTCGAAGGCTGGTCCTGCTGAGCATGCGCATGTCGTCAACCACTCCTTTCCTCCAAGAACCACCTCGCCGTTCGTGCCAACATCAATCAAGAGCGTGAGCTCATTCGACCTGTGCATCCCGCTCGCCAGGACGTCTGCGACGACATCGCCTCCCACGTAGCCTGCCCGCGAGGGAAACAGGAACACCCGTCCTGCGGGGTTCATTGCGAGTTCGACGTCCTTTCCGCTGCAGATCGGTAGATGGTGCGCAACAGGCACATAGGGTTCGAACCTGATCGGTCTCGTGTCGAGGCCCACGAGGAAGTGGGCCATGACGGTGTTTCCAGCTACGGACGCAGCAACCAAGTCGTTCTGAGTTGTCGCCTTTCCGGCTCGCTTTGCTTCTCCTTCGAGCAACCGTGCGATTCCCGAGTTTATTGTATCGAGAACAAGGGCACGCAGTTCAGCGGGGCCCTTCTCCTCGCTGTGTATCATTCGCGCGATTACATCCTCCCCTCTCGAGATCTGCTTGTTGTAATCGGATGTGGTGCCGAGCACCTTTCCATTCAGAAGGTCCACAAGATCCACGACCACCGTGGTCGTGCCAATGTCTACAGCTATACCAAGCAGACGCTCGGTCGTGTCCCGTGGTTCGACTCGGGTCACTTCCTCCGTCTGGCCAATCTTCGAAATCGTTGCAGTGAGGCTCCAGTCGCCCGATCTGACTGCCTGCGGAAGCTCTCTCAGCGTCTCAAGAGGGATGGTCAGGCCCTTTGTCTTCAGGGCACGCAAGAGTCTCTCGAGATCGGCGGTGCTGTCGGGGATTGTCGCCCGGGGCAGCTTGACGAATCGCTTGCGAGCCCATGGCCCGAGCGGCTTTGGCACCTCTTCTATGGATTTCGTTAGTATCTGATGTTTCCCCAGCCTCGCCCTAGGAAGAACCTCGACTGTCAGGTCGCCATCGATTCGCGCGAGGCATGCGAGGACTGTCCCGGACATGATCTCATCCTTGCTCAATAGCTCGGAGGAAGTGGCCGTGAACTTGCCCCTCG
>Ga0315280_10010125_pt1 | contig 11897 bp, 8 predicted proteins | sample YL17G06_40_MG_FD_203697 | JGI IMG/M metagenome (GOLD analysis project Ga0315280, IMG submission 203697) | Sediment microbial communities from Yellowstone Lake, YNP, Wyoming, USA - YL17G06_40 | ecosystem: Environmental > Aquatic > Freshwater > Lake > Sediment | place: USA: Wyoming | collected... | reverse complement strand
GCAAGGCAGTGAATGAAGAAATTCTCAATTTCTGCCGTCACATAGCAGGCTCTAACCATATCACAGCGGTCTGCGTGTCAGGTGATTTTGCATTTGGCCTGCCAAGTTCGAAAGCGCTGATTGACGTTGTGCTTGTAATCCGCGGCTTCCAGCCACGGTTGATGAATTACATGAAGGTTTTCGGTGACCGCTCTATGATCGTCTTGGCCGCTGACCAATGGGTCTTTGAAAGGGATGTGGACAGAGGTTTTCTAGGAGAAGCCTTGGCGAGCAAGCTTATTTTCCCATACATAGCTCAAGTGAACCCCAGTTATCTGCATGACCAAGAAGTCAAACTGAAGAAGCGGCTTATTCTCGAACTTTTGGAAAACCTTGTGTTGGATTTTCCCGAGCTTTCGTACGAGATTCGCATTCGACCGGAGTATTTTATGTATGGCACTATCCTGAGCAGGGTTCGGCTTTTTCCGTCGATGGTCTACGTCTTGGCCAACTTGATGAATGAGGAAAGTAAGGAAAGAAACACAAGCCACATGCTTCGTGGGTTCAAAGAGGCGTTGCAGGAGCTTGAGAAAGAAGATGTGGTCACTTCCAGTAATAGCTACGTGAAAGTCGCAAGCAGCTTTGCTGACAAAGCCAAGAACCCTAGGGTCCGTTTTACGAATCTTCTCAAACCCGCTCAGAGGACTCTTTTCGTCTCTCTATTGGGTATCTTTCCAAGTATTCTCAACGCACTTTCGCAGAACAGGGAAATCCTTGCCAGACTGCAAAGGGCAGGCGGCGAAGATGCGAAGATTGTCAGTCAGTTTGAGGTTCCTGAAAAGTATGCTTACGTTCCTACAGCCACTGGGCTTGTTCCGTTGGCGAACAGAACGGACATCAGGGCTTTCGCTAGGAAGGTGTTAAGCACAGGCGAAGACGTGAGAGTTGCAGTTGAGCGTCTTGGCGGCGTCCTGAATGACGTTTACCTGATTAGAGCGCGAGTGGATGACCGTGAAAAGAAGGCTGTTGTAAAGAGTTTCAAGGACTGGTCTAGTTTCAAGTGGTTCCCGCTCACGTTGTGGTCTGTTGGAACCAGAACCTTTGCCGTCCTAGGCCGTTCCAGACTGGAAAGAGAGTGTGCCATAAACCAGCTGCTGCACTCAAAAGGTTTCGCAGTTCCAAAAATTCTGCATCTTAGTCTAAGCGATCGTTTGGTTTTCATGGAGTATGTAGAGGGCGAGAACCTAGCGAGTGTGATCCGAAGAGTTGCAGCTTCGAAGGTTGAGGCTGAAGTTAGGAAGGATTTGAGGACAATAAGAAAGGTTGGCAGAGAATTTGCTAAAGTGCACGCGATCGGGATTGCTCTAGGCGACACGAAGCCAGAAAACGTGATGATCGGAAAAAAGAGCGAGATTTTTCTTACGGATTTTGAGCAGGCTTCCCGGAACGGTGACAAAGTGTGGGATGTGGCGGAGTTTCTTTACTATGCTGGCCATAACATTCCGCCGCTTGTCGACCTCAGAGTGGCAGAGCAGATTGCTGGAGCGTTTATTGGAGGCTACTTGGAGGCTGGGGGCACTGTTGAAACTGTGAAGAAGGCTGGAAATCCGAAGTACACGAAAGTCTTCAGCGTATTCACGTTTCCCCACGTAATGCTCACTCTTTCGGACATATGCAAAAAAGCAGACAGATTGAGAGGATAAAAATGGTTAAACATTATACGACTCTAACCTTTTACGGTGGAGTTGACGAGATCGGCGGCAACAAGATTCTGCTTCAAGATCGTAACACTAAGGTTTTCTTTGATTTCGGCATGTCCTTCGCCATGAAGAAGCAATTCTATTCTCCACCATTTCTCTCGCCCAAAAGCGAGAGGAGCCTGCAGGAGCTTGGGATTCTTCCAAGACTTGGCGGCCTGTACAAGTTTGACAAAAAGCCGCCCGAAGTCGATGCGGTTTTCATTTCTCATGGGCATTTGGATCATTCAGCCTATTTGTCTTTCATAAATCGTGAAATTCCAGTTTATTGCGGTGAGACTACAAGGACGATTTTGCAAGCTTTGAGCGACATCCGGCGGGCGGATTTGGAGTTTGACGTTGAAGACATAACCTTCAAATCTTTCAGAACAGGAGACAGACTCACCGTTGGCTGCTTGGAAATTGAGCCGGTCCACGTTGACCATTCGGTTCCAGGTGCCTACGGGTTCATAGTTCACACTTCCAGCGGCGCAATCGTTTACACCGGAGATTTCAGATGTCACGGCGCCAAACCAGAGATGACAGATGATTTTGTGGCCAAGGCTGCGGCAGCCGATCCTGTGGCGGTTGTAACTGAGGCTACGAACATGACTGGCTCATCTGTCTCGTCTGAAAGTGAGGTTGAGACCAAGCTGAACAGTATTGTCAATCAGGCTGGGGGGATTGTGCTTGCCGAATTTGCGTATGCAGATGTTGACCGGCTGAACAGCTTCTTTCGAATTGCCAAGAAGAGCGGGCGTTGCCTAGCCGTTTCACTGAAGCAGGCGTACTTGTTGAATGCGCTTCGTGCAGATAAGGGTTTGAAAGTTCCAGACTTGAACGATGAAAATGTCTTAATTTTTCGAAAGTCGAAGGCAACGAATTACAAGTGGGAAAACCAGATAATGCAACAGTTTCCAGACAAAGTCAAGAACGCCTTCGACGTTTCGAAGCAGCAGTCCAAGGTGGTGTTAGCACTGTCATTCTATGATTTGGAGGAGCTTGTGGAGATCCAGCCGGAAGCAGGCAGCTGCTATGTTTTGTCTGCTTCTGAGCCTTTCAATGAGGAGATGGAAATAGATTACGAGAGGCTTACTAACTGGCTCAACCATTACGGTCTGCCGCAATATCATGTTCATGTTTCTGGACACATAATGCCTCTTCAGCTGAAAGAAGCCCTTAGGCAGATTAATTCGAAGCAGATTTTCCCGGTTCATACAGAACATGCAGAGCTGTTTGCCAAGTTTGTGAGAGACCTCAGAAGCAAGGTCGTGCCCCCTGAAAAGGAAAGGCAGTACAAAATCTAGGAGCCAGCAATGAATAGAGGCGATATTGAGACTCCCATGAATAAATTCATGAGATTCTCTCCTCATCATCGCGTTCAGGCTACGCTGGGGAGAGTTCCGGGCTGTGTCAAAGGCAGCCCCTATCCATTATAGAGGCTCTCAACGGAGCTTACAATGGACTCGCACCCCCACGAAGTGCAGTCGGCAAGGCTCACCCAAACTCTGGGGTCAACGATTCAACGTTTGCAGTCGCTTCCGACCGAGAGGCGACACGCCTTCGGCTTCATCAAAGGAGAAGGTAGCGTTGAAAACATATAAATTTAACGCCATTCACCCCACGAATGAATTCGTGGGCTTTCTGGCTAAAATATTGTAAACGAGTCTCAGAAGCTGCAGACCCTTACATGCTGGTTCAGCTTTTGCATGGTTTCAGGTGTCCTATTTGTGATTAGTGTTTGTTGTCTTTGAGGTTTGGTTGCTGGCCGAGAGTCTTGTCTCAGGGAATTAGAGTCCATTTTTTGCCAGCGAGCCGTACTTATGCGCAAAAATGAGACATGAAGAGTATGGATTGAAGATAGGGAATTGGGAATCCACGTTTAGATATCCGTTTCTTGAGCAATGCGTGGCTGTGCAGTTAATCGTGAAGTTTTATGGTTGATATTGAGATTGAATTATTAGGGTTTGTCGTGTGTTGGAATTCATAACGTATAAGTTAGAGTACCAACTCTTGATATTCACGATATAAAATGAAAGCCAACACCGAGGTTGACCGCCGAATACGAGTGCTTCTCCATAGCTTTGGCTTGAGCTGTCTAGGCGGAGCCATATTCCTCCAAATTTTGGTTTTCACGGATATACTTCAACATGGATACTTCATGGCGATAGAGAACAACCCAGCCATACTAATATTTGAAATACTCTTAACAGCCTTCGCTCTTATTTACTTCATATACATATACCAACGCTTTATCTGTTCAGTAAAATAACCTATTTTGAGCGTAAAATTCAAAAAATCCCTTTTGTATAACCGCCAAATCGCAAAAGAAGTAATAGAAAGTATTAAATAGGCTTCCATAAAAATCTGTCAATAACTTTTACCGTGAAGGTGAGAAAATGGAGAAATTAAGAAAACTAAGTTTAATGCTCATCGTTTTTGCTCTTGTGTCCACATCAATACGTGTGACGAAAGTTCAAGCATCAACAGAAAGCATGAAAACATTCCTCGACTCTAAAATTCCCGGAATATATGTTCAAGTCAATGCAACGGCAGAAACCCAACCGAATCAAAATATTACCTTTATATTGAGCCTAAAGAAACTAACAAGTGTTTATGTAGAATACTTTAACCTAAGTATATTCGGTTTCTTAAATGGAACACAAAAAATTATAATGGCTAATATAACCGGTAATAACTTTACATTGGGCGGTGCCCCAGAAATATACAACTGCACTTTCAAAGTACCCGAACAAGTTTGGGATGTAGCCTACGGAGAAATTACTTTAACGTACAATGCAACATACACCGCAGAATTTGGCAGTTTAGAATTGCAATATCGGGATATCACCATCGGTTTCACCATGACTCATGTTGAGAACGTTTACCTTAAAGCAATCGAAGAACAGCTTAAAAATTTGAAGAGCACCTTTGAGCTGCTTAACCAGACTTTTTGGGAAAGTTTTCAAATGAATCTCACCGCAGAAAACTTGGCTCTCTTAAACAAGACCTACTGGGAGCTTCAGCAAAACTACACGGAGCTTCAGCAGAAGTACAGTGCCCTCGAGGGAAGCGCAAACGAGTTGGACAACACGAGGCGGGTGGTGGCGATTCTGGTTGTGACTACGGTGTTCTTTGTAGCTACGACGCTTTATCTGGTGCTGCGAAAACCGAAGGGCTACTGGTAAACCCTCATTTCCCCTTTTTTGTCATAGGTTTCAGCTTTACGGCAATAAAGAGTGCAGGGATTATTGGTTCGCGGTGATCGGTTGTCAATTATCTCTTGTGCAGGCTCTGAGCTGCGACGAATGTCAGGCCGTGTTCAGTCAAGGCCTTTGCAGTGTTGTTTACGGCGTCGTGCTTGTCAAGGTAGTTTGCCAGAAGTTTTGGCATCAGTTGCTTGTCGATTATGTCTTTCTTGGGCATGAAGTATTCCAGAATGTCTGACGGGTGGTCTCGAGTCCTCTCGGTTTCTGGAAGTCCGCCTTCGTGTTTCGCGCTGATATTCTTCACGTGATCTGCAAGCTTTACGAGTTCGTCTGTTCGGTTGTATGGTTGTCTGACTATGCTTTTGCAGGTTTCTGTGATGTGGTGCTCGATGCGGACAACGTCTTCAAAGTCAAAGGCTTTGCGTATGTACGCTGACAGTTCGATGGTTTCGTTGTTGACCGAGTTTGACAGGTTGAAGCCTATGAGCGGGGTTGATCCGTCGTCTCGGCTGAACAGTTTCGCAGTCATCAAAGTCCACAGGATTGAGTAGGGGTTGTCGTTGCCTAGATACACGGAGATTTTGAATTCAATGTCGATGCCAAGTTTGCGTAGCCAATAGCCAAGCAGCACCGTCCCAGGGTTTGTGTTCAGCACCTGCGGAAGACCGTATTCGGTGTAATAGTGAAGAAATTCGTCAACCCACTTCAGAGCATACTCGTTTGGCGCGCCGACGCCTCCGAAGTAGCCTGTGATTGTTTCTGCTCCACCTAGGTGAACGTTTATGGGCTTGCCGTCTGGTCCTGCCAAAGTGCCCTTCGTGTCCAGCGTCTGCACGTACGAGGCGCCAATGACCTGCATTCCTGCTGCAAAGGCGATGATGTCATCGTCTTCGACTTGTTCTTTCATGGAACGTACTCGGATGTAGCGACTTGGCATGACGTCTTGTTTAGCGATTGACTTTTTTGCTTCTTCAATGAGCCACGGGAAGAAGTTGAGCGCACTGATTTCCAGAGTGACCGCGAAGGACTCGTCAAACTTCATAGAGTCGGCTCTCCTTCCTAGGATTTTTCTGCGGTAGTCTGGAATACTGATGAAGGCTTCTTTGTCTCTTTGTTTGATGAGCCATTCAAGGTCTTTCACGAAAGGCGACTTCTTCTTTTCAAGTCTTCTCATCAGGTTTTCAAACTTGTGAGACTCTCGGGCCTTCCGGTTAATCTCGCTGACGCCACCGTATTTTTCCACTGTCTTGATCAATCCGTCTATGAGAGGGTTGTCTTTTCTGAGCAGAAAATTATTGATTTCTTTCAGGTTCACTTCCTTGATTTTCAGTCTTCCCTTGAGATTGACCAAAAACCTTCTCTCCAGATGTGGTAGTTTCTTCAGTTTCTGTCGATTTAAGCATTTTCACTTATGCTTGAATGTTCCGATGCCCGACTCGTAGGTTCAAAGCTTAAATGATATGAGATGCATGGTTAAACATCAAGGTGAAGATATGTAATGTTCAAGCCTGAAGGGATCTTCCCAGCTCTGGTCACTCCGTTTACAGACGACGGGAAAAACCTGGATGAAGAACGCCTCCGCATCTTAGTGACCCACTGCATCGAGCAGGGCGTTCACGGAGTCGTCCCGTGCGGAACGACAGGCGAATTCGTAAACCTCTCAACAGAAGAGAAGAAACGTGTGATCAAAACAGTTATAGACGAAGTCAACGGACGAGTTCCAGTCATCGCCGGCACGGGAGCAAGCGGAACAAGAGAAACAGTAGAAATGACGAAATACGCAAAAGATGCGGGAGCCACCGCTGCCCTAATCGTCACGCCGTTCTATCTGAAACCGGCAGACCGAGGAATCTATGAACACTACAACACGATCGCCACTGAAGTTGACCTGCCCATAATCCTTTACAACATCCCGCAATGCACAGGCCTGCCGCTGCCGTGGCAAATGGTCGAAGACCTAGCCCAAGTCCCAAACATCGTAGCCGTCAAAGACAGCAGCGGACAACTAAGCTTCATTCTGGCTGTGCTCGAAAAAGTCAGAGACAAAATCAACGTGCTGTGCGGACACGACGAAGTAGTCATCGCTGCCCTAGCAGCAGGATGCTCAGGCGCCATACTCGCAAGCGCCAATGTGATACCCGACGTCTGGGTTCAAATCTACAATCACATCAAAAATGGCGAACTGCAGAAAGCCCGAGACCTCCAATACAAAGTCCAGAAAATAGCGCGCATAATCGCTGGAAGCGGAGCCGTCGGAACCAAGGCAGCACTGAACATGATGAAAATCAAAGTCGGACCTGTGAGAATGCCGTTGAGCGTTGGCGGAGAACTGACCTACGAGTCAAGAGAAGAACTTCGGTTGGATTTGGAGAAAATCGGAAAAATACAGCCCAAGCCAGTGACCTTCGAAATCACAGAAAAACCAGTCGAACAACGATTCATGACCATAGACGTAACCCCAGAAGCCATACGAGACTTCAACCTGAGAGTGGGCGAAGCTCTAGCAGGACAAGGCGCAGAAGTAGCTCACATCGACCTGCTCATGGGAAAGAAAACAGGTCCAGTTGCAGAAGCATTCGCAAAAGCCAAAGCCACACCGGCACCGGGACACGAACCACTGTTAGCCATTCTGGAACCGAACCTCTCAGTCAAACCAGTAACCCTGATCGTGCCCACAGTCACCCTCACAGGCATGCGACAGGCAAGCATGGTCTACGGACCAGCCCAAGCCGCAGTGGCAAAAGCCGTCGTCGACAGCGTGGCAGACGGGACGGTCCCGAAAGAAGCCGTTGACGAGCTGGTATTCATTGCGAACGTGTTCGTTCATCCAACCGCCGTGGACAGACAGCGCGTCTACATAAATAACTACAAGGCCATGCGCCACGCAATTCGGAAGACGATTGAAGGCCGACCGAGCATGGACGAGCTGATCGAAAATAAGGACCGCTCAAAACACCCGTTCAAATATACTCCATAGTGAAAGCTGTTGTCAACTCAAAGAATAGCTGAAGGCGACACCGTACTTCTCTACCTGAGCCAGCGAAAAACCTACATGGTGAAAGTTGAAGGGGGCAAAGCCTTCCACACTCACAAGGGATACGTGAAATTTGATGACTTCATTGGAAAAGGATACGGCGCAACCGTGCTGAGCAACCTAGGTATACAATTTACAGTTCTGAAACCACTGCTACGCGACTACATCATGAAGTCCGCGCGCCAGACTCAGATAAACTATCCCAAAGACATAGCGCTTATCGTGATGTTCAGCGGAATAGGTCCGGGAAGCCATGTTGTAGAAGCTGGAACAGGCACTGGAGCATTGACAACAGCCCTGTCCCACTATGTAAAGCCAGACGGCAAGGTTTACAGCTACGAAATTAGAGGAGAATTTCTTAAAACTGCAGAGAAAAACCTGAAGCGTGCAGGCTTAATAGATTTTGTGGAACTTAAAAATAAGGATATTACTGCGGGAATAGATGAGAGCGATGTTGACGCAGTTATATTGGACTTAGCGACACCATGGCTTGTTGTTTCTCACGCTAACAATGTCTTAAGGCCTTGCGGGACAGTAGTCTCTTTCAGCCCAACAATAGACCAAGTTGTCAAAACAGTTGAAGCCTTGAAGGAAAATGGCTTCGTGGACATGGAAACTATTGAGTGTTTAATGCGTGGAATGCAAGTCGAAAAAGGAAAAACGCGACCGCAAACCTTGATGACTGGTCATACGGGTTACGTAACATTCGCTCGCAAAGCAATAAGCCTAACAAGTTCATGTCCCGAAGAGTTAACGGAACCTGAAAAACTAGGGAGCGTTTAAGACTGTAGTCTTGGTTCTAAGGAGACCTTGGCAATGTGGACACCGTTTGCGTCCACCTTTGAATGGAAACTTTCTTCCGCATCGGAAACACACTTGCACTAGTGTAATCAATTTTCCGTTAAGCATTTTTGGGGAGACTTCTGGGAATTCTTGAATTTCCTTTTCTGTCTTTCTCTCTTCAACGCAGTATTTCAAAAGTTTTGACGGCATTTGATTTCTCAACTTCTGTTATTGGTTTTTTTCTCCCTTGATTTTGCTGTTCAACGTTTCTATGAGCACTGCTATCTTGTAAACTACGTATGCGAGAAGGATTGTCACTGCGATTTCGGCGATGTCTGCCAGCATTTTAACGATTTCGCTCAAGGTCAATCTGTAGCATCCCCTACTCGTTAAGGTTTAGCTCTTTTATTTCGCTCAGGTTGGTTAGAGAGTTCATTTTGATTTTGCTTTCTGAAATGGTGTAGAGAACTTCGCCTATGCAAAGTGCTCGTGTGATATAGTTTGAAGCGTTGTATACGTTGCCGTTTTCGATGTGAGTTATGGTCCCTCTTAAGGTGATTTTCTCTTCAAGCTCCAGCGATATTTTGAACACATACGCGCCTTGCCAAACGTATTCACCGCAGGTGTATGGTGGAACTCCATTTGGATATCGACTCTCATTTACTTTTGCAACTAACACTGGCAGGACCAGCAAGTTCTTTTCTCTGTCAAACAGGAACGCCTTATGGTCGGTTAAGACTGGCGAGTCTGTTCCTCTGTTTCCTATTTCGTATTTTGCTAGCTCTTCTGGGTTGGTCATGTCTGTGACGTCGAATAGTGATATTTTTACTCCTTGATACCATGAGAAGGCCCCTTCTTCCGCTGCAATGGTTTCTTTGCCCACGCCTATTACGTGATTTTCGTCGTATGGATGCAAGTAGTCAGAATATCCCGTTATCTCCAGTTCGCCAATAATCTCTGGACTATAGGGGTTTGAAAGATTAATCACGAAAAGGGGGTCGACTTTTCTGAAAGTTACGAGATAGCACGTGTCTCCCATGAAACGTGCTGAGTGAATCTTTTCTCTTGGGGCGATGTCTTCCAATTTGCCAACTATCTCTAAGTCCATGTTTAATACGTAGATGTTGTTTTGTAAGTGAAGTATTGGTGAGGGTTCTGGAAAGCTCGTCATCTGGGATGTTGTTGCTATTCTGAAATAACCTTCATATTCGTCCATTGAAAACTGGTTTAAGACGTAGCCCGAAACTTCGCCGTTTGCGGTAGCTGAGATTTCGCCGTTTTCTATGTGGATACGATGTAAAACTGTTCTGTCATAGTCACCAATAGCCAAGTATATGTTCTCCAGTGAGACGTATATGCTTGTTGTCCATCCTGACAATATTGTTTCCTCTTTTGGCTTTTGCGTGTCTTCAAAGATGTTTACAGTCACAATTGTGGTGAATATGTATCCATTGTCAGTTATATCGGAATAGTAAATGTCGGTAGCCGGTATAATCCTACATCCATCTCCTGAATAAATTTTTGGAAGGGATACTTCCCCCTCAATAAGCAACGCTGTTTTCCTAACAACTGCATACACGTAGTCACCGATCATTCTGGAGCTGAAGTATTGGCCTTCAACGACAACTTCGTTTTTTAGGGCTGGGTTGGCTCTGTCTGATATGTCATACGTGTTAATGCAAGTTTTGGCTTCGTTCGATAAACTGTTTTCATAGAACACTACGAGTCTGTCTACGTTTATGAACAGTTGCTTTAATGTTCCGTTTACTGTTATCTTTGACAGGACTGCTGCTTCTTCGGCAGGATAGGCCCTTACAATAATCACTTTTTGTCCGGAGATTACGTAGATGTATTCGCCGTCGGTTTTTGCTATGTCTGCTTCGTCTACTCCTTCAACTTGGATGTTGGTTTTAGAATAGTCTAGGCTTTCCATGGTGTTAAGCGCTTGTAAACCAAAGGATCTTGCAAATGGCAAATAGGGAGGGTAGGGATAGATTCTTTCGCGTTGTAGGAATTCTTCAAGTTCTTCGTATGACTTGAACCTGTTTAGGGTAGCTGCGCTGTATTCTATTTTGGTGCATAACATTGCAATTGTGCTTATGCCAACAAGCAATGCTATGATTATGACTTTTCCATTTTTCATTTGATTTCACCCTCTACGTTTATGAGAATGGCAGTTCAGGGTCTTAATGCTATGTTTTAGAACATTATTGTTCTAAAAGTGGTACACTTATGGTTTGGTTAGGGTATTCTTCGTTTAAACAAAAAATACACACCAAGCGCAGTTATGAAACTGACTGCTAGTATTTGAAGGTCAGCGATTGAATAGGCTGGTTTGTTTAAACTATAGGCGCCCTCAAGTTTTCTTAATTGTTCGGGAATAGATTGCAGATACAATGATGCGCCATTTTGAAAATCTTTTTCAGCTCCAAAGTCAGCGAGTGCAATCAATGGAATCAGTATTAGCAATAGTCCCAGAATCACGGCGACCGCTGAGTAGAGCAGGATTTTCTTCAATGCGCCTACCTCAGTATTAGTAAAAGGAATAATTACTTTTAAGTCTACACATTAGAACACCATGAAGTTTCAAAATGGTCTTGCCCTCCACAGCCTGAAGGTTTCAATCCAAAAAATGATGGATGCAATCAAGCCGAATAGCACGGCGTAAAAGCTGGGAATTATGCGGCCTACAGTGCATAGAGTCAAGTAGGCAGTTAGCATTGTGGAAAGTAGAACTGAGTAGAAGAGGTATCGAGGCACGAGGTAACGTCCTACGCGTGTGAAAAAGGTTAGGATTCCGACTTTTACTTCTTCTTGAAGTATATATTCGCCTGTTACTTTTTTCTGAATAAGCCCCAAGTCCTGCAGCTTTTCAAGGTGATGTAAGGCAACGCTTGGGCTTGAGAAGCTCAGAGCGCGTTGAACCTCGCGAACGCCTACAGTGTGCGTGGGCTGTTGTAACAGATACCAGTAGACAACCAACGTTTTTCCTTTTAGCATGGATTCCAAATAGGGCAAGTCAAATTCGTGGGGGGCTTTGGACACTATGTATCGCCAATTATCCTTACGAAGGGAGTGTTTAAAAGCGTAATCACAGATTGCCGTCTGAGTAACTCTGAATTCTCATCCATATGTCAAGCTAATGCCTTTTCATCA
>Ga0315280_10010124_pt1 | contig 11897 bp, 15 predicted proteins | sample YL17G06_40_MG_FD_203697 | JGI IMG/M metagenome (GOLD analysis project Ga0315280, IMG submission 203697) | Sediment microbial communities from Yellowstone Lake, YNP, Wyoming, USA - YL17G06_40 | ecosystem: Environmental > Aquatic > Freshwater > Lake > Sediment | place: USA: Wyoming | collected... | reverse complement strand
GGGCATTTGAAGCACTTCCCTTCAAAGATGGCTCAATCAGCAAAATTGTGAGCGCCTATGCTTTCCGGGATTCTCGGAACCGAACCGCCGCCACTGAGGAGTTTTACAGAGTGAGCGCCGCTGACGGGGCCTTCGCACTCATAGATCTGGGTAAGCCTGAAAGCATTTTGAAACGGGCATTCATAACGACCTACGTCCGATATTTCATGCCCCTAATTGCCTGCCTCTCAAAGTCTAATCGCATCCATGGCAACCCGTGGCAGATGATATTTCCAACCTACGAATTGCTCGAGACTAACCACAATCTCGTTCAATCCCTCAGGACAAGGTTCGCTGAGGTAAGAATCTGGGAGTTTAGCCTCGGAGGCCTTATCGTAATTCTTGCACAGAAGGCTAGATTATCGGCCTAGCCAAGGAGCGCGATCAATGTCGTCCACCTGAAACAAATTCCGCCATTCTTTTGATGCCCGTCTCGATCCGTTCTTCGGATTCGCTGACGAAGGTCATCCTAACGTGTCCACTTCCGCTGTCCCCGAAGAATCGTCCAGGTATGACGGCAACTCCTGTCTCTTTCAGCAATCCGGTAGCAAATTCCTCCTCGCTTACGTGGAGCTTCGAAAGATATTGGCGCATGTCGACGAAGTAGTAGAAGGCGCCGGCGGGCTTGACGGTTCTTGCCAGGGGTAGATGGGTTTGCAGCGTCTTGCCCATCAGGTCCCTTTTTTTAACATAGTATGGAAGCACAGTGTTCTTGATGTATTGTTCCTTCATGTTTTCTTATACCATTTACTGCGTCAGGTTGCAGGCTTGATTTTTGTGGCCCCACCCATGTACACTTGAAGTGTTTCTGGGATAGTAATTGAACCGTCTTTCGTCTGATAATTCTCAACGATCGCTACAAGAGTTCTCTCAGTGGCAACTAGGGTGCTGTTGAGCGTGTGAACCCATTTAGTTGACTCGTCAGGCCTATCTCTAAACCTGATTTTCGACCGGACCGCCTGATAGGATGTGCAGTTGCTGCAGGACACAACTTCTCTGTACTTACCTTGCCCTGGCAACCAAGCTTCCAGATCGTACTTCTTTGCGGCAACAGTTCCGAGATCCCCTGTGCAAACGTTCACAATACGATAAGGGATTTTCAGCATTTGGAAGAATTCTTCAGCGTTCGCGATCAGTTTTTCGTGCTCTTCCCAAGACTGTTCAGGCTTGCAGAATACGAATTGTTCAACTTTCTCGAACTGGTGTATCCGGAAAATGCCTTTAGTGTCCCGGCCATGTGCGCCGGCTTCTTTCCTGAAACACGGACTGACACCAGCATACCTTAACGGCAATGTCTTCCCTTCCAGTATCTCGTCCATATGCTGGGCGAGCAAGGCGTGTTCAGATGTTGCGAGAAGGTAGAGGTCTTCGCCTTCGACTTTGTATATAACATCCTCGAAATCCGATAGTGCAACGGCTCCGCCGACAGCTTCCCGCCTCAGAAGATACGGAGGCTGAGTAAGCTTGTATCCTTTCATCTCGATAAAATCCAGGGCTAGTCTAATCAGCGCATGATTCAGCTTGACTAAGTCGCCCCTTAGGTAGTAGAATCTAGCACCCGCTACTTTAGCGGCGCTTTCCAGATCAATCAGCCCTAGGTGCGTTGCCAAGTCGATGTGGTCTTTTGGTTTGAAGTCGAACTCCGGCAGTTTTCCCCATTTCCTCACCTCGGCGTTATCGTTCTCATCTTTTCCAACGGGCACGCTCTCGTGGATTATGTTGGGCAACAACATGAGGGTGTTGGTGATCTTGCTTTCCAGTTCGGCGGTTTCTTTTTCTAGCCCCTTGATTTGTTCGGGGATCTGTTCAGCTTCCTTGACCAGCTTGGAAGTATCTTCACCATTCCTGCGTAGTTGCGCAATCTCCTCGGTGAGTTTGTTCCTCTTGCTCCGCAGGTTGTTTGCTTCGGACTGAAGACTTCGCCACTTCGCGTCATTGGCAAGTAATTCGTCTACCCAAGGAATTTTCCCGTCATCCCCCCTCCGTTTGAGGTTCTGTTTGACGAGATTAGGGTTTTCGCGAACGTATCTTATGTCAAGCATCTTTCTCACCTAGGGCTTGGCCTTCCCCGCCGCCGGGCTAATTGTAATGGAATGTCATTCGCTGCACCTTTAAAGTCATCAAGTGGATAGCCCTTACTTTCACGCGTCACTGCTGTAGTCGAGGGACCCGTGCCTCAGAAAGCATTCCCGCTACAATCCCACCGTAGATTGTGACAATGCCCACTTTGGCTTCCGCTAGAAAGGATGTGGAGGAGACAAGGGGACGTCTGCGGGAGGTGCAACGGAAGATGGAAGAACAGGAGGCCAGAGGTGAGGCTTCGCAGATTTTCAAATCGATCTCAACAGAAAGCTCGTCGAGCAGTGAGTCTGGTGGGAGCAAAATCTTCGCTGACCGGCGTTGGCTTCAACCAACCTCAGAACCTCCCACGCCTTTTCCTAATGGCCGAGAGGTCTACGTTAGCACTCTGAACAACCTCCTCGCTCCCGCGCCAAGTGGTGACGCCGGAAAGAACGTGTACGCCGTAGGCCCTCCCGGAACTGGGAAGACCCTAACAATCAGATACGTTCTAGATACCCTGAAAGAGCACGTGAAAGGCACCGGGATTTCGGTGCATGTTGCGTATGTGAATGCGGGCCGAACCCGCAGCCCATACTTTACGCTCCTCGAAATTGTAAGATCCCTTGGACTCAACGTACCATCGAGCGGCTGGCAGTTCTCGCGTCTCAAGGAAGAGTTCGAGAAGCAGCGCGGTGGGAAGGCGTGTATTATCGCGATTGATGAAGCTGACACGTTGCTTCTGAAAGTGCGTGAACCATTACTCTATTACTTAAACCGCCAAGAAAACATCACCCTAATCCTCATCACAAACAGATGGGACGACCTAACCGCACTTCCGGCGAGAGCTAGGAGTACGCTCCAGGCGGCACCGTTGATCTTTCAGCCATACACAGCGCCTGAAGCCGTGCGCATCCTGAAGGAGCGAGCGCAATTAGCCTTCAAGGTAGGAGTCGCGGATGATCAGGCTCTAGATTATGCCGCGGCTCTCGTAGCTGAAGCGCACGACATCAGGGTTGGCTTCAACCTTCTCCTAACAGCGGGAATTTTGGCAGAAAGTCAAGGCCGCGTTAAAGTTGACTTGGTCGACCTGAAGAGAGCGGAGAGGGCCATTCGGCCAACTCTCTAGCCAACTCAAGAGAGCGGTTAGATGATGGGGCAATCGAAGTACGCTAAGCGCTACGGGAAACCTCTGATCTCCGTCAGAATGGGTTGGCAAACGATTAAAATGCTGGATATGCTCGCGCAAATGGAAGGAACAAACAGGAATCGCCTCATCAATAGAGCGGTCATGTTGTACGCCGAAGACTGGGTCGGTGCTCGACGTGGCGTACCAGCTGAATCGCTCAGAAACAGGCTTCGCTTGATCAACATACTGCAAAAGCGAATTGAGGTGAACCTAAGATTACAAGATCATCGGATATTGAATGACCTTGAACGGGATAGGCTGGATATCCTTGAAGAGGCCTACCGTTACGCGAGATACGCAAGAAACAAGAAAGCAACCATGCTTCTGGCAAGAGTTTCCGATTGGCTCACAGAAACCTTCGAAGAGCAACCTTCAGACCAAATGATGGCGAAAGCCGACCAGCTCAGAGCCTTGCTGGAAGAATTGATTGCGGCGAGCTCCGTCAACCCGACGTCGACGAAGGGTGAAGCGTAGGGTATGTGGGAGGGATAGAGGCACACACCCCCACACCCCATCTGTATCACACCCACCCCCTACCTGTGATACAGGCCGATTGTGTCAACGCATACGACATTGAGGGAAGTGCGGACATTGAAGGGGAGAAAACGAATGGTCTCCCGTCCATCCCGTAGGGGTTCAGGGGTTCAAATCCCCTCCCCCGCACCATTCTACAGGTTCAGCAACCTCAACCGGATCCGAAGCCTTTCGATTCAAATCGCTCCGGGCCCGCCACCTTCCACGAGCGGCTAATCGACCGAAACTTTGCATCTTTCACTTCTTGGATGCGGCTTGTCGCTGACCGCCTTTTTTCCGTGTAGTCAGTGTAACAAAACGTCGCTACGAACAGGCAGCACTTAGTCCTAGTGGTGGAGAGCATTTAAGTTCTTATGATGTCTAGGGCATTAATCTTGGACAGGATGGTGATCATTTGAAGAAGAGAAAGGTGTACGTCGCGAGCCCGCTGGGTTTCTCCGATGCTGGAAGATACTATCTGAAGAAATATCTCTTGCCGCGGGTGAGGAAACTCGGTCTCGATGTTCTGGATCCTTGGGACAAAGTGATCAATAAAAATACTGTCGAAATTGCCGGGAAATCAAAGACGATGCCGAAGAACGTAGCTATGGGAATTGGAAAGAAAAATGCCGAAATGATAAGAGATTGCGATGTAGTGTTAGCAGTACTTGACGGTTCTGATGTGGATAGCGGAGTCGCCGCCGAGATTGGATACGCCCACGGCATTGGGAAACGAATTCTTGGCTATAGAGGCGACTCTCGACTTACCGGAGAGAGTGCTAGGTGTCTAGTCAACCTACAAGTTGAAAGCTTCATTGAGAAATCCGGCGGGAAAATATCTATGAGCTTGGACCAGCTGCTAAAGTCGCTTGGTGGACGAGCGCGTTGACATTCCCGGCAAGTTTGCTCAGCTTGCATTCACCGTCCGAACTGGCCCGATTAATCGATTACACAAACTTGTCTCCGGCTGCGACGAGCGAAAACATCAGAAAGTTGTGCGACGAAGCAAAAACCTATGGCTTCTACGCAGTTTGCGTAAATCCGAGCAGAACTTACGAAGCTGAACACCATTTGAAAGGGAGCAATGTGAAAGTTGTGACGGTCGTGAGCTTTCCCTTCGGAGCTTCGAAGCCAGAGACGAAAGCGATGGAGGCAAATTATGCAATTAAAGATGGAGCAGCAGAGGTAGACATGGTCGCGAACCTAGGAAGACTGTGCGAACACGATTATTCGTTTGTTGCTAAAGAAGTATCACGCGTATCCAAGGTGACAAAGACCAATGACACTCTATTGAAGGTGATAATCGAAACGGGACTGCTTACCACTGAACAGATCATTCGCGCGAGTCAAGTGATACAATGAGCAGGCGCGGACTTTGTAAAGACATGTACCGGTTACGGACCGCGTGGTGTCACCGTTCAGGATGTCAAAACAATACGTATGGCCATAGGGAACCAGACGGGGATCAAAGCGTCGGGCGGCGTAAGGGGGCAAATACGGCAGTCAGGCTCCTAAGAGCCGGGGCCAATCGCATCGGAGCTAGCCGCGGACCATACATAATAAATTCCTTCCAGCGAAGATTCGGAGGAGGTTAATTGAAGGTATATTATCTTGGACTGTTTGATTGGAAAAACAAACTCTTGACACACGAGCAGGTCGAAAAAGTTGCTGAAATCTTCTTAGGACGGCCAGTTCCGAACGAAGACAATGATGGTTGGTTCAGGAAGAAAAGTGTGGCCTTATTCGATAGAGTGAGTGTAACCCATTCTCGCATAGTATTCGAGAAATCACTGGCTGACGATGATATCCACAGTTTCGGGGCACTGCGAGACAAACGGAAGCCGCTCGAGGAAGCGCTCGCCGCCTTCCTCGAAGAAAAAATCGAGGAACGCGAAAACTCAAATACACTTAAAGAAATCTTCGGGCGAGCGGTGCCAAGTCCGTTTATCTATTTCTACCCGCTCATAGTATTAGGAGGAGCAAACAGGCTCTACGATAATGAATTCTTGAAAGATTCTGACGATAAGTGGAGAATGCCTGTAGACCTCAGCACATCATGTTTCTTTGCAGCCCTCGATGACACAGGCAGACCTTGGTGGCGCTTCGACACGGAGAGTAGGATATACATGAGGATCATGGAAGCTCGCTTGTGATGGGAGAAGCAAGCAATCGCTTTACACATCGGATAATAAACATGCTATACTACGCCGGGCTATACGAAATGACGAGAATCCCCCGGAGGCTTGTGAGTCGGCGGAGGTTCCATTTTGGGCTTGAACCTCTCCTTGAGAGGCAAGGTCAGGAAATAACTAATGCAATCACACAGCGAACTGTAGAGGAGAAACTCAGCGCCATTAACCGTTTGGTTATTGGGCTCGCGGTACTAGGGGCAATCCTTACGGCGTTTTCAGTGCTGCGACAATGGTTCCCCTAAACTTCTTTGCTATTCTCGAATCAGGTACTTTCTTCGTCCGAGCTCTGTTGTCTCGCTGGCGTTACGCGTGCAAAATCATCTCGATGCACCATGAGTACGAGATAGACGTTACAACAATCTACGGAAGAAATTCGGGTTCGCACGCCCTGTTCCTCAAGGACGCTGCAGCTTGGTAAAGGACTTACAGTAACCCTTAATCCGTCGGCGACGATATCATCGCGAGCGCTCTATCGCCGGTGTCAGTTGTTCGTTTACTGTACCATTCACCTTCCGGATAAATGAGACCGTGATCAAGAAGATCACGTTCGATTTGGAGGCGGAACGCATCGTTTCCTTCTAGCTCCTTAAACACGTGTGACACGTAGCTGCTCAGAAAGTCTCCCATCGTTAGAGTCAGGCCAGCTTTACTGGCGTAAGATTGGGGATCGTGGTAAAAGGCTAGCACTCTCAGATGCCACGGGGTGGCCTCCTCGAGGAACCGGAGCAGTATTGTCTGGAAGAGCTCATCTGGCGATTCAAGTGCAGCATTTAGAACCGCGTTCCGCAACGCCCGGATCTTCTCCTTGGCGTGATTTCTAACAGCGATGCGAGAGGCCTCCATGAGCATAGTAACGAATGCGTCGTTCTGTGCTAGTGACTGGATAGAGAACTTTTCCACTTTACTCTCGATAGCTCTGAGCCCCTCTGCGATTGACTGCAGCCATTCATCACGTCTCTTTGCGAGCGGCGGCACGATAAGGTAGGCAAAAAGCTCTGCGGCCGGCCCGCCAACGATTGGGATCGCAGAAAGCCCTGCTTTCACAAGCGTGTGCAGTGTGTCGCCAGCAGTTGGGCTTGGACACTTCTCCTGCCTGTCCGTCATAGCCTGTTCACTATAAAGTAGAACTATTCGAACGCGAAGTGGAATAATCCTAAGGGCCCCATTAAGATTCCTAAGAATCCGCGTGAGGCGCTCTCTGGTCCTATAGTACAATCGACTCGCAAGTGGAATCTATTGCCCAAACCCGGGTCGCGGGAGACCGCCTTGGCGATGTTAGAGACCTTCTCTCCTCTACTCAGCCGATCCAAGACCTCCCGCGCCTCCTTCTCTGTCTTCACGAGGATATGAGCGCAGTGAACCTGATTGGGCAACAGTAACCATAGGTCTCAAAACTCCACTGGCGTCTTCAATTAAGCGTGTCGCCGGACTCATGTCTGTGTTGTACTACTGGTGCGGGCAACGGCAATTTGATGTCGCATCGACATATGTGATTTAATATCGATTAGAACACAACGAGTTAAACGACCACGGAATCAAAACGAAGTCCTGGCTCGATCACGATTCCCTCGTGGCGATAGGAGAGTGTGCAATTGGGTAGCTTATGTGTACCAGTAAATTGTGGCTGAAATCCCCTCCCCCGCAATAGGGCCCGGGTGTCAGGTGAAAGCGAAACGCGACCAAATTTGGTATCTTTGACCGTCATCTGAGACTTGTTACGACGATTGCCACTGCTGCTAAGATCAGTGCGTAACCAGAGATCTGCGTCAGAGTGGGGATTTCGTTGAAGAGTAGGACCGCGAAGGTTGAGGCAATGATGGGTTCCAACAAAGGGAAGAGATTCGCAGTGACCACCTTCACCGACCCAAGCGAATAATTGTACGACGAATGGCCCAATGCTGTGGGCACCAACGCCAATCCAAGAATGGCTATGATGTTTTGAGCGTCGTATGGCCTGAATGTCTGCGCTCTAAGGGTCCCAACGATCAAAAGGGCAACCAGAGCAGCGGCTGAGTATACGTACGACGTGTAGCACGCCGTGCTAACCCCACTCGAACGAAGATGCCTTCCGACAAGAGAGTACAGCGCCACCAGGAAAGCAGCCAGTAAGGCGGAAAGGTCGGCAAGCCCGAAGGCCCGGAAGCCGTTTCCGGCATGGGCGACGAGTAGGACTCCGAGCATTGCGACAAGAACACTCAATCCCTCTCGCGAGGTTGTTCGCTCCTTTATGATGACGGGGGAGAGAACGGCGAGCATAACTGGACTTGTGCTCACTAAGAAAGTCGCGTTCGCAACTGTGGTTTCTTTGACTGCAAATATGAACGTGGCGAAGTGTAGACTGAGGACTATGCCTGAAATCGCCAAGAGGCTCAAATCGCGTTTTCCTAGGCCTCTTAGGCTTCGTCTTGCTGAAGCGAAAAGAATCATGGCCAAGGCTGCTATGAATAGTCGGAAGAAAGTGAGCGAGATTGCCGAGGCCTCAGTTGCAAATCTGATGAAGATTGCGCTAGAACCGAAGGAGACTGAAGCAACTAAGAGCGCTAGCATACCTTTTGATGGGAATAATCATATCACACTCGCAAGATGCGCGCAGAGGAAGCCGACAACAGTCTTCTCCATCATGAGGCCTTCAGGTACTTAACGCACGCAGCTTTAGGCCCGGAGAGCACGTATCTGCTCTATCTTACTAATCTCAATGAGCAGGAGTTGACCGCAGCAAACGTGAGAAGGTGGTCTGAAATGATCAAAATTGTTATTTTGATAACGTCTGTGGTTATGTCAATTGCCGGAACGTTGGTGAGTGGTCTTCTATGTTCAAGTTGATCATACTGTTGAAGAAGAAGCCGAACCTGTCCGATGAGGAATTCACGAAATATTGGCTGGAGACCCATGCGCCTTTGGCGAAGAAGATGCCTGGGCTAAGGCGATATGTTGTGAATGTGGTTAGGAGGCCGCCAAGCAGGGAGCCGGACTGCAATGGCGTTGTGGAGTTGTGGTTCGATGACGTTGACAGTATGAAGAAAGCCTTCGCATCACCTGAAGGCCGAGCCACGCAGAAAGACACGGAAACCTTCGCGGGTAGCCTGACAACGCTTTACATTGACGAACACGCGATTACATAGGGCCATCCGCCTCTCCCGGTTCGTCCCAAGGCGGGCGGATGCGACGAGCTCTTTCAACTTCAGCTGAACTGGTTCAAGTCTTGTATACAGAATCTTCGGATTGTATACAGCAGAGAAGTGATTTACTACTACTCTCGGTAAGAAGAAAACTTATGTGGCATCATGCTTGCTTTTCGTTTGAAGGAAGCGGCTGTGTTGGCGGAGAAACAGATTTCGACGAAACTCACCGGAGAGGCATCAAGATCCATCCTGAATGGGTTGCGTGATTTGGGCTTAACAACGTACGAGGCACAAGCTTACCTTGCATTGATTCAGAACCCACAGATTTCAGCAACGCAACTCTGTAATGAGACTGGGATTCCTGATTCAAAGATCTATTTTGCGCTAGAAGAGCTACAGAAGAAGGGGTTCGTTGTTGTTAGCGAGGGTGTCCCGAGACATTACAGGGCACTCCACCCCAAGGAGGCCCTTGCTAAAGTCAAATCCCTCATTACCGAACAGTATGAGACGCAGCTCGGAAAGCTAAACCAACTCACGGTAGGTTTGGAACCACTTTACGCTCGCGGCGAACGCGAAGACGTCGAACTCGCATACGTTGTGAAGGGGTTCGAAAATGTCCTGGCGAGGATGATGGAGGTTCTCAAGAGCGCAAAGCGAGAGGCCGTCGTTTTCCTTCCGAACACTAGCATCTATGATAGGCTGGAAAAACAGCTGGTGACCCTTCGCAGAGCCGGTGTAAAGGTAAGATTGGCCGTGCCGCCGAAAATACGTAAGCAAATCGATGAGACACGGTTTTCGGAAGTTCGCGAAACAGCGCCCAACTGCCAAGACTGTTGGCTCGCCGTCGTTGACAACCGAACAGTAATCTCATCGTCCCAATGGATGACTGAACGCTGCCACGCGATACTAACGCAAGATCCGGCCTTGGTCTCCATGAGCCGAGAATATTTCGAAAGCCCGCGGTGCTGTGTGGCCAGTTAACTCCTTTCGACCAATGCTTCTCCGACTTCTACGTAGAAGGAGTTGGGCAGACCTTTTATACATTCTACTACCTTGCAGTAGTAGATGGTTACCATGACTGAAACCTCTGAAACAGAAATCAAACAGGCTGTAAGGAAGCATTACGCCGAGCTGGCCATGTTGAATCGGCCCTGCTGCGGACCGGCAACCGAAGAGGAAAACGCGCCGAAGGAATCTGTGGCTTCCGCCGCGAGCTGCGGAACCCCCGTCACTCATGCCTCGTTAGTTGAGGGAGAGGTGGTCCTCGACCTTGGCAGTGGCGGCGGCATAGACGCGTTCCGAAGCTCGAAACTAATCGGGCCCACCGGCAAGGTGATCGGTATCGACTCCACCCCTGAGATGGTTTTCAAGGCGCGGCAAATTGCTGAGAAATACGGTTACGAGAACGTCGAGTTCAGACTCGGCGAAATAGAGCACATGCCAGTGGAAAGCAGTTCTGTCGACGTTGTCATAAGCAATTGCGTTCTAAACTTGGTCCCCGACAAGCCGCTTGCGTTCAAAGAGATCCATCGAGTTCTAAAGCCGGGCGGCCGCATTGCTATTTCTGATATGGTTTCGACTGGCAAGTCGAAGCATGAGGTTCCAACAGACCTCGAAAGCTGGGCGGCGTGTATTGCCGGCGCTATAACAATCGACGAATACGAAAAGCTGTTACTGAACACGGGCTTCCAAGGCATCAAACACCTAGAAGAAGACTCGCCGCTGAATGAGACCTGCTGCTCGGAAGGCCTCCCCGTGAAAAGTGTTGCGTGGTTGGCGACAAAACCCGCCCTCTGACTTTCTACATATCCGCCAATCGTAACGCACCCTCGAAAACGCATCCTTATTTTTCACCTGCCGACTTCGGACAGCAGAATCCGTGGACGTGATGTTGTTTGAGTAGACTATCTTCTCGCCAAGCCGCTTGGATTTGGCAGCTGGCAAAGAGGATGCCATTTTACCGGCACCTCGGCATCGACTTGATGAACTTGAGCTGGGGGCGGTCGAAAATTCGAGTTAAAGTAAGGAGAGAGCTGACTCAAGACGCCGGTGTTGCCCATGGCGGCGTGGCCGCGGCTCTAGTCGACTCTGCGGTAGGCCTAGCGTTGTGTACAATGCTTGCGTCTGAGGAGTTCATCATAACCGTCGAATTGAAAGTGAACTTCATTGCGCCCGCTAAGCCAGGCACCCTAACAGCAACGGGCAAGATTGTTCACAAGGGTAAGCGTATCGCGGTCGGCGAAGCGGAAGTCAGAGACGCGAAGCGAACCCTGATCGCCAAAGGACTAGCAACCTACATCATCCTAGGAAACCGACACCGACGAACCGTGACCTTCTCTTAAGCCCATTTGTTTCGAGTCATTTGTTTCTGAGCAATATCCGCTAAAGCTGATATGAAGGTCGGACTTGTGTTCAAGGACACGGTCCTTTTCAGATTCAGATCATGTGTACTAGCGAAGCGCTGAGCCTCAACATCGATATCGTACAATATCTCAAGGTGATCAGCCACAAACCCGATGGGAACGACAAGAACATTCGCATGCTTGTCGCGTTGGCTGAGTTCTCGCAAGACATCGAGAATGTCTGGCCCAAGCCATTTATCGTCAGTTTGCCCCGCGCTTTGATACGCAAACGACCAGCGCTCAAGTCTCAAAAGACCCGCGACCGATCTACATGAACTCTGGAACTGGGCTGGATACGGGTCGTTGTGTTCTAGAATTCGCTCGGGTAGGCTGTGAGCGGTGAACAGTAGTTCGACACTCGCTGATGCTGCGAATTGCTTGA
>Ga0315280_10010123_pt1 | contig 11898 bp, 10 predicted proteins | sample YL17G06_40_MG_FD_203697 | JGI IMG/M metagenome (GOLD analysis project Ga0315280, IMG submission 203697) | Sediment microbial communities from Yellowstone Lake, YNP, Wyoming, USA - YL17G06_40 | ecosystem: Environmental > Aquatic > Freshwater > Lake > Sediment | place: USA: Wyoming | collected... | reverse complement strand
CGCTCTCTACCCGTCCTTGACATCTCTTTGAGTTTTGATTTACCATTCTCCTCGATGATTGACAGGAAAGTTGAGTCGAGGATGCCCAATCGGCCAGCGCAGCATAAAATGAAATTCTTATCATATCGGGACGTTCGTCCAAGACAGGTCCTCCGGCGCCTACGGCGAGCTGGGCCGATTGCCTTCCATGATCCCGGTCAACATTAAGGTCGGCGGAGGGCCTTTCCTGTCGCGGGAATACAAAATCCATGTGGTCAATGACCGGATTCTGGGCGCCTTCTTCACCGGCTCGGCCCTGTCCATGATCCTGAGCGACGCGGAACGGGCTTTGGGCGACCTGAGCCTTTCCGTGCAGGGCGATTTTTATCTGGACACCGGTCAGAGCGTCCATGTGGAGGACCTTTACTCGGGGAATTTCGACAGCGCCGTGAACGACCTGTCCGGCCTTGTCCTGGCCGTGGTCTATTTTCTGTACAACAACGAATTCCAGAGTTTGGGCCTCCATCGCTTGGACCTGGATATCCAGGCCGTGGAACAGCCCAGGGTCTGTCTTTTGGACAAAGTGCTCCCCGATCGCTACGAAGCTTCGCCCGGGGAGCCGATCAACATCAAGATTTTCCTGAGGACCTATCGGGGGGAAGTCGATGTTGAAGAGGTCCAGGTTCCGGCGCCCGCCCTCCCCTCCGGGTCGACTTTTTCATTGGTCCTGGGCGATGCCGCCTCCATGCAACAGGTGGAGGCGGCCCAATACCGAAGCCTGGAGTTCGTCCCCCGCAGCCTGGAGCAGCTCATTCGGCTGCTGAACAACCTGCGCAAGAACAACCGCATCTATCTCAAAGTCCTGGCCAACCGGCCGGGCCTGTTCTTGAAGGGCGAGGAAATGTCCAACTTGCCCTTGACCGTGAAATCCCTGTTCACTTCGCCCCGGGCTTCGGCCAGCAACGCCGTGGAAATCGGACTGTCCACCCAGGGCGAGTACCAGCTTCCCATTCCCTATGTCTTAAAAGGAATGGTCCGCATCCCGATGAAGATCAAGAAATAGGAGAGACCGGAATGAAAAGGCTTTTTTTCGGCGCGACCTTGTTCATCCTGGGCCTGGGCCTTGTGGCGGCTGTCGTGCCCCAACAGTAGAGCCTGACCGACGGCTCAGATTTCTGGAAGGGCAAGTTTTTTGGCGTGGCCTCCGGCGTCGAAGGCCCGCTCTTCCTGGCTGCCCGCGAAGAGAAGAAAGAGGGACCGGCCGAAGAATTTTACCTGTCGCTGGTCGAGGCCCGGGACGGGACGCTTTACCTGGGCACCGGACACGGCGGCAAGATCTATCGCCTGGCCAAGGACGCTGTGCCCGAGCTCTATTTCCAGGCCCCGGAAATGGACGTGACCTGCCTGGCTCTGGACGAACAAGGCCTGCTCTATGCCGGAACCTCGCCCAACGGCCGGATCTACAAAATCACGGCCAAGAACAAAGGCGAGACCTTCTTCAACCCGGACGAAAAGTATATTTGGGATCTGCTGCCCGGGCAGGGCGGGAAGATGTTGGCCGCGGTGGGCGAGGGAGGGGCCGTCTATGAGATCAGCAGCCAGGGCGAAGGCCGGGCGCTTTTTAAAGTCAGCCAATCGCACATCCTTTGTCTGGCCCGGCAGGCAAACGGCGACCTCCTGGCCGGCAGCTCGGGCAACGGCCTGCTCTACCGTCTGAACAGCGCGGGGAAAGCGTCGGTGCTGGTTGAGCCGTCCTTCGAGGAAGTGAAGGGAATCGCCCTGGACGGCCAGGGCAACATCTTTCTAGCCGCCTGCGGAACGCCGGTCAAGGCTAAAAAGGATGAAACGGACAAGGCGGATTCGACAGCAACGGCAGTAGATATCAGCGTGACGGCCGACCGGGCTTCGGCCAGCCAGAAGGCGGCTGCCCCAGGAAGCCCTTCGGCCTTGATTCAAGTCAGCGGAGAAGGCCTGACCAAGAAGCTGTGGAGCTCCGAGGACGAGCTCATCTACGACCTGGTTTGGGACGAGGCCCAGAAGAAGATCATCTTCGGCACGGGCGGACAAGGCCGTCTCTATATGGTGGATACGGCCGGACAGGCTTCGCTTATTGTTCAAAAGAGCAGTGAACAACTGAGCCGTCTTGTCCCCTCCGCGGGCAAAACTTATATTCTGTCCAACAACCCGGCGCGCCTGGATATCCTGTTATCCGAGCAGAGGATGGAGGGGGAATACTTGAGCCCGGTCCTGGATGCTAAAACACTTTCCTCTTGGGGGCGAATCGTCTGGGAGGGCGAGCTGCCTTCAGGGACGGTCCTTCAACTTCAGACGCGGAGCGGCAACACGAACGAGCCGTCCTCCACCTGGAACGATTGGTCGCCGCCCTACCAGAAGGCCGAGGGCGAGCAGATCCTCAGCCCCAAAGCCCGCTATCTCCAGTTCCGAGCCCTGTTCAAGACCAACTCCGGCCGCCTCAGCCCCAAATTGAGCAAAGTCGAAGTTTACTATCTTCAGGTCAACTTGGCGCCGGTGATGGACAAGCTTGTTTTTCTCGAGCCCAATGAAGTCTACCTCAAGCCGCCCGGCTCGAAAGACCTCATCTGGGGCAGACCTGAAAGCCTGGAATCCCGGGTTAAGGCTGAGGACGACGAGGATGACCCGCTCAAACTTTTGGCCAGTATCAAGAAGTCCAAAGCCCAGGGATACCGGACGCTGGTCTGGGGGGCCGATGATGAGAACGAGGACAATTTGGTTTACAGCATATTCGCCCGGCGGGAGGACGAGAGCCAGTGGCGTCTCCTGGAGAAGGATTGGCCGGAGCAGATTTACGCCATCGACACGGTCTCCCTGCCCGATGGTATCTATGTCTTCAAGGTCGTTGCCTCGGACAGGCTCTCCAACCCCCCCGGCTTGGCCCTCCAGGGAGAGAAGGCCAGCCGGCGCTTGACCATCGACAACACCGCGCCCCTCCTGCACAGCGTTCAGGTGACCAAGGACGGGGCGAAATTAAAGGTCGAGTTCCAGGCGGAGGATGCCCTTTCTCCTATCCTGGAAGCCAGGGTCCTGGTCCGGCCCTCGGCCTGGCAGGAAGTTTTTCCCTCGGATGGGATTTGCGATTCGACCAAAGAAAGCTTCTCTTTTAGTCTTGACCTTCCGGCCGGCGCGGACAACCTGATAACCATCATGGTCAAGGACGCCCACGCCAACCGGGCCGTTCTGCGACAGATCTTTTAGCTGCATTCGAAGGTATTGCCGCCCATCCACTCTGAATATTCGGGTGTGTTGCGGTAAAAGGGATGTTTTCTATATTTCAGACGCCTTTGGCCCGCTCCAGGTATTTGTTTTCCCGGGTGTCTACCCGGATGACGTCGCCCTCTTTGATGAACTGAGGGACGCTGAGTTGAAGCCCGGTCTCCAGGATGGCCGGCTTGTTGCTGGCTGACTAGGTGGCCCCTTTGAGAAAAGGCTCGGTCCGCACGACCTTCAGGTCGACCGTGATCGGAGGCCGGAGGCCGACCGCCCTCCCTTGGTGATATTCGGCGATGAAAATGATGTTGGGAATCAGGTAGTTGACGCTGTCGCCCAGGACTTCGGCCGGAAAGCTCGTCTGGTCGAAGGTCTCCCGGTTCATAAAGACATATTCGTCGCCGTTCTTATAGAGGAACTCCATTTCCGTCTCTTCCAGGTAGGCCTGCTCCACCCGGTCCCCGGAGCGGAAGCGATAGTCCTGCAGGGTCTGGTCCTTGAGGTTGCGCAGCCGCGTCTGGACCATGGCCTTCCAGTTTCCCGGAGCGACATGAGTGGCTTCCAGCACCTTGTACAGCACTCCGTCGATATTGAGCACCATCCCCTTGCGGATCTGGGTGGCGTTAATCATTTTTCCTCCTGGTCTCTCAGAGTCGGCCGTCCGCTCCCTAACTTTCCCGGCGGATGCCGTCGTCGGTCCGCACGATGTCGACCCGGCCGCCCTCTGCCTCCACGGCCCGGGCCACCCGCTCCGGATCTTGGGGCGCGTAGGCGAACATGGTGCCCCCTCCGCCCGAGCCGTTGATTTTTGCGCCCAGAGCCCCGGCCGCCAGGGCCGCCTGAATCATCCGTTCGATCTTGGGCGTCGAGGTCTGCAGGTGGTCGCGGAGAACGCGGTGCTGGGCGCTGAGCAATTGTCCGAAGCGGATATGGTCGAAGCCGTGATTAACGAAGAGCGTTTCGCCCTCGGCCGCCAAGTCCCGGGTGAGGAGCGTCCCCTTGAGCAGGCGCCTCTGGTCCGGGGAGGGCAGAGACTGGATGACTCGCTCCGTCTCTCCGGTGAGGGCGCTGTGCAGGTTGAAGCCGGGGATCGTCCGGCGAACGAGCTCCAAGCCGCCGAGGACATTCCCTTTGACGAAGCTCAGCATCCCGGTGGTATCCTTCTTCTCCAGAGAATTTCCCAGGACGAAGGGGCCCAGGGGGTTGGGCAGGGACCGCAGCCGGAATGGCTCTCCGAAATGGATGGACACCACATGTCCGCGGGCCGAGGAGTAATGGTCCATTTTGCCGCCGGGCTCTTTGAATTCGGCCACTTCGGTCAGGAAGGCCAGCTCGGCCACAGCGTCCGGCTCGGCCGCCCGGAGATCACCGGCCGCCTCCAGTAGGAATTTCACCCAGGCCACGCACAGGGCCGAGGAGCTGGCCGCGCCGGCGTTGATGGGAATGGCGCCCCGCACCAGGCAGTCCCAGCCCGAGTCGAGCACGGCCCCTTGCCGGCGCACGACGTTGACCGCGCTCTTGAGGTAATCCCGCTTTTTGTCATAGACAATGGGCCGGTCCAGGTCCATGTCCTCGGTTTGGTTGATATCCGGCAGGTCGAGATGGATGCGGCGGTCGCCGCGGCGGCGGCCGGAGATGGTGATGCGCAAATTGACCGCCGCGGCGATGATGGCCAGGCCGAAGTAATCCTGGTGCTCGCCGAAGAGACACATCCGGCCCGGCGTGGAGACGACCAACTCGGCTTCAGGCATGGATATTTTGTAGCCGAGACGAGCCCCGCTGTCAAATTGAAGCATGGGCGGCCATCGATGCCGGGATCGTTTCCCAGAATATTTCGCTGTTTTGCGCGGCGACCGGGCTGGCCACCAGGCCTCGCGCCGGAATGAACAAAGACCTCATCAGGAGCCTTCTGAAACTCAAGGAAACCCAATACCCGATTTTGAACCATCCCGTCGGCTATCCCAAAGGAACGTCTTAGCCTTAGGAGGTTTTGATTTTTTTCGCCGGCAGGTCCAGGCCGCCCCTCTATTCCCCACTCCATTCCTGCTAACTCTATTCCTGCTATTTATTGATTCCGGCGGCTCCAGCCTATTTCTTCGGTTTTGCCTCCAGGAGGAGGGCGAGGTCGGCTTTATCCTGAGCGCGGCCCGACCGCTTTTTCAGTTTGATGAGGTCAGGCAGCCCGATAAAGTACACCCGAACTCATTCAAGGCCCGCACGATCCTGCCGCTGTTCTCCCGGCTCGGCTCGATCAGGATATCAATATCTTTGGTGTATCGCGGCCTGGCATAAAAAGCCAGGGCATAGGAGCCGACGATGCAATACCGGACTCTATGCTTGTTGAATAATGCGAACAATTCTTCGTAGTCTTTTTCGACCTTCATGGCTCAAGCCTTTTCTGAGCTTATAAGCCCGGTCGCGCAGGAGTTGCACTATTTCAAGTCGCTTTTGAGGACTCATGGCCAGATAATAAGACCGCTCAAATCGCCGGGCTTCAGCCGGTGTGGAGAACGTCCGGGTCCAAACTTTTTTTGTCATTGATATCATTTTAAATCAATGCCATCCTCAGGGCAAGGCCGATAAGAATTCGTTGTCTATTGGCCTTTGCCGAGTTCTATGAGGAGGACTTTTCTTTAGCGTACATTTCCCGGGCCCGGTCTTCGAACTCCTCGTAGGCCCGGGAGCGGTCGATGAGGCTCTGGAAATCGAGGTCGGCGCCGTCGAATTCGGGGCCGTCCACGCAGGCGAAGCGGGTGGCGCCGCCGACAATGACCCGGCAGGCCCCGCACATGCCCGTGCCGTCGACCATGATAGAATTCAGGCTAACGACCGTATGGATGTGGCGTTCCCGGGTGATGTCGCAGATGGTCTTCATCATCAGGACGGGCCGACGGCCAGCAAGCAAGGCTCGAACACCCGTTCGTGCGTTGAGACGGAATAATATGATAAAATGATTCATCTCATATACTCAATAGCAGCGAGGAAACGAATATGACATCAAGTATTAGTTGTATCCACGGACGCGAGATCCTCGATTCCCGCGGCAATCCGACCGTGGAAGCCGAAGTCACGCTTGAGAACGGAATCTCCGCCAGAGCTGCGGTGCCCTCCGGCGCGTCTACGGGCAAGCACGAAGCGCTCGAACTGCGCGATGGCGACAGAGCCCGCTACAACGGCAAGGGCGTCCTGGCCGCCGTCGCAAACGTCAACGAAAGAATCTGCGGGACCGTTGTCGGGCTGGATGCCCTAGACCAGGGGGCCGTCGATGAGGCGATGCTCAAGCTCGACGGGACCGAAAACAAGAGCAAGCTGGGCGCGAACGCCATCCTCAGCGTGAGCCTGGCCGTCGCCCGGGCGGCGGCACTGTCGAAGGGCGAGCCGCTCTACAGGCACCTGGGAGGCAGCGAAGCGAGGATTCTTCCAGTGCCGATGTTCAACATCCTCAACGGCGGGGTGCATTCCAACTGGCAGGCGACGGATTTCCAGGAATTCATGATCGCTCCCGTCGGGGCGCCCAGCTTCCGCGAGGCGCTGCGCTGGGGCAGCGAGGTCTATCAGGAACTCAAGGCGATTCTCAAGAAGGCCGGGCATGCGACGGCGGTAGGAGACGAAGGCGGCTTTGCGCCAGCGCTCGGAAGGAACGACGAAGCCGTGGAGCTCATACTCCGGGCTATTGAAGGAGCAGGATATTCGCCTGGCAAAGATATCGTCCTCGCGCTTGATCCAGCGGCCAGCAGTTTTTATGATGAGAGACTTTATCACTTGCGCTCGGAAAATCGCAAAATCACATCGGAAGAGCTGGTGGCGCTTTATGCGGGCTGGATATCCCGTTATCCCATCGCTGTCATCGAGGACGGCCTTGCGGAAGACGACTGGACGGGGTGGAAACTCCTAAACAAATCGCTCGGCCAGCAAATCGAACTCGTGGGAGACGACATTTTCGTCACCAACCCTAGACGCATCCGTCGGGGCATAGAGGAAAACGCTGCCAATGCTGTTCTGATCAAGCTCAACCAGATCGGTACTCTGACCGAAACCATCGAAGCGATCATGATAGCCCGGAAAGCGGGATGGGGAGCGATGGTCTCACACCGCAGCGGCGAGACGATCGACAGCTTCATCGCGGATTTCACGGTGGCCATGGGGACGGGCCATCTCAAGACGGGAGCACCCTGCCGCGGCGAGCGCGTGGAAAAGTACAATCAGCTCTTACGCATTGAAGAAGGATTGGGCGTAAGGGCGGTCTATGCCGGGCGCAGGGCTTTTATACGTTAGGCGGCTAACGGGCATTTTTATTTGACATAAACGCAAATCAAGATTATAATAATTTTTACAAAGGCGATGGAGTTCGCCTAAACGCTTTCTGCAAGCTGATAACTCCTACGAACTAACTGCGCAGGAGGTTTGCGTGAAGGCGAGCTTGATACCACCGATGGCAGGGGCCATCGTTTTTCTTTCGGGTTTCAATTTCCTCAAAATCGGCCTGTCCGTCGCCATCGTCAAGATCGTCCTGGGCGCCGCCGCCGGGAACCTCGGCTTGAAACCCGAAGACTGGATGCCCTGCCTGGCCGGTTTCGGCGGCATCATTCTCACCTTTCTGGCGGGGACGGAAATCGCCACTCGCTTTCCGTTCTATAAGAGAAGGATATGAACGAATACCATCGCCGTGCCATCGGCATCACCTTCCACCATATTGATGGGCGTCTGGCGGAGATCGAGGCCATCCTCAGCGCCATAGGCTCTCAGTCGCCTTTCTCGGCTTACTCCCTCGATATCGAACCTTTGGCGAGGCAAAGCGTGACCGGATATCTCCAGCGCCTCCGCGAGAAGATGTGGTCTGCGGTGAAGTGTCTTCAAATTTCCCAGGACGGGCACCGAACCAGCGCTGCCTGGGCCATCCGCTGCGCGATGATTGGGGTGTTGGTCAATCTGGCGGATATTGAGCCGCAGCGTTTGTACGGATACGGCGCCTTGCAGCCGGAGGCGGCGAAAATGCTCTCCGGCATCTGCGCGGATTTGCGGCGGCTCTCCGACAGCCTTCTGGCCTACTTGGCCCGATCGCGGGGCGAAGACCTCGCCCAGCGCCTGGTTCGCCTGACCGATACGCCTCTGGCTAGCGACGCCCTGTTAAAGCTGGAAGGCATCATCACGCGCTACGGATTGGTCGAGCTGCGCCCGATGCTTGAGAACATCGTAGCCAGGCTGGAGTCGCCCGACCTGGAAGTGGCATTTTTCGGTCGGGTCAACTCGGGAAAGTCATCGCTCCTCAATTACCTTCTTGGAACAGATATTCTCCCGGTCGGAGTATTGCCCGTCACGGCCGTTTTAACGCGGCTGCGCCGCGCCGAGGATGCTGAACTCATCGTGCGATTCGAAATCTCTGAGCCGCAACGCTTGTCTCTCGACCGCATCGCCGAATTTGTGACTGAGGAGGGCAATCCCGGAAATGCGCGTCGCGTTACCGAGGTTGAATTGCGGATTCCGAATCCGCGTCTGGCCCAGGGGGTGGCATTCATGGACACGCCGGGCGTTGGGTCGCTGGCGACTTTTGGGGCCGCTCAGACAAAAGCTTACCTGCCGCGCTGTGACCTGGGCATTCTCCTTGTGGATGCCGGTTCGACCATGAACGACGAAGACATGGCCCTCCTGCACGGGTTCTTCGAAGCCGCCATCCCAGTGACGGTGTTGATCAGCAAAAGTGACCTGCTGAATGCGGCGGACCGGTGCCGAGTCATTGACTATGTAAAGCAACTCGTCTCGAAAGAACTAGGCAACGAAATCCCGGTCTATCCCGTGAGCTCTCGCCTGCCCCACGCGGCACTGGCGGACCATTGGTTAAACGAGACCATTCTGCCTCATATGCAGAAACACCGAGAACTTGTTGAACAATCCATCCGCCGCAAGATCGCCCACCTGGAAGAGCTCGCGGCATCATATCTGGAAACCATGATGTGGCACTCCGGCGGCACGACGTCGCATAAATCTGGCGGGAGTGGGCAACAAGCCGGAGCGCTCCTTGCTGATGCGGATGATCGGATTGCGGCTGTGGTGGAGTCCACAACGGAGCCGGTCGAGTCCGGACTTTCCGAAGTATTAAGCCGTATCATTAATCAAGCCGCAAAAGAAGCCTCTGCCGCGGCGAGAAAAGGTCACCCCCGCTCTGAAGCTCTGGTCGCCGCAACGCTGCTGGCTATGGCCGAAACGGCGGATGCCGCACGCCGGCAACTGGAGGAACTGGCGCGATCGCTCGGAGAGATTCTAAGGAAAATCTCCGCAGCCTGTGGCGCGCCGGACAACCTAGCGTTGGATGAAACAATCGCGGGATTCACACCGCTGCCCGGTGCCGACGAAACGCGACTGGACGAAGTCCCCCAAGTCCGGTATCCGCAGATATTCTCGTGGTGGCCGGCCCTGACCCTGCGCATCATTAGGCGCCGGATTTTGCGACGGGGCTACTGGCCGATCTGGTCCGCTCTAAGCGACCATCGACGCAAAGTGCGAGCCTGGCTCAAAGATAATTTAGACTGTGTCTGCCATGCCTACGAATCCTATGCCGCGCTCTTCCGCGACCAACTGCGCCACACTGGCGACGGGCGAGTGGCCATCGAGAGTGACGAGCAAGTACAAGCCGACCTTGCACTTCTGCGAGGGCTTAGCCCCATGTCTCAGGAAAACGGACCGCCGCAGGCGAACGGAAGAGAGGCTGCAGGAGATGCCTGAATGCCGCTATGTCAGAACAAAATTTGGACAAGCCGCCTTCATTTTAAGGCCTCAGGCTGAAAACCGGCTATTGGGGAGGATTAAATGGATAGCCCTGATGTTCTTGAGACATCCTCTAAAGATGATTTAGAAAAGTTAGCTGAATCAAAACATTGCTTCTTCTGCAGCAAACTTTGGAAAAACATGTTGAATTTCTATTCCCACCTGCCATATGACTTGGTCAATGATGCGAAAAAACGGCAGGAGTACAGCAAAGAGGGCGCGCTTTGTCGCTTCCATTTATGGCAATTGGCTTCCATGGCCTCATCGGCGTGCCTTTCTTTAGTATTGGCAGAAATCACCCAGGGAACGTCCCGCAGATTGAGCGCTTGGATGGGCAATGGCCTAAAGTCCGGAAATATTTTTGGAATGCTTATCAATTCTAATAGTATTTGTTTGGTCTGTTCTTATGCGAGACAAATTGAAATGCAATATATGGATTATTTTAGAAAGCTTTTAGCCAAGCGAGAGGGCTTGGCAGCATATGAGAAATCAAAAGGCTTTTGTCTTCGACATGCTGTGCTGATTATCGATGGCCTGAATGAGGAATTTTCAAAATTTATAATCATGCATTCAGCTAAACAGTTTTCCGAATTGTCCCAGAACTTGTTAGGTTTTTCGCAAAAAACCAGCGTTCGTCGCAAAGACCTTATTCAACCAGATGAACGGTATGCGGTCTCCAGGGCGCTTATTCAAGTAGGGGGAACAAAATATTTGCAATATTTGCTTATGGAGTAACTCGGGCTCAAGCCCTAGGGAGTTTATCTTATGGATAACTTGGCTAAAAATGATTTCAGGGGTATTAGGGGATTCCCGGAATCGCCGACCAACACCGGCAGACCCTTCAATGGGGACGTCCTTTTGATCCTCGAGCAAGCCGTCAAGGCCCTAGGTCGCCTGGACGAGGGTTTCAGATCCGAAATCGGGCGCCTCGCTGGACTGAAAGAACGGCTTGGACAAGGGCGATTCCACCTGGCTGTCCTAGGACAGTTCAAGCGGGGTAAGAGCACATTGCTCAATGCACTCCTGGGTGAGGCGGTGTTGCCGACCGCCGTTATCCCTGTGACGGCGATCCCGACATTCGTCCGGTCCGGCCAGAGGCTCAAAGCCCGGGTCTACTTTCAGGATAAGCGGGAACCCAAGGAAGCGACGGCCGTGAGCGCTGACCGTCTCGCAGACTTTCTGGCCGGCTTTGTCACGGAGATCAGAAACCCTGGGAATTGTCTCGGCGTCCTACAAGTTGACGTCTTCTATCCAGGGTCGATTCTCAGCAAAGGCGTCGTGCTCATCGATACTCCGGGCGTGGGTTCCATGTTCCGTCATAACACGGAGGCCGCGCTCAATCTTCTTCCCCAGTGTGATGCTGCCCTCTTTCTAGTTTCGGCAGATCCCCCGATCACGGAGGTCGAGATAGAATTTCTTAGACAGGTGCAGTCAAAAGTCCAGCGGCTCTTTTTCATTCTCAACAAGATGGATTATCTAGACAATGGAGAACGTCAATCCGCTCTCCAGTTCTTGCGTAAGGTGCTGACCGAGCAAGTCGGCCTGCCGGCCGACACGCCCGTATTTTGTGTCTCGGCAAAAGAGGCGCTGGAGGCGCGGCGGAGAGGCGATACAACCCGGTGGATCAGTAGTGGCCTGGGAGAGGTGGAACGGTGCCTCATGGACTTCTTCGCCAGCGAGAAGACCGCCGCTCTGCGTCAGGCCATTGGCCGGAAAGCCGGGGATGTGCTGGCAGAATGCATGATGCGTCTCCGGTTGGCCATCCGCTCGCTCCAGATACCCATGGAGGAGCTGCAAGCGCGGCTGGAGGTTCTTGAGCGGAAGATTGAAGAGGTTCAGCGCCAGCGCGTTCTGGCCGGCGACCTTTTGGCCGGAGACAGCCGCCGGATGCATGAGCTGCTGGAGGATCAC
>Ga0315280_10010122_pt1 | contig 11898 bp, 13 predicted proteins | sample YL17G06_40_MG_FD_203697 | JGI IMG/M metagenome (GOLD analysis project Ga0315280, IMG submission 203697) | Sediment microbial communities from Yellowstone Lake, YNP, Wyoming, USA - YL17G06_40 | ecosystem: Environmental > Aquatic > Freshwater > Lake > Sediment | place: USA: Wyoming | collected... | reverse complement strand
TCAAATAGTTTAACTGCTAAGATGCAAACCAGGTTCAGACGCCCGCTCCAGATAGACGAGCCCCTTACTATCACCGCTACCCTGACCAAAAAGACGAGAAAGCTGGTTGAGGCTAAAGCGGAAATGTCGCTCAAGGATGGCACCGTGGTCGCCGATGGCACGGCAACGATGTTTGTCCTCGGTCAGAGAAGGGAGAAGTAACTATGGAAAAATCTTTAGTCCTAATCAAGCCTGACGCTATGGAGAGGAGATTGGCGGGCGCTATTATCTCCCGCCTGGAGAAGCTTGGGCTCAGGCTGGTGGCAATGAAGATGCTCCACCCCTCTAAAACCCTAGCCCGCCGCCACTATGCCATCCACAAGGACAAGCCCTTCTATGATAGCCTGGTGACTTATATCAGCTCAGCCCCGATAATTGCCTGTGTCTTTGAGGGGAAACAAGCCGTCGAGGTAATCAGAAAGGCGATGGGGGCAACTGACCCGGCTAAGGCTGAGAAAGGAACAATAAGGGGTGATTTTGGCCTGGATATTGAGCGAAACACCATCCATGGCTCTGATTCAATAGCTACCGCCGAAGAGGAAATCAAGTTTTTCTTTTCCCAGGGTGAACGCTTCAGCTATTGAATCCTGAGGACGGGGACAGCCTGGCTCCACAGCTCATCCAGCCGGTAGTATTCCCGCTCAAACTGGGCAAAGATATGGACAATGATATTGCCAAAATCAAGCAGGAGCCAGCCTGAGTCTACAGTCCCTTCGTGGTGAGAAGGCAGGATGCCTTCATGCTTCAATCTATGCCCGACCTCATCATAGATAGCCGAAATCTGCCGCTCCGATTCGCCGCTGCAGATGACGAAATAATCGGCGAAGCTACATACCTTGCGGGCATCAAGCAGCACAATATTACTCGCCTGTTTATCGGCGGCAGCCTCCACCGCTTTGTGCGCTATATCTACTGCTTCCAGTAACCAGCCTCCGTGCACTAAACCCTGTTTAATTATATCATATTCCCCGGCGCCTTTATCTCCCACTATGATATAATATGTTAACTAGCCAGAAAGTCAGGGGGAATAAATGGCGGGGCTTCTTTTTGGCACCGGTGGCACTCCCCATAGCTCCAGGACGCGCTCTACCCTGGACGGCATCAGGCGCATTGCCGAGCTCGGGCTTGGCTGCATGGAGATAGAGTTTGTCCAGGGGGTGAAGATGGGGGAGGCGGGGGCTCGGCTGGTTGCGGAAACGGCAGCCAGGGAGGGGGTAAGGCTATCGGCTCACGGTCCTTACTTTATTAACCTCAACGCCCGCGAGCCGGAGAAGATAATCGCCAGTCAGGGGAGGATACTCCAGACCGCCCGCATCGCGGCAATATGCGGGGCAGAAAGCATCGTCTTCCATGCCGCCTACTACCTCGGCGATCCACCGGAAAAGACCTACCAGTCAGTAAAGAAATACCTGGCTGAGGTAGTTAGCCAGCTTAAGCGGGAAAATAATCGGGTGTGGGTCAGACCGGAGGTCATGGGTAAGCCCGCCCAGTTTGGCACTGTGGACGAAATACTCAATTTATGCGCTGAGCTTGAGGGGGTGGGTATCGGCATGGACTTCGCCCACTGGCATGCCCGGAGTGGGGGGGTCAATTCCTATCCCGAGTTTGCCTCCGTCCTTCAGCAGATAAAACAGCGGCTGGGAGACCAAGGCCTGGATAATATGCATATTCATGTCTCCGGTATTGCCTACGGTAAAAAAGGGGAGATAAAACACCTGAATTTGCCCGAGTCAGACTTCAAGTATGTTGAACTGCTCAGGGCGTTAAAGGGCTTTAACGCCAGGGGGCTGGTAATCTGCGAGAGCCCCAACCTGGAAGGGGACGCTCTGCTCCTCCAGGAAACCTACAATAGCCTGTAAAAAGGCAGGTTTTTTCATTGACGGCTATTTCTGGTATAATATAAACGTTAGAGTAAAAGGATGAAGGCAAACTGGATGCGCAATAGCTTAATATATATCATTATATTGGCTGCCGCTGTGGTTTTGCTATTTCAGTTTTTCCCGATAACCGAAAAACCGACTGAAATTAGCCTGGACCAAGCTATAGCTATGTCACAAAATGGTGAGATAAAGAAGTTGGTCATGGATGGTGCAACGCTACTTATTACCACTACCGATGGCGGAGAGTTAAAGACCAATGTAGCAAACCAGAATTATGTTGACCTCCAAGAACTTGGGTTTAACCTTAAGGGAATAGACTATGAGTACAAGAAAACCGGGTTTGACTGGAGTGGGCTACTGATCGGGTTTATTCCCCTGGTCCTCTTTGGCGCCCTGCTTTTCTTCCTTTTCCGCTCGGCGCGGGGGGCTAACAGTCAGGCTCTCAGCTTTGGTCGCAGCCGGGCCCGACTCTTCCCGGCGAACACGCCAACAGTAACCTTTGATGATGTCGCCGGGGTGGATGAAGCCAAACAAGAGCTGCATGAAGTGGTGGAATTTCTTAAGTCGCGGGAGAAGTTCCAGAAACTCGGGGCGCGCATCCCGAGGGGGCTACTGCTAATCGGTCCGCCGGGCACAGGAAAGACACTGCTGGCTCGGGCAGTAGCCGGTGAAGCCGGGGTGCCCTTCTTCTCTATTAGCGGCAGTGAGTTTGTGGAGATGTTTGTCGGTGTTGGCGCCTCCAGGGTGCGTGACCTCTTTGACCAGGCAAAGCGCAATACCCCCTGTATTATTTTCATTGATGAGATTGATGCTGTCGGTCGTCATCGTGGGGCGGGGCTGGGTGGAGGTCATGATGAGAGGGAACAGACCTTAAATCAGATTCTGGTGGAGATGGATGGCTTTGACACCAACACCAGTGTAATTGTGGTGGCGGCTACCAACCGCCCGGACATACTTGACCCGGCTCTCCTCCGCCCCGGGCGCTTTGACCGGCGGGTGATTTTAGACCGGCCCGATATTAACGGGCGAATCGGCATTCTCAAGGTCCACACCAGGGGTAAGCCACTTGACGGCTCGGTCAATCTGGAGGTTCTGGCCAAAGAGACCGCCGGTTTTAGCGGTGCCGACCTGGCTAATCTGGTCAATGAGGCAGCTATCCTCGCTGCCCGACGGGGCAAGAAGACCATTGAGATGCCGGAGCTTGAGGAGTCTATAGACCGGGTGATTGCTGGCCCGGAAAGGAAGAGCCGGAGGATAAGCCCAAAAGAAAAGGAGATAACTGCCTACCACGAGGTAGGACATGCCCTTGTTGCCAAGATGCTGCCTAATGCCGACCCGGTACATAAGATTTCCATAGTCGCCAGGGGAATGACCCTGGGGCACACCCGCCAGTTGCCCATTGAAGACCGATACCTGATGTCACGCGGTCAGCTTCAGGATATGATAGCCACCCTGCTTGGCGGGCACACCGCGGAGAAGCTGGTCTTTAATGAGGTGACGACCGGGGGTTATGACGATATTAAACGTGCCACTGAGTATGCTCGTAGAATGGTGACCGACTTCGGTATGAGTGATAAACTGGGGCCACGAACCTTTGGCGATAAGCAGGAGCTGGTCTTTTTAGGGCGGGAAATATCGGAGCAAAAGGACTACGGCGACAAGGTAGCTGATACCATCGATGCTGAGGTTAGCCGGATTATTCAGCAGGCTCAGGAGACGGCGAGGGGGATTCTCACCAAGAACCGCTCAAGGCTGGAGTTTATCGCCCAGAGGCTTATTGCTGAAGAGACCTTAGAGGGCGAAGAGCTGGAGGCTCTCCTCAAAGAGCCTGCCCCCAAAGCCACCGCCTCAACTCCTTCCCAAGCGGAGAAGGCACCACCGAAGGCGAAGGCCAAGTCGGCGACCAGGAAAACCAGAATCTCGCCCCAGATTATCCCCAAGCAAGCCCCCGCCTCCCCATAATGGTTATGAAGTGACAGTGGCGTGATTGAGCTTACACAAAAGCCAATTTTCCCGGAGTCTGTGATTGGTCAGGTCAAGACCAGTTCTAGCGGCTGTGTTGCCACCTATGTTGGCTTGATTCGCAATTACTCCCACGATAAACCGGTCCTTTCCGTGGAGTATAAAGACACCGGGGGAACAGCCGAAAAAAGACTTGAGCAGATAGCCAGTGAAATCAGGCAAAAGTGGCCGGTGAATAATATCGCCATATGTCACAGGATAGGCAAGCTCAAGGTAGGTGACATCAATTTTCTTGTTGCCGTAGCTGCTGCCCACCGCAAGGAGGGCTTTGCCGCCTGCCAGTATGCCGTTGACCGCTTCAAGGAGCTAATGCCAACCCGGAAGAAGGAGACCTACATAGACGGCAGCACCTCGGTTGCGGTAGAATAGTCAAAGTTTGGCTGATTTAATGCCCGAAAATCAATCTTCCGCTCTAGCCGTAGAAGTAGATAAGGTATCATTTAGCTACAGCCGGCTAAAGGTGCTTGACGAATTGTCGCTCGGGGTGCCGCGGGGGATAAGCTTTGGCCTGCTTGGTCCCAATGGCGCCGGCAAAACGACACTGATTCGGCTGCTGGTTGGTCTGCTCCGCCCAAGGTTGGGCACAATCCGCATATTGGGGCAAAACCCCTCCCCTAAAATATCCCACCTTATCGGCTATATGCCCCAGTTGCACTCCCTCTATGCCGAGCTATCGGTTATCCAGAATGTTGAGTTCTTTGCCCGTATCTATCGCTTGAGTGATAAAGGTGAGCGAAACAGGCGGGTGGAGGCGGTAATCAAACTGGTTGATATGTGGGGGCACCGCCATAAGAGCGTAATGAGCTTGAGCGGTGGGATGAAGCAGAGGGTCAGCCTTGCCTGCGCCATAGTTCATAATCCGCCATTGCTCTTCCTTGATGAGCCTACTGTTGGGCTTGACCCCGAGCTGAGGGTTACCTTCTGGGAATATTTTGGTGCCCTGACCAGGGAGGGGGCTACCCTTATTATCTCCAGCCACACCATGGATGATGCCGCCCACTGCGACCGCCTTGCCTTTATGCGCGATGGCAGGTTTGTTGCTCAGGGCACCCCCGCTGAGTTAAGGCAGGCTACGGGGCGCCCCGAAGCCACCCTGGAGGACGCCTTTCTCTACTTTGTCCGCCGGGGGAAGGGGGAAAAGAATGTCTAGTCCAGTGTTTACTATTGCCGGCAGGGTTATGCGCCAGCTGATAAGAGACCGGCGCACCATAGCGCTGCTCGTCATCGTGCCCCTGGTCATCGCCAGTATCGCAGGCGTCAGCATCCCGAATAAAATGGCGCTGGATAATGCCGCCCCGGCCGTGCTGGCGACACTGATACTCTTCTTCGGTTTCCTGATCACCGGCATCAGCTTTTTGAGGGAGCGCACGCAGGGGACGCTGGAGCGCCTGATGGCCGCGCCGATGTCACGTATGGACATCGTAGCGGGGTATCTGCTCGGGCTGCTGCTCTTCGCCCTGGTGCAGACCCTGATTCTCTTCTTTTATATGGTCTATGTGCTTAAGGTCACCTACTCCGGCGATTTGTGGCAAATTCTCGTCTTTCAGGTGCTTATCGGCATCAACGCAGTCTGCCTGGGTACTTTCTTTTCCGCCTTCGCCAAAAACGAATTCCAGATGATACAGTTTATCCCCCTGATTATCATTCCCCAGGTATTCCTCTGCGGGCTTTTTATCCAGATAAGCCAGATGCCTAACTACCTGCAGTGGATAGCCAAGTTCCTGCCGCTTACTTACGGCGTGGAAGGCATCAAAGCATTAATGCTCCATGGGCAAAACCTTTTGGATATCGGTAAAGACATAGGCGTTCTGGCGGCGTATGCGGTGGGCTTGTTGATATTAGCTGCCCTCACCCTGAGGAGAGGCTCTTCCAGCTAGAATCCCGCATTTCTATTTCTTGCGGCTTATCACCAAGTCGGCTAAATCCTTCAGCGCCTGGCGGCTGGGGTTATCCGGCAGGAACTTAAGCCGGTGGCACGCCTTATGGCAGTAGTCTGAGGCAAGCTCATGGCACTGTTTAACGACTCCCGAACTACGGACTAGCTCTATCGCCCGCTTTACTGCTTTCTGCTTCTCACCCTCCGGCATATCCTGGTTATTAAATAGCTCCTCTACCGGGTTATCCTTGGGGTGATGCTCCAGAAGGAGCATCGCCGGCAGGGTAAGTGTCCCCTGGGCTAAGTCCGAGCCTGTCGGCTTGCCCATTTCCTTTTCGGTGCCGGTGAAGTCCAATACGTCATCTACAATCTGGAAGGCAATGCCAAGGTTATAGCCATACTCCCTCAGGATTCCAGTTGATTCTTCCGGGGCCTGGCTCAGGATAGCCCCTGACTCTGTCGCCAGTGAGAAGAGGGAGGCGGTCTTGCTGGAAATTCTCTTAAGGTAGTGGTGGCGGGTCTGCTCTAACTTAAAGGCATCAAAGGTCTGGGCCAGCTCCCCGCTGGAAATAATCTGGAGGGTCTGGGAAAAGAGCCTTATTACCCGCAGGTTGTCGGTGGCGGCGGCAAACTCTCCCGCCTTGGCAAATAAATAGTCGCCCAACAGCACCGCCCTGTCCTCACCCCAGAGGCTGTTAATCGTCGGTCGCCCCCGGCGGATGGGGGAGTTATCAATGACGTCATCATGGACAAGGGTGGCGTTGTGCATAAGCTCAACGGCGGTAGCCATGGGCAGAAGCAGGTCAAGGTTGTAGTGGTGGAGCTTGCCTGAGAGTAGGGTAAGGGCGGGGCGGATTCCCTTGCCCCCACTCAGGGTGTAACTCAACAGCTCAGCCAGGCGGGGGAAGTCGACCTTGCTCACGGACTTTAGCTGGCTCTCCACCTTAATTAAATCTGGCCGAACCGGCGCATAGACCTGGCTAAGTTCCAAGACGCTTGGTCTCCTCCTCAATCAGCTTATCATCCAGTTTAGCGAACAGGGGCTTTGGTTCAAGCAGTTTTTGCCCCGGTGACGGCGGATATAGCTTCCAGCCGTCATTTTGAACATCACCGTCAAAGCCAAGATATTCATGCAGCTTCTGGGAGCTGAAGGGCAGGAAGGGGTATAGCGCTGTCTTAAGGCAGGAGATCGCATAAAGGGCGACATACAATGAGTCGGCGGCGGCCTGCTTATCTTCTTTAATTATCTTCCACGGCGATGTTTTATCTAGGTAGCGGTTAGTGGTATGAGCTAATTCCATAGCAAGCATTATTGCCTGTTTGAAATGGCAGGCGGCGAGGAGCTCACCCACGCCCTTGAGGGTATCCTCAGCCTTATTAATGAGAGCCTGACTCGACTTATCAAGCTCACCGTGTTGGGGAATACAGCCGTCAAAATTGCGGTAGACGAAGGTAAGCACGCGGTTGACCAGGTTGCCGTAGGTTGCCACCAGCTCATCGTTATTGCGGCGGACGAACTCACGCCAGGAAAAATCGGTGTCTGAGGTCTCGGGCATGTTTATGGATAATAGATAGCGCAGGGGGTCGGGCTCGTAGCGGGATAGATAGTCGGGCAGCCAGACTGCCCAGTTGCGGCTGGTGGAAAGTTTTTTGCCCTCTATGGTTAGAAACTCGTTAGCTGGCACGTCATAGGGGAGATTTAACCCCCCGTAGCCCATCAGCATTGCCGGCCAGATGAGGGTATGAAAGGGGATATTGTCCTTGCCGATGAAGTAATAGCTCTTCGCCCCCTCCTCCCAGAAGGGACGCCACCCTTCCTCATCCCCCTTGGACTTAGCCCATTCCTTGGTCGCTGAGAGATAGCCGATAACCGCCTCAAACCAGACATAGAGGCGCTTATTTTCAAAGCCGCTGACCGGCACCGGCACCCCCCACTCTATATCCCGGGTGATAGCCCTGTCTCTAAGCCCCTCTTTCAGATAGCGCCGGGTGAGGGCATAAACATTCGGTCGCCACTGGCCCTGCTCGCCCGCCCAGGCGGAAAGTTTGTCCTGGAAGGCGGAGAGTTTAAAGAAGAAATGCTCCGAGTCCACGAATTGGGGAGTGGTAGAACATAGGCGGCAATAAGGATTGATTAACTCCGCCGGATTGAGCGGCTTACCGCAGCCATCGCACTGGTCGCCGCGAGTCCCGGAGAACTGGCAGTGAGGGCAGGTACCCTCAATATAGCGGTCGGGCAGAAACCGCCGGCACTGAGGGCAGTAGGGCTGCGACACGGTAGCTTTATAGATATAGCCATTATTTAGCAGGGCGAGGAATATATCATGGGCTACCTGGGCGTGGTTAGCCGTGCCGGTGGAGGTGAATAAATCAAAGGAAATGCCAAGCCTCCGCCATGAGTCAAGAAATTGCTGGTGATATTTGGCGGCGATTTCGCCGGGTGTTTTCCCTTCTTCCTCAGCCTTGATGGTTATTGGCGTGCCGTGCTGGTCTGAGCCCGATACCATCAGTACCTCGTTCCCCTTAAGGCGGTGGTAGCGGGCAAATATGTCTGCCGGCAGATATGCCCCGGCGATATGACCCAGGTGTAAGGGGCCATCAGCATAAGGCCAGGCGACGGCAACAAGAATTCTCTCGCTCATTTTTATTCCAATAATTAAGACTTTTCCGGGAAGATGGTGAGTATTCGCTGGCCCTTTTCCTCGGAGTAACGGGCATAACCCTTGGTCACACAGCAATTAATACATAAATGCAGTGTGCCTCCCGCCTCATCAATAACCAGATAACGTTCAGGATACGGTATAAGGCGGTGGCACCCATCGCAGTTTACATCACCTAAGGATATGCAACCACAGCGCATCTACTAGCCTCCTAAGATAACTTAAGCCACGCCCGATATAGCTCTTTCTTTGATACCCCGCTTTCCCCGGCCACCCTGGCTACCGCTTCTTTAGCCGCTATCCCTGAGCGGCGCAGAGCCTTTAACTTTTTTTCTATATCTGGGGTCAGCTGGGGTTTCTCCGGCTCTTTCTTACCCTCAATAACCAGGGTAAACTCCCCCCTCGGCTCGGTGAAGTGAGCCATTGCTTGGCTTATCCTCCCCCGGAAGACCTCTTCATGGAGCTTGGTCAGCTCACGGCAGACGGCCACTTTTCTATCACCGAGGACCGCCAGTATATCTTTCAGTGCTGCCAAGAGGCGATGGGGTGACTCCAAAACGACGATGGTGGCCGGCTCATCGGCAACAGACTCTAGCTGGTGCCGACGGGCAGTTGTTTTACGGGGCAGAAAGCCAAGGTAGATAAACCTTCCTGTATCCAGTCCCGAGACGGCAAGGGCGGTGATAACCACCGAGGGCCCGGGGACAGGGACTACCGGAACCCCCCGCTCGGTGCAGGCCGCAATAAGCTCATAGCCGGGGTCGGATATGCCTGGCATTCCGGCGTCGGAAACAAGAGCCACATCCTCATCGCTAAGGCGTTCTAAGATATAATCCAGCTTGCTCAGTTTATTGTGCTCGTGGTAGCTTGTTATCGGGGTCTTGATATCGTAAGCCGCCAGAAGCTGCTTCGTTCTGCGGGTATCCTCGGCGGCGATAAGCTTTACCTCACGCAGGATGCTCAGGGCACGCAGGGTGATATCCCCCAGGTTACCAATGGGGGTAGCCACAATATAAAGAGCCGGCATTTTGAGCTATTATAACTTATAGCTAACCCCCCGTCCACTTTAGTTATTCCTTGACTTTGAACGGCTGCTTCTGATATAGTTGGCGCTTAAGAAGGGTGGCGAAATGGCTAAACCCAAATTCAGGGAGCTGAGGCGTTCCTACGGCTTTGACGAGGTGGCGATTGTCCCCGGCGATGTAACTATCAACCCCGACCAGACAAACATTGATTTCAAGATAGACAATTTCACCTTCTCTATCCCCATCCTGGCGGCGGCAATGGATGCCGTCACCGACGTCAACATGGCTATCCTGATGAGCAAGCTGGGGGGGCTGGCGGTTCTCAACCTGGAGGGGGTGCAGACCCGCTATGATAACCCCGAGGCGGTTCTGGCTGAGATTGCTCAGGCTTCGGCGGCGGAGGTCACGCCGTTACTGCAAAAGGTCTATTCTGAGCCGATTAAGGAAAGGCTTATCGGTGAGCGAATTGAGGCGGTTAAAAAGGGTGGGGCGGTGTGCGGGGTTTCGGTGGCGCCGGCTAACACCAAGCGCTTTGCTTCCGTAGCCGCTGAAGCCAAGGCTGACATCCTTTTCGTCCAGTCCACGGTTACCACTGCCCGGCATGTATCCAAGAGTTATAAGGGACTGGTCTTTCCCGAGCTTTGTAAGTCAGTGCCGATGCCGGTTGTTGTTGGCAATTGCGTCAGCTATAGTGCCTGTTTAGAGCTGATGAGGACGGGAGTCTCCGGGGTTCTGGTGGGGGTAGGACCGGGAGCAGCCTGCACCACCAGGCAAGTCCTTGGCGTTGGTGTGCCCCAGGTAACAGCCACCATGGATTGCGCTGCTGCCAGGGATGAATATCAGCGCGAGTCGGGAAGGTATGTAGTGCTAATCACCGACGGTGGCTTTCGCAATGGTGGAGACCTGAGCAAAGCCTTCGCCGCCGGTGCTGACGCCGTAATGATTGGCTCTATCTTTGCCCAAGCCAAGGAGGCGCCAGGGCGGGGTTATCACTGGGGCATGTCCCATCCCCACCCGGCACTACCCAGGGGGACCCGCATAAAGGTGGGGACTACCGGCACACTGGAGCAGGTTCTATTCGGTCCGGCCTCGGTTACTGATGGCAGTCAGAATCTTATCGGGGCGCTTCGTACGGCGATGGGTGTCTGCGGCGCATTTAACATTCAAGAGATGCATAAGGTTGAGATGATAATTGCCCCGGCCATTACCACTGAAGGGAAAACCTGGCAGATGTCCCAATCTAGCCCTTGATGCGATATAAAACTACTCCTCTTCCTCTTCAGGCGCAATTTTTGTCTCTTCAGCAATACGAGGTAGCAGAGGCTCTATTTTTTTCCGCTTGCTTGGTAAGGGGAAGACTAGCTTATCAATTATCTGGCGCAGCTCCGATATTCTTCCCTGGGGCGGCGTTTCCACAACCACGCCAACCACCCCTGCCGCCCATAGCGCCTGAAGCTCACTGGCGCCGACACTTGAAGGCACCGATGCCAGCAGGGGTTTAGTCACCAGCTCAGCACAGCGCCAAAAGAACATAAGATGTCGCCAGGTAAGAAGATTATCCTTCTCTGGCTCACCACTAATAAGCACGGCATCTACTGGCAGGTCATCAATGGTTTTTATTAAGCCTTCATTAAGCGATGCCCCGACCTCTAATATCTTGCCCACCTTATTATCCTGGAGTATTGCCAGCGGTGTATCTGAGGGGAAGACAACAAAATCACAGCCAGCCTCTGCCAATTTTATCTCCTCCCCGCTAATATCTTTCAGCCAGCCACCCCAGGGGATACTGGACACCGCCTGAGATATTTTGTGAATGGTTTTAGCCGCCGAGCTTAATTTGGTGATTGGCAGTAGACCGGCATCAGCCCCGGCCATATAATCAGCCAAGTCCTCAACATTAGCCTCGGCCAGAGCGGCAACAAGCAGCATCCTCGGCTTCGGCGCCGCCGGTGCCGCCCTAAACCCCATTGGCGGGGAGCCAAGTTGTGAGACCAGCTTCAGCTCATTTATAAACTTGCTCATTTACTGAACTCAATATTAACAATTTTTCCGAACAGCATCAAGGTAGCGCCGATACCAGACTAAATGGTTTAGCACTCTGGTCGCCCGGCGCGGGCTTGAGTAAACCGGGATTCCCTCTCTGCGGAAGAGGGAGGACACCTCAGGGTCGCTGGCAAATTCAACCGCCGGCTTCACCATAAACACCGGCTTTCCGTACTCCCTTACCCGCTGCCTGAGCAAGTCTAGATTCCTCTCCTCCTTCCCCCGAAACGCTCTAATCTCTTCGCTGTTGAAAACGCTGGATAGACGCTTGGTGCTAAACCCCACCGGAGCCTGAAGTAGAATAGCGTCTACGTTTTCATCCTCCATTAATGCCCAGAGAGCAGAAAAGACTG
>Ga0315280_10010121_pt1 | contig 11898 bp, 8 predicted proteins | sample YL17G06_40_MG_FD_203697 | JGI IMG/M metagenome (GOLD analysis project Ga0315280, IMG submission 203697) | Sediment microbial communities from Yellowstone Lake, YNP, Wyoming, USA - YL17G06_40 | ecosystem: Environmental > Aquatic > Freshwater > Lake > Sediment | place: USA: Wyoming | collected... | reverse complement strand
TCCAGGGTGAAGGCGCTGAAGACCAGGCCGGCCCTGGCCAGCTCCTCGCGGTAGAGGTTGGAGACCTCGTAGCGGTGGCGATGGCGCTCCGAGATGATCTCGGCCCCGTACATTTCGCGCATCCGGGTTCCGGGCAGGGTGCGGGACTTGCTGGCCCCCAGGCGCATGGTGCCCCCGTAGCTCTTCACATCGATCTGCTCCTCCAGCAGGCTGATGACCGGATGCTCGGAGTTCGGAACGAACTCGGTGGAGTTGGCGTCCGCCCAGCCGAGGGCGCCGCGGGCGTATTCGATCACCATCACCTGCATGCCCAGGCAGATGCCGAAGCAGGGCAGGCGGTTGCGCCGGGCCCAGCCGGCCGCCTCCACCATCCCTTCGATCCCCCGCTGGCCGAAGCCGCCGGGGATCAGGATGCCGTGCAGGCCCCCGAGCAGCCCGGCCAGCTCCTCGCCCCGCGGCAGGTGATCGGAATCCACCTTGACCAGCTCGATGCGGCAGCGGTTGGCGACGCCGCCGTGGTACAGGGCCTCGTAGATCGACTTGTAGGAGTCCAGCAGCTCGGTGTATTTCCCGACCAGGCCGATGCGCACGGTACGGCCGGCGTTGCGGTAGGTTTCCACTACCTGCCGCCAGTCCTCCAGGCTGCAGGGGCTGAGGGGCAGGCCCAGCTTCTTCAGTACTATTTCGTCCAGCTTCTGCTCGGCGAAGATCAGCGGGATCTCGTACACCGTGTGCTGCACGTCGTAGGCCGAGATGACCGCCTCGTCCTCCACGTTGGTGAACAGCGAGATCTTGCGCCGCAGCATCTCGGGGATCGGCAGGGCGGCCCGGCACAGCAGGATGTCCGGCTGGATGCCGATCTCCCGCAGCGCGGCCACCGAGTGCTGGGTGGGCTTGGTCTTCAGCTCCCCGTCGGACACCGTGGGCACCAGGGTGAGATGCACGAACAGCACCCGCCCCCGCCCCAGGTCGTGGATGAACTGCCGCGCGGTTTCCAGGAAGGGGATCGACTCGATGTCCCCCACCGTGCCGCCGATCTCCACGATGGCCACGTCCACCCCGGGCTGCTCGCCCACCTTGAAGATGCGGCTCTTGATCTCGTCGGTGATGTGGGGGATCACCTGCACGGTGCGCCCCAGGAAGTGCCCCTCGCGCTCCTTGCGGATGACCTCCTGGTAGATCTGGCCGGTGGTGATGGAGTTGAGGCGACCGAGCGGCGAGGAGGTGAAGCGGGCGTAGTTTCCCAGGTCCAGGTCGGTCTCCGCCCCGTCATCGGTCACGTACACCTCGCCGTGCTGGTAGGGGCTCATGGTGCCCGGGTCCACGTTGATGTAAGGGTCGATCTTGAGCATGCGGACCGTGAGGCCGTGATGTTCCAGGAGGCTGCCGATCGAGGAAGCGGCCACCCCCTTGCCCAGCCCCGAGCACACGCCACCGGTGACGAAGATGTACTCGGCCATACGGGAGAAATTATTCACGCCCCGCAGGGGCGTGTCAATTGAAGGGTACGCCCGCCGACGCAGTCCGGGCGCAGGCCCGGCGCGCTTCCGATGTGCTCAGGTACAGCACGCTGGAGGCGGCAGCGGAGAGCAGCGGCAGTAGAGAGGAAAGCCCGGCGCGGGCCAGCAGCCGCTCGGAGGCCAGGATCGGGGCGCCGAGGCGCACCGCCAGGGCCAGCCCGTCGCTGGCCCGCGCCGGCAGGCGGTAGCGCCGCAGGCCGCGCCGGTACACGATGCTGGCGGAGCAGCCCCCGGCATTGGTGCAGTCGCCGATCTCCAGGCGCTCCATGCGGAAACCGTGCCGCTGGAACAGGCCGGCCAGCAGGTCATGGGCCAGCGGTTGCGGGGGCCTGATCGCCTGCAGCTCCACGATGATGGCGCTGGCCTCCGAGGGCCCGGTCCAGATCGGCAGCAGCCGATGCCCGGACTTATCGCTGAGCACGGCCACGGGCATCTTGTCCTGATCCAGAAAAAATCCCTTCACCTGGAGCGCAACCATCGCTTACCTCTTACAGCAAAGTATAGCCCGGTGGCAATCGAAAAAACACGAAAAAGGCGGGCGCCGGCCTGCTCCTCGGGCCGGCGGCGTGTTACTCCTCGGTCTGCTGCGGGCCCTCGCCCTGGGCCTCGCAGGCCCGGCGCACGATCTCGATCCCGCGCGCCTTGCCGTCCTCGCCGATCTCGACGGTCACCCCCTGCAGCTCCAGGCTCTTCCAGGACACCCGGGAGGGCTCCTGGATCTGGGTCACGAACTTGCGGATCTCGATCTCCGGATCCAGCCCGCCGACCGAGTGCCGGCTGCCGGTCCGCCCCGTGCCGGCGATCACCGCCGTGCCGCCGGCGAGCACGCGGCCGTCGGAGGTCAGCACCTTGCTGTGGCTGCCCAGCACGGCGGAGACCTGGCCGTCGAGGTGGTAGAACAGCGAGTACTTCTCGGCCGTGGTGCAGGCGTGGAAATCCACCACGATCGAGCGGGTCTCCTGGGAGATCCGGGCCACCAGGTCCGAGGCGAGATGGAAGGGGTTGGCCAGGTGCACGCGGTGGAACCCGGCCTGGCCCAGCAGGTTGATCACCGCCAGCCTCCGCCCGTCCACCTCGTAGACCGCCCAACCCCGCCCGGGATTGCCCGGGGGATAGTTGGCCGCCCGCAGGATGTAGCTGGCGCGGCTCAGGTGGGGGACCATGTCCTTCTTGTAGTAGATGCACTCTCCGGAGGTGATCACGTCCACGCCCAGCTTGTGCAGGTAGACCGAGTGGTTCTTGCCGATGCCGAAGCCGCCGGTGGCCCCGTCGCCGCAGGCGATCACGAAGTCGGCGCCCAGCTCCCGCTTCAGCTCGGCCAGCCGGCTCTTGAGGCAGAAGACCCCGGAAGAACCGACGATCTCCCCGATGTACAGCACGCGCACCCGGCCAGGATAGCAGAGAAGAAAGCTTTGGAGAAGGACTGGGCAGCTGATCAATATTGACAAGGCTTCCGCAGTTGAGGTATTGTGGGCCCAGGCCCGGATGGTGAAATTGGTAGACACGCTAGATTCAGGGTCTAGTCCGCGGTTAGCGGGTGGAGGTTCGAGTCCTCTTCCGGGCAGCCCGTAGGTCCTTGCGCGGCAAGGGCCTTTTCATGATGAAAGGCCTTCCCTTCCCGATTTTGGCTTTGCTGCTGGCAGGGTGCCTCGCCGCACCGCTCCGGCAGCCCGCCCCGCCGGTGGCCGGCGCGCCGGAAGAGGAGGAAGAGCCCGCGTCCGCGCCCTCCCCACCGGCCGAAGAGCTTCCGGAAGCCTCACTGCCGCCGCCCCCGGGCGAGCGGACCGCCGCGCCCCGGCCCTCCCCTGTGCCGGCCCCTCCGGAGTTCAGCGCCTACGAAGCCCTGCGCCAGGCTGCCCGCCTCCTGCCCCGGGAGCTGAAGCTCCTGACCGTCGGGGGCCGGGTGCCCCTGCTGCTGCACGAGTTCAGCGGAGACGGCAATCCGGAGTGCCTGGCCGTGGCCGTGCGCGGCCGGGAGCTGAAGCCGGCCGATCTAGAGGCACTATCCCAATCCTCGCGCCTGTTCGAAGGGGAGGCCCCGGCCGTGGGCTTCGTCCTGCTGTTCTACGCCAACAACCAGGGCAGCCTGCGCCGCCCCCAGGTGATCGACCTCGGCGAGCATCAGGTCTTCGAGAGCCTGAAGCGGACTTCCCTGTACAAGAACCGCTCCAATCCCCTGGCCGTCACGGTATCCTTCCTGAACCTGGAAGGCCGCGAGCAGGAGCTGCTGGTGTTCGACGGGGCCAGCGGGGTGCCCCGCTACCGCACGGTGCTGAAGGAGAACCTGGCGGTCCGCTCCCGGCTGGAGGACATCGATGGCGACGGGCTGCTGGATATCTTGACCCGCGAGCGGGCTTTAGAGGAAGGGTTCGGCTATGAGACCTTCCTCAGCTGGTCTCGCTGGAACGGGCGCGCCTTCGTGGAGGCCGGCTCGCGCAATGTCCTGCGCAACCTGCGCGGCTACCTGGAGACGGTGCGCCAGGGCCTGTTCGCCGGCGACGAGCGCGCGCTTCTGGAGCTGGCCACCGAGGCCAAGGAGCTGCAGCGCCTGCGCTCCCGGGGGATGAACGAGCGCGCCGCGCTGCTGCACCTGCTGGGGCTGGACTCCGGCGGGTTGAGCGAGCTGCCCCAGGTTCGCGAGGTGGTCTTCCCGGAGATCCTGGAGGACCCTTTCATCTCCCAGGACCGCTTCGGGAGCTACTTCCCCTTCACCTACCGGCTCAGCGCCGAAAACGGCGTGGTGTATCTGCCCAGCACCCGGCTGTACATGCTGCGCAACCCCTTCGGCGAGAGGCAGTTCGCCTTCCGGCCGGCCGGCGATTGACAGCCGCCGGGGGAGCCTTTAGAGTGGCAGGCGGCATGTACCGCTATCTGATCGAGGGCGGCCATCCCCTGCGGGGCAGCATCCGGCCGAGCGGCAACAAGAACGCCGCCTTGCCCTGCCTGGCGGCCACCCTGCTTACCGGCGAGCCGGTCGTCCTGAGAAACATCCCGGAAATCGAAGACGTGCAGGTCATGATGCAGATCCTCGGCCTGCTCGGCACCCGGATCGAGAAGGCGGGCGATCATGCCTGGCGCCTGCAGAGCGGGCCCCCCGCCCCCTGCTCCGTGCCCATGGAGCTGGCCCGGCAGATCCGGGCCTCGATCCTGCTGGCCGGCCCCCTGCTGGCCCGCTGCCGCCGGGTCACCCTGCCGCCGCCCGGCGGGGACGTGATCGGGCGGCGGAGGCTGGACACCCATTTCCTGGCGCTCAAGGAGCTGGGCGCCCGCGTGGAGATCGACGGGCAGATCACCCTGCAGGCCAACAAGCTTCTGGGCGCGGACCTGTTCCTCGACGAGGCCTCGGTCACGGCCACGGAAAACGCGGTCATGGCCGCGGTGCTGGCCGAGGGGCCCACGCTCATCCAGAACGCCGCCTCCGAGCCGCATGTGCAGGACCTGTGCGCCATGCTGAACTCCATGGGCGCGCGGATATCCGGCATCGGCTCCAACATCCTGCGCATCGAGGGCGTGGAGCGGTTGGGCGGAACCGAGTTCACCATCAGCACCGACTTCATGGAGGTGGGCTCCCTGATCGGTCTGGCCGCGGTGACCCGCAGCGAGTTGGAGATCCCGGAGGCCGCGCCCCGCTTCCTGCGCATGACCCGCATCGCCTTCGGGCGCCTGGGCATCCACTGGGAGACCGAAGGGGAGACCATCCGCGTGCCGGCGGGCCAGGAGCTGAAGGTGGTGCCCGAACTGGGCGGCATGATCCCGAAAATCGATGACGCGCCCTGGCCGGGCTTCCCGCCGGACCTGATCAGCATTGCCCTGGTGATCGCCACGCAGGTGGAGGGAACCGTGCTGATCCACGAGAAGATGTTCGAGTCGCGGATGTTCTTCGTGGACAAGCTGATCGGCCTGGGGGCCCGGATCATCCTCTGCGACCCGCACCGCGCCGTGGTGAGCGGGCCCTGCAGGCTGCGCGGAGCCGAGCTGGTCTCCCCGGACGTGCGGGCGGGTATGGCCATGGTCATCGCCGCCCTGTGCGCCGAGGGACGCAGCAGCATCGATAACGTCTACCAGGTGGAACGGGGCTACGAAAACCTCGCCGGCCGCCTGCAGGCTCTTGGGGCCCGCATCGAGCGGGTCTCTTTATGAAGGCCGCTTTCAAAATCCGCGCTCGCCGCGGATCTCCTCGTAGGCTTCCTGAAGCTGCTTGAACTTCTCCTCCGCCACCCGGACGAACTCGGAGCCGAGGCTGACCACCCGGTCCGGATGGCTCTCCGCGGCCAGCCGGCGGTAGGCGCTGCGCACCTCCTCGTCGGAAACGGCGGGCTCCAGCCCCAGGATCCGGTAGGCCCAGCCGCCCTGGGGGGTGAACTCGGCCGCCAGCCTGCGGTACTCGGCGGCTTCGATGTCCAGGCAGCCGGCGATGCGCCGCACCAGGCTCTCCTCCGCCCTGCCCACCCCCGGCCCGCCCGATGTGGCGATTTTCAGCAGCAGGCGGACCAGCAGGCGCCGGCCCTCGGGGGTGGACACGCTGCGGTAGTAGGCGCACAGCGCCGGCACTTCCAGGCGTTCCCGATTGGCGAAGGTCTCCTCGACGATGTTGGCCAGAAGCTGCTGGTCCTCCGGCCCGTAGGGGAAGTGCTCGCGGAAGAAGGCCTTGAGCGCCTCCAGCTCTCCGGCCCGCGCCTGGCCTCCGGAGCTGGCCACGATCACGGCCAGCCCGATCAGCACGGTGAGGAACTGAAGCTGGGCTATGGAGATGCTGTCCGGCTGCGGCGGAGCGCCGGGCCGCCGCCCGGAGGCCAGCTCAGGAAGCCCGCCCGCGGGCACGCGGTCCTCGACCACTCGCCGGTCCTCGGCCGCCTGATCGTAGAGGTGGCCGATCAGGCCGCCGAGAATGCTGCCCATGGGCCCGGCCAGCGACCCCAGCAAGGCGCCGATCAGCTTCCCTTTATAGGCCATGGCCGCAGCGCGTGCCGGGCTATTCGGACCTCTGCCCGGCCAAAGCCACCAGCATCGCGGCCAGGATCACCCCCTCGAGTACACCGAGCGCGACCAGCGCCGCGCGGAACTGCCAGGCCAGCAGGGCGTAGCCCAAAAGGATCCGGTGCGCTCTCAGGTACAGGCTGTACAGCAGCGTGGCGGCTACGGGAAACACCGGCAGGAACAGGTAAGCGAGCGCCGGCCGGCGGCCCAGCGAGACGAAGCGGTAGGACCAGCCCACCGCCATGGCCAGCAAGCCGAGGTTCAGGAAGGCGAAGGGCAAAAGCAGGCGCATCAGGATCTCCTGCGCCAGGAAGGCCTCGATCTGCCCGTAACGGGCGGCGTTCCGCCGCGCCTGCCATATCGCGGTCAGGCTCACCCCGGCCAGGCGGTCTTCCATATCGGAGCCGGGAGCGACCAGCGCCTCCAGCTCCTCCTGGGCCGGGCTGAGCTGCAGCAGGTAACGCAGCTCGCGGCTGCCGGGCTTTTCCGCGCCCTCCAGGACGCGGGGCAGGAGGTCCAGGCCACGGGTCTGGCGGTCGATGCCGTGCAGCAGCACATCCAGCCGCCCCGCGGAACCGGGCTGGCCGCGCACGGCCTCGATGCGCTTCAGCTTCCCGTAGCTCGCCAGGTAGTGATAGGGGGATGCACCCCCGCCGAAGCGCACCACCTCGATGTTCCGGAAAAAGGTCCCCTCCGGGCCGGAGGCCATCCTGCCGATGGACACCAGCTCCCGCGCCCCGTCCTGCCGCGGATTGACGAACAGCAGATCCTGCGTTCCCGGCAGCAGGTCCGCGGCCCGGGCCTCGCCCAGGAAGAAGGTTTCCTGGGCCACCTTGTACCGGCTCTCGCCGAGGAAATGGACGACGTCCGGGTCGCCGGATTTTTGCCTCTGCAGCTCCAGGAAGTGGTAGTAGGCCGCCAGGTAGTCCCCGCCCTGGTAAAGCTGGTAGCCGCGCATTTTTTGCCGGTAGAACTCGGCCTCCGCCTTCTGCTCGCGGCTGAACTGCCGGCTGCGGATCCTCTCCCAGGCCCGGGCGGCCAGCCGCTGCGCGTCCTCGCGCTTGGGGTCCAGCTCGGCGGCCAGCGTGGCGTAGTAGTTGGCGGAAAAATAGTCTTCCTTGTCGAAAAAACCCTGGGCCAGGCGCAAAAGCTCATAGGGCGACTTACCCGCGCTCAGATCCTGGACCCGCGGCACGGGCTGCGGCTCGGGGCGCGGCTTTTCGCTTGGTGAGGCGGCCAGGCCCCTCCGCAGCTCGTCCCTGCGGTCCAGCACCCGCTGGTAGCGAGGATCGATGGACAGGTAGCGTTCGTAGTACTCCAGGCCGCCGGCGTGATCCCCGCGCTTCACCAGCTTCTCCGCCTCGGACAGGAAGCCGCGGGCGACCCTGGTGAGCACGCGCAGCTCCCGCAGCAGCCCGCTGGAGCGGGGGTAGAAGCCGAGCAGCAGCACCGAGTACAGGATGGCCAGCACGACCAGCAGGGTGAGCTGGGGGGCCACCAGCCGGTAGAATGGCTGCCTGACCCGCCCCCGGCGCAGGAACAGGGAGTAGGAGGCGGCCAGGGCCGCCACGGTCACGGGGATGGCGTAGTCCACGAAGCGGACGAAGGCCTCGGTCCAGATGTAGGGCCAGCGGAAGCGGGCCAGCAGGTCCGGGACCCGGATGATCGAGTACGCCAGGGAGCCGGCAAAGGCCAGCAGGTAGAACACGAACAGCGTGGACATGGCGGTCTGGGTGCCCGACTCGTCACGCACCGCGCGCCTCCCGCTGCCAGCGGTCGAAGGGGAAGAACAGCAGGTCCACCAGGAGCAGGATCAGGCCCACGACCAGCAGGGCCACCTCGGGAAGGTAGGCCATCAGGGTGGGGTTGGGCAGCAGCTTGGAAAGCTCGCCGGCCAGCCCATCCCGCAGCAGGCGGAAGAGGGCCAGGAAGCCGCGCATGATCAGCAGGCCCAGAAGCACGTTGGCCAGCGGCCAGCGGCTGAGGCGGAAGAACAGCCCGGCGGCGAAGAAAGAGAGCAGCAAGGCGAGGCAGCTGAAATAGAACCCCGGGCGCGAAACCCGGTAGCGCTCGTCCAGCTCCTGGTTCAGCCTGGCGAAATCGGCCAGATAGCCTTCCAGCAGCCGGTCGCCCAGGCCCCGGCCACCCCGGAGCATGGGCCCGTAAGCCGGGCGGGCCGGACCGGACAGGGCCAGCCCCTCGCCGCGCACCGCGAGCTCGCCTTCGCGCAGCTCCACGGCGGCGGTTGGCGCGTAGCGCAGCCGGGCGGATGGGGCAGCACGGTCGAAGCGTACCACCCCGCGCAGCCGCTCTCCGTCCAGGGTCTCGACGTACAGCACCGATCCCGCAGCATCCTGGATGCGTCCTGCAAGCAAGAAGCGCGCCGGGGTCGGAGCGGTGGTGCGGGGCGGAGGGAGCCCGCCGAGCAGCGGCCAGCCCACGGCCAGCACGGCGAAGGCCGCGGCCAGCGGCAGCAGGAACGAAAAGAAACGGTTGCCCGGACGCCGGTGCATCGGGAACAGGACCAGGATCAGGGCGGCCAGCACGGAAGCGGGGAGCACCCCGCGCAGGGTCGGCAGCAGGCGGCCGGCCAGAAGGGCATGCAGGACGCGCGGGTTCTCGGCCGAAGCGCTTACCCGCAGCTCCAGCAGGGCGAGGCCGGTAAACAGGATGGCCAGCAGGATGAAGAACAGCAGAAACAGCGCCGGGAGCCGAAGCGCATTCTTCACGCGGAGCATTTTAGCATCCCCCTATGGGGGATGCAAGAACAAGCCTGTTGACCAGCCGGCCGACTTGAATCTATAGTGTGCGGCAAGTTGTCCTGTTCCGGACGGAGGACCACCCGACGATGAACGCGCGAAAATTGCTCGCGGCCCTGCTCCTGTTCCTGCTCCTGCCCGTGAGTGTCCTGCTGGCGGACGAGAACCAGCCGCAGATCGGCCAGATGTGGGTCACCTGGATCGGCTCGGTGGCCGCGCTGATCTTCGCCCTGGTCGTGGCCTTGGGCGTGCTGAAGAAAGACGCCGGCACGGGGCCGATGAAGGAGATCAGCCGGGCGGTGCAGGTGGGCGCCGTAGCCTACCTGAAGCAGCAGTACAAGGTGGTCGGCATCATCTTCGTCTTCCTGTTCGTCCTGTTCCTGGTGCTGTCCTTCGTGCTGAACCTGATCTCCCGCTTCGTGCCCTTCGCCTTCCTCACCGGCGGCTTCTTCTCCGGGTTGGCCGGCTTCATCGGCATGAGCGTGGCCACCCGGGCCAATGCCCGCACCGCCTGGGCGGCCAAGAGCTCCCTGAACGGGGGCCTGCGGGTGGCCTTTTCCGCCGGGACGGTGATGGGCATGGTGGTGGTCGGGCTGGGCCTGCTGGACCTTTCGATCTGGTGGCTGGTCCTGTATCTGTTCAAGCTGCCCCCCGGCGACATCCCGCCGATCATGATCACCTTCGGCATGGGCGCCTCCACCATGGCCCTGTTCGCCCGCGTGGGCGGAGGCATCTTCACCAAGGCGGCGGACGTGGGAGCCGACCTGGTGGGCAAGGTGGAGAGCGGCATCCCCGAAGACGACCCGCGCAACCCGGCGGTGATCGCCGACAACGTCGGCGACAACGTGGGCGACGTTGCCGGCATGGGCGCCGACCTGTACGAATCCTACGTGGGCTCCATCGTGGCCACCATGGCCCTGGGGGCCATCGCCTCGATCGGCATACCCGGACTGACCGCCCTGCAGGCCATCCAGGTGCCGGTGACCATCGCCACGATCGGGGTCATCAGCTCGATCCTGGGCACCTTCCTGGTGCGCTCCGGCGAGAAGGCCTCGCAGGCGGTGCTGCTTGGAGCCCTGCGCCGCGGAGTATACAGCTCCACCGTCCTGATCGCCGTGCTGTCCTTCGTGTACGTGTTGTTCACCGTGGGTCCGGGCTTTTTAGGCGTCTGGGGGGCCCTGATCCTGGGCTTGGTGGCCGGCAATGTGATCGGCTTCTTCACTGAGTACTACACCGCCGACAGCTACCGTCCGACCCGTAGCCTGGCCGACCAGACCCTGACCGGTCCGGCTACGCTGATCATCGGCGGACTGTCCCTGGGCATGCTTTCCACGCTGATCCCGGTGGTCGTGGTGGTCATCGCCACCCTGGGCGCCTTCGCCTTGTCCGGGGGCTTCGTCCACACGGACCTGGGGCTGTACGGCATCGGACTTTCCGCGGTGGGCATGCTCTCGACCCTGGGCATCACCCTGGCCACCGACGCCTACGGTCCGGTGGCGGACAACGCCGGGGGCATCGCCGAGATGACCCATATGGAGCCGCAGGTGCGCGAGCGCACCGACGCCCTGGATGCCCTGGGCAACACCACGGCGGCTACGGGCAAAGGCTTCGCCATCGCCTCGGCGGCGCTGACCGCCCTGTCGCTGATCGCCGAGTACGGCAACAAGATCAAAGAGGGCTTCGGGCAGCTGTTCGCGGACGCCTCCAAGGCGCTGGCCTTCGAGCGCTTTTACTCCGGGTTGATCACCGTCAGCCGCGGCGCCGGCCAGGCCATCACCGGCATCCAGATGCGCATCGATCTCCTGGATCCCCGCATTTTGATCGGCGTGTTCCTGGGCGCGGTGCTGCCCTTCGTGTTCTGCGCCCTGGCCTTGCGCGCCGTAGGGCAGGCGGCCGGCAGGATGGTCCAGGAGGTGCGCCGCCAGTTCAAGGCGAAGCCCGGCATCCTGCAGGGCACGGACAAACCGGACTACGCCACCTGCGTGGCCATCTCCACCCAGGGCGCACAGAGGTCCATGATCGTGCCGGCCCTGCTGGCCATCATCGCCCCGGTGGGCGTGGGCATCGTCTTCGGCCCCTTCACGGTGATCGCCCTGCTGGCCAGCTCCATGGCCACCGGGTTCGTGCTGGCGGTAATGATGGCCAACTCCGGAGGCGCCTGGGACAACGCCAAGAAGTTCATCGAAAAGGGCGCTCACGGCGGCAAGGGCTCCGTGCCCCACAAGGCGGCCGTGGTCGGCGACACGGTGGGCGATCCCTTCAAGGACACCGCCGGGCCCTCGCTGAACATATTATTGAAGCTGATGTCCATGGTGTCCATCGTGTTCGTCACGGTGTGCCTGAGCTTGAACGACCTGATCGTGAAGCTGATCGGCTGAGGCCCCGCCTTCAGTCCAGCAGGTAGCCTACGCCCCGCAGGGAGCGGATCGGCGCGCGGCCCGGCGGGGCGAGCCGGCGGAGCTTCCGGCGCAGGCCCGAGACGTGCGCGTCCACCGCCCTGCTGCCCGGCTCCGGCGGCCGCCCCCAGATGGCGTAGGCCAGCACCTCGCGGCTCAGCGCCTGACCGCGGTGCCGAAGCAGAGCGAGCAGGACGCGCGATTCCGGGTAGGAAAGTTCCTCCTTGCCCGATGGTCCTTGCAGGC
>Ga0315280_10010118_pt1 | contig 11900 bp, 10 predicted proteins | sample YL17G06_40_MG_FD_203697 | JGI IMG/M metagenome (GOLD analysis project Ga0315280, IMG submission 203697) | Sediment microbial communities from Yellowstone Lake, YNP, Wyoming, USA - YL17G06_40 | ecosystem: Environmental > Aquatic > Freshwater > Lake > Sediment | place: USA: Wyoming | collected... | reverse complement strand
GACCTGATCCTGGTCATGGACTATCAGAACGAGGCCGAGCTCCTTGCGCGGTTCCCGCAATTCAAAGGCAAGATCGCACTGTTGGGTGACTACCGCGATCCGGAATCCGCAACCGAGTGTGAGATTGAAGATCCCTACACAGGAGACATCGATGGCGTGCAGAGGTCGTTTCGAATGATCCAGTCATGCGCGCGTCGTCTGGCGTTGCTTCTCAACAGCAACACAGCGTCCCGCTCTGACCTTACTGGCGAGGCGGGGCCGAAGTAGCATCCCGCAGGGACCCTTCCTCCATTCCAGGCGCTCCTGCCATTAACGTTCAAATAACTTGACCGTGGTCCATGCCGGCCCGGCGGAAAACTCAAGGCCGTGTTAGGATTCAAGATGGACCATGCTTAGATCACTCATCATCGCATGCGAGGCGAGCCGGAAATGCAGATTGTGAAGGCGGAAAGCAAGGACGAAGCGGCCCTGTGGCAGCAGTTCATGGAGAGCCACAGCGATTGTACGAATTACCATCGCTGGCACTGGAAGGAAGTCATCGAGAGGAGTTTTGCCTGGCCCACTTTTTACCTGATGGCCCGCGACGGTGGCCATGTTGGGGGGATCCTCCCCCTGGTCTGGCAACACAGCCGCTTGTTCGGGAGTTTCCTGACTTCGCTGCCGTTCCTGAACGGCGGCGGTATCGTCGCCGAGAGCGCCGAGGCGCAGAAAAGCCTTCTGGACGAGGCCACATCCCTGGCCCAGCGTCTGGGCGTTCGGTATCTGGAGCTTCGCCATCGCCGGGACCTGGGGCTGGGATTACACCAGAAAACCAGCAAGGTCGTGCCCGTGCGCCCCGTGGAGCCGGATTCCGAGAAAATGTGGAAGGGGTTGCATCACAAGCTGCGGACCGATATCCGCAAGGGGATGAAAGCCGGCTTGGTAGCCGAATTTGGCAAGGAGGAGTTCCTGCCGGAGTTCTACGAGATATTCGCCGAAAACATGCGCAACCTCGGCACCCCCGTTTACAGCCGGAGATTTTTCGCGGAAATGCTCCGGGCGTTTCCCGATCACGCTCACATCTGCCTGGTTCGCCACAACGGAACCGCCGTGGCCGGGTCGTTCATGACCGGCTACCGGGACACGCTGGAAGCGGGCTGGAGTTCTTCTCGGTACAAGTTCCTGCAGCTCAAGCCCAACGTATTTCTCTACTGGAGTATCCTCTGCCTTGCGGGCGAGCGAGGCTATCGCTGGTTCGATTTCGGGCGCTCCACTGAAGGCTCGGGAACCCATCGGTTCAAGCAACAATGGGGGACGCAGGATATCCGCCTGCACTGGGACTATTGGATTCGCGAGGGCATGCAGCTCCCCGGATTGAACCCCGAGAACCCTCGCTACCGTATGGCCATCTGGCTTTGGACCAAGCTCCCCGTGGCCGTGACGAAACTGGTCGGCCCGCGAATCGTCCGATGCCTCCCCTAGCCCACGCCTGGATGGGCAGGCATGGGCCGTGGCTCGAGCGTCACTCCTTGATGTTGATTCACAGCGATGTTGATTCCCAGCATGACAATGAGCAGGCGAACGCATGGACCGAAGTCCGAACAACACAAGGGTAATACTGCGGCATGCACACTGGGTCGGCTAGCGCAAGAGACGAGTGAAGAGGATTGTCAAACCGTATATGAGCCAACCCGCGTCGCGAAATTCCACTGCAATCTGGAGGATCCAGACAAAAACCACCAGCTCGGTGAACACGCGGACTGCTCCCGGACGATCCATGAACCGCTGCAAACGCTCGCCCAGCCTGGGCTCCAGCAGGTAGCGAGAGACCATGTACCCCGCCATCCCCAGCAGGAAGCCTACCATCACGTCGGTCAGGTAGTGACCTCCGACGTACATGCGTGGCAGGGCCACCAGCAGAGGCAAGCCGAGCCAGAGCAGAACGCCTGCAAACCTGTGGAGCGAGTAGATGCCTGCCGCCACCGGCGTGTAAAGGGCGACTGACTGGCTGGGGAAGGAATTCAAGTTGACGTTCCCCTCGAAGTAGGCGGGATACAGATCCGCCAAGCCGGGATATCGGGAAGGGGGCAGCCAGGAAATCAAATACGCCGCAGGAAAGCTGAAAAGAACGGCCATCGCCGTTGCCAGGAGAATGGTCAGGCTCCGGCGTTTCGTCGGCTCCTGCCCGGGCCGTGTACCGAGCACCCAGGCAACAAACAGCGCCGCCGCGTACCAGACCCCTCCCAGCACATTGTGCCGGATGGCGCTCTGGACAGCCGTGTCGAAGAGCGGGTAGTGCCCCAGGAATCCAGCCAGTTTCGAAGAAACCCAAAGATCAAGCGTTGTGGGCGAGAGGAGCACTGAATCATCCTTCGTCAAGTCCGTCGTGCGATAAGCGCATATTATCAGAGAAATGTGAATCTGGTGTGGGCTAGCTGAGCAAGTGACCCTCTATCGCGTCGCAATAAGCCGCAACTTTCCCGGAGAGTTCACACATGGCCTTGCACAATTCTTCCCGGAAGGAACCGAAGTACACAGATCTCTTTCTTCCGCATGACCTTACGCCGCCACCACTGCCGCAAGCAGCGGAAGCGGGGACAGCACAGCCCGCAGCCAATGGCGCGGCGTAAAAGCCTCTGCATCCGGTCGTTCCGCCCATCTGGACCCTCCGCGTCATGAGATACTATTCAACCCCTTGCTCGATAGATGTGCGGCATCTTCAATACTTAAACCCTCGGCTGTATTGCGTCCAATCTCAGAAGGGGATACGAAGTTGCTTTCTCTGGCAAAAATCGCAAATGCATAAGCAAAGTACTTCAGGATATCGAACCTCAGCGCGAGGTTTCGAACCCTCCTGGATAACAGGTTTTGGGTCTGCCAGACATAGCTTTCCACGAACCTGCTGTGCTTCGAGAGGCTGACGATCTCTCTTGGTTCCGTGTAAGAGGGCAACGCGGCAAAAACCTCAATATCGCGATAGCCTGCCGCCGCAAGCAGCTTTCGGTAACCGCGGTGCGTGTAGAGGTAAGGCCTGTAGCGGTCGCCGACTTTCCATCGGCAGAGCAAGTCCGCCATGATTCGAGGGAGTACTGCCACGTACGGAATCCCAATATGCGGATCAGGTGCTCCTAGGAACAGGTCGTAGCACATGCGGTTTTCGATGCCGATGTAGAGGATGCCCCCCGGCCTAAGCGACTTTCGCAGGAGCCGGAGATAGAACAACTGAGCCCGGCGAGGGTTTCCTTGCGGCCGGCTGAACGGGAGCCATTCCAAGACACCGTTCAGCAAGATGAGATCAAAATACTGTGGGGGAAACGGCAGGCAGTCGAGGTCGGTTTTGACAATAGTGATTCCAGACTGGCCTTCCTGTTTGAACCGTACCCGCATGAATTGAACTCGTTCTTCGACGCGTTCAATCGCAAACACCTTTGCCCCTTGAGCAGCCAGAGCCTGACTCATGGTCCCCAAACCTGCCCCCACGTCCAGCACCCGGGGATTTGGCGGTAATCCAAGCTGGGGGTACCATTTGGTACGCTCAAGGTTGGCGACGAAGGGATAGTACTTTCTCACTTCTGGTCGCGGATGATTCAGGAAGACCTCATGCCAATTTCGAGATTCCATCTCCTGAAGGATCTGCCGCATGAGGTCCCGGGTGATCCCCGCTTCGCCCCAGTAAACATCGCGATCAACGAAGCACGGAATGCCCTTTCGCACGGGCCACGCCCGGTCGCAATGGAAGCAGCGAAGCAACTCGTTGCCGGGCGCAAGCTTCCCCTGGCATTGCGGGCACCACAACTCAGCAGGTGATTCGTCTCGATGACCTTCCATGTTGACGTCCCCCTAAAGGAGAGCGAACTGATGCTGATTCGCCACACTATACGCCATCATTTCCTTGTACAGGTCAGCAAAACCCTCCACCACGACTTCATCCAAAGCATATCTGTTGTAGAAGAAGAGGATAAAAAGTAGAAAACAATCATACACGATCCGAACGTCAATCCCGCACGCCGCGGAGTACCGCCGCACTACGGTGGCACAGTACTGACTGAACCAGTTCCGCCTGAAAAAGGAGTCGATGAAGGACTGGATCGGCTCGTTCCTCCGGTGACTGCGCGATCGCGGATTCTCTCTGAAGCCCACTGTCCGTAATAGCGAGAATAGATCCACGAGCGGGGGATAGCCCCTGCCCAACGACTCCCAATCAATAACCCCCCATCGGTCCCGAAGAGGATCGAAATAGATGTTGATCGTAGAGAAATCCCCGTGTTGGACGAACCCAAAAGGGACTAAGGGGAATGCCTTACCCTCAATCACGCGACCGGCCACTCTGAGCGGTGTCTCAAAGAACTTCGGCGCCACTTCGGGAATGGCGGCGGAAAACCGGTTGGTAAGAAAATCCTGAAGGAAAATGTGGCGCTCCACTACAGCATTGAGCAGCTCCTCAATTCTCCGGCGGTCGCCCTGCTTCACCAGGGGCCTAACAGTGCTCTCGAAGGGTCTGCCAGGCATAGCCTTCATCGAAAAGAATATAGTCTGCTCGGAAACGTCGACACCGAGAAGCTGCGGAATAATGATGCCCTTCTCCCCCAAAAACGATACCAGCGGCGAGAGCAGACGTAGGTTTTGATGCTCTTGCTCGACAATATCCGAGTGGCGATAGCACTTTCGGCCGACTTTCGCCACGGCAAGCAAATCGGAGGTTCGACTGTCATAAATGCTCAGGTATTGCTTCCCCTGAGAAGTAGCAGAGAGAACCGCGATCGGTTGGCCGGAATCAGGCAATCCGGCGGTCACCTGCCGGAGCACCTGCCCATAACAACTGAGACCGTCGCGCGTTGCCGGCAGCAGGGATCTGCGCGCGATCAGAAGTAGTCCCCGAAGGGGATTGTGAATTCCAGTGGCTGCAAAGACAAACCATTTCAGGATACGTTTCAACCGCCGTAGGGTGCCTCCCGAATCCCATACGCCAGGACGCGAAAGGTACTGGAGAGCCCAGGAAGGATTTGCCGAAAACGGGACGACTTCCAGAGGCCGTTCACATGAGGGATCGCACAAATAGGAATCCACAGCGTGGAACCCGCTGTACGCGACCGCCTCGGCGAGAAGATAGCGCATGCGGACATTCCGGAGACCTTCGGGGAGGCAGAGAACAAGGCAACCGTCTTGTTTGAGGACCGCCAATATGCTCTTCAACTCGGTCCGCAGACGGGCCGCGGTTTTTAGAGAAGTCAGGTCGTCCGCCTCGTCAACCACCGCGAGATCAAATGCTTTCTGGGGAGCCGCCTGCCACGATGGGTAGGAAATCGTAAGGGAGTCTGGGGCTGGGCCGTGTGGACCGCCCACGCAAGCAATCGGCCGTCGGCAGGCGATCGCGAGCGCCTTGATAATCTCTATTCTCGTTGCGCCAAGCTTAATCACACTCATCCCGGAAGTCACCGGGAGGAGATTCAGCCAGTGCACTTGTGCGGGATCTTGAACGCGCAGGACGGGAGCTGTCTGGGATTCAGCCATAATCTGGCTCATTGCGTCAGGGTTCTGCGGCATTCTTCAATGCAGTTCCGGGATCTTGTTGCGGAGCGGTCTCCAATCGAGGGTCCTATTCCGCTACAAGTGCAAGACGGCGACGGAGGGATTGGACCGTCGTCAGCCCCAACTGGTAGAACATCAATCTTTCTTTTCCGTCGAGAAGCCAGATTGCGACGATCACAAGAACCAACAGCAGCAAGAGCTTTGTCAAGATCGAAAGCAAGAGTGAAAAGCTCACAGTTATGCTCACCAAATAGAGTGCCGCCGCAGTCATGAGCACGAGGTTCCCTCGCAAGTATTCATAAGGTACTACAGAAAAGCGCTGGGAGACAAGGTAGGTCAGAAGCAAATCCATGAAGTAAGAAAGAAGAGTCGCCGCCGCGTACCAGACCCCTCCCAGCACATTGTGCCGGATGGCGCTTTGGACAGCCGTGTCGAAGAGCGGATACTGCCCTAAGAATCCGGCCAGTTTCGAAGAAACCCAAAGATCGAGCGTTGTGGGCGAGAGGAGCACTGAATCATCCTTCGTCAAGTCCGTCGTGCGACAAGCGCATATTATCAGAGCAATGTGAATCTGGTGTGGGCTAGCTGAGCAAGTGACCCTCTATCGCGTCGCAATAAGCCGCGAATTTCCCGGAGAGTCCACACATGGCCGTGCACAATTCTTCCCGGATGGAACCCAGGCCGCTGCCCATCTCATAGACCATATCCAACAGCTTTTGCCTCGTCAACTGACTCGTCCTGATCGTAAATCGATCCCAGCCAGCGCTGAGCGCAAAATCCAGGCACTTCGGTTGATATTCCAGAATGATGACCGGAACATTGGCGGCGGCGGCGAGAACGCCAGCATGAAGCTTGAATGCGATGACGAGATCGTATTCCCGGATGACGCCCATAAACCGGCTCAAAGAAGAGAGCTCGCGAACGGTGGTGGGAAATTCCGTGCCGTTTTGTTGCGCGACTTGGTGACAGGCGCGGGTGTCGTCCGGCCTTACAGAGAAGAGGTCCACGTGGTGGCCGGATTGCATCAGTTCGCGGCTCGCCTCAGCAAGGATTCCATTCACCGCCGCTCCCGTGCCCCACATCCGCCCGCCGAATCCACAATTGATCCCGATGCGAAGATGCCGCCGCGGTGGCTCCGATTCGTTGCCGGCAGAAAGCGGCCTGTGGAGCGCAACGGCGGGGTCCCCGCTGATGACCACATTAGTCGCCCCCGCCTCCTCCAGGAGGGCTTTTGATATTGGACCGCGGACGCCAACGACCGGCAGCTCGGCTAAGAGAGAAACCCATTCGCGCCGTTTGTCCACCCATCCCGGCTCCCTGGTCCAGAGGTCCGGATGCGCCACACCGGTCCCAAACACGAAGACGGGCTTCCCGGACCTTTGGCGTGTGGCCTTGTAGGCGTTCAGCCACGTGTCTTCGCGATTGATCAGAGTCCCGCCGCCGAGCAGCGCCACTTCTCCGCCTCGTCGGGAGGCCCAGCGATGAAGGAGCTTGCGGACCAGCATCCGTGACTTGTGCCTGGTCCGGAGCTCTTCGAGAATCGCCTTGGCGATGTAAGCCTTGTCCTGCCTGGCGTGACCGAGATAGCGCCTGGCGCTGTACTGGTAAGCGACCTGGTCCCAAAGCGCCCAATGGAGAGTGGGAAAACTCCGACGGCAGACCTCCCACATCGCCTCGTCACCAAGGTTCGCCTGCCCAACCCAGCCGATGTAGAGTCCGGCGCGTTCAAACATCAATCAACCCTCCCTCAACAGTAACAGGTCTTCATAAAATCAGGAGCTATCTAAAGAACCATTCTTTCTTCTCGGCCTCTGTACGCTGGTACACGCTGCCCGAGTAATGCATGGGTGGCTTAAATGGAAGCTTCATTTGGGCCATTTGTTGTGATTGTACCACCGGCGGGAGTCCAGCCGTAGGCCGCCGTTGGGGGCAACCGATCGGAGTGACGCGAAGCCAGTTCAGTCCATCAGCGCAGTGATCAACGGCGGTCTCAAGGTTGATACCGGCAGGGGCTTGATGGGAAGTTTGATGACATACCCTAACTCAAGGCCGCTGTCACGGTCTAAAACGAGATCGTTAACCTCGCGCCTGAGGCTAGGGCTGGTCGTTGTCATAGAGACTCCCTGGGGCGCGAGGTGATTCGGGCAGAGGCCAGGCGCAGGAAGGAGTAGTGCGGCGCCGATACTACTGCCTGAATGTTAAGAGAATGTGAACTTCCAAATCCACCGAGAGGATGAGTCACAGATCTCTGGTGTCCCTCTTCATTTCCACAATTCCAACACGTCCCGCCACTGCGACCGAAGCCAGCACCCTGCCGTCCTGGGCAAGTCGGCGCCAGCAGTCGGACATATCCTCCGAGAAATCGACGTCATCGAATAGGACCAATCCGCCAGGTTTAAGCCGCTGGACAACAAGCTCGAATTGGCGCAACACGAACGCACTCTTGTGAATGGCATCGATAAAGGCTATGTCGATACTCGGTCCATCTCCCAAAACCGCGTGGACGTTGTCTTCGAACGTTCCCTCAATCAATTCGAAGCGTGTGCTGATCGAGCGCAGGTTCCCTCGGGCGATTACGGCCCATTCCCGGTTAGGCTCGAACGTGAACAGCTTTCCGGAGCGGGTGGCTTCCAGTCCCGAGAGCCAGTACATGCCCGAAATCCCAAATGCGGTCCCAAATTCAGCCACCACACTAGGTCTGCGGCGAATCACGATCCAAGTGAATAAGTTGCCCATCTTGGCGGAAGTTCGAACTTCGTTCGAAGTCCGAATCGCCCCGTCTTGGTCGTATCCGGCCCATAACGGTTTCGCGCCCAGCCTCTCCGTTCCTGTCGCTCGGCGCTCAATACCTCTCGCGTGTGGAGCGCGCCCAGGCTTAAAGCTCTTGGCGGGCAGGTTCGCCGCCAGCCAGGATGCAGGCTCACGGTTAATCCAGTCGAACGACAATCGATATGAGTAGCCCTTAAGTTCGAGCAAATCCCGGAGCAGGTTGACAGTGTATCCCACGCCTTTACCTCCCCAGCGAGCAGTCTGGGCCCAAGGATTATGTCCCTCATTCTTGAGGCCACGGCATCTCGTGAACCGGAATGATTGCCCGCCGCCAGCGCTGAAGTCGGCCTTTGCGAATGTCATCTGCGTAGGGCCTGACCCCGATAGCTGATGAGATGGCGGATCCGCGCGGTCAGTCGAATGGGGGCTGTCCTCCGTGCAAGGGCAGAGGTTCAGGGCCAAAAATCCAGAGAAGCAACGCTACGGCAGCGGTTCGGAGCAAGGAGGTTCCTCCAACTACCCTCGGGAGAATAAGCATAAGGGGGCACAGGCGGCCTCATCTAGACGCGAATCTCCTTTTTGACTTCAAAAGCGGCGACCAGTGTACACCCATCTCGCCCGTTCGCGCCACTGTGACTAGACGGATTTCGCTGCCCACCTGACCACGATCTATCTATCCCGTCGGTACCGGCAGTAGCGCGGTCCGGCCCAGCATCGCCACGGACCGCTGCACGTTCAGATGCCCCTCTGCGAGTAGCAGCCAGTGGTACCGCGCATGCTTCACCAGTCGCCCGCCTGTCTTCACCAGCCGTTGCTGCAGACTTGTCAGCGGCTAGTTCCCGATTGGCTTGGGCAACGCCAGCCGCCGCCACAGCCTCTCAAGGTGGTGAGCCAATCGGCGCGTGCAGAGAGAGCCGTTGGCGCAGAACATTCACGAATCTCTCACGGTGGGTGTTGAGGTTCAGTTCTTTTTCACAGCGGCGACGCCCCTCCTGACCATACTGCGCGGCAAGCTGCGGGCTGTTGAGGAGTCTTTCAAGGCAGCCGGCTAGGGCGCGTGAATTCCCCGGCTCGAAAAGCAATCCCGTCCTCTCGTGGAGGACGGCCTCCGACAAGCCTTGCAGTCGGGAAGCGACGACGGGCAGGCCGCAGGCGGCCATCTCGATCGACGAATAAGTAAAAGAATCCCAGCCCGTGGAAGGAATGACTCCGCAGAAACAGCCAGGATAAATCCGGGGCAGATCGGAGCGGTAACCGCCAAAGCGGATCAGGGGTTCAATCCCCGTGCCGGCATACATCTGCTCGAACTCCCGGCTCTGGTCGCCGATGTTGCCGCAGAGCAAGAAACATACGTCCTGGCGGTTTCGCCGGAGGAGCAACTCCATCGCTGCCTGGACAAGCACGCGAACCCCCTTGCGCGGTTCCATGTGGCCGGAGTAGATCACAACCTTTCGATCCCTCGGAAAGCCCAGCGCTTCGTAAACATAGGGAGTGGGATGGGGCGTAAAAAGGCTGATGTCAACCCCGAGCGGGATAACGTCAATCATGCGCCTCGGGACGCCGCGGCCGTAAATGGCGAAGTCCGCCATGGCTTGTGATTCGAAGATCAGCCCGTCCAGCTTGGAGCGCGAAAGGGCAACCTCCAGCTTTTTCAAAGCCAACTTCCAAGCAGGCATGCGGGAGGAAATGGTGGCTCCATAGTAGTTGAGGATGGCCTTGACGCCGGCCTCATGAAGCGGTCGGAAGACCGGGCCCACCGGTTGAATGTCAAAGAACATCACCAACCGGACGCCCTTCTCGCGGGCATAGCGGGCGAGGTCGCGGATTTCGTGGGGATCACGCGTGCGAAAGTTGAAGGTGATGAAGTTCTTGAGCTCAGGAGGGAGATTGACGGGGCGGCCCCGGTCATAATCGGGGTAAGCGAAGTGAACCAGGGCGGGATTGCCTTCGGCCAATTCCAGGCCCGCTTCGTAGAACAACTTCTCCAGCGGGGCAATGGCATAGCCCGTGTTGGCGCCACAATGGAAAATGAAGAGCGACGGTAAAGGCATGTTCGGTTTGAGTATAACTCAAACCGGAAGAAATTCCTCGACGCGTCTCACCCGCGCAGACGGCCAAGGGCGCCAATTAAGGCGGAGGAACCTGCGGACCGATATAGGCGTCGGCGACCACAATATCGTCCCAGAAACGATCCTCGTCCACGATTTCGTGGAGGGGAGAAGCCTGAACCTGATAACCCACACCAATGATATCAATCCCGTCAGAACAGGTGCCGGACAGGTTTAGCCCGGTCAGGTCGGTGAACTTGGTGGTGGCTCCTCCTTCTGGGGTTATCCACACACGTAACTCGCCATCGTGCGTATCTGCGCCGCTGTTCTGGAGGAATTCAACCTCAAGGGCGTACCAGGTGTCCATGAGATAAGACACTTTTGGGCCGTTGCCAGCATCGCTAGGAAGTTGAGAACCACACTGCCCAGGCACTCCACTCGCGCCATGAAAAATGTGAATGGTCAGCAGGTGATAACTGGCAGAGCCGTCTGTGGTCAGCGTAACCGCATATCCAGCGGTCTTGGTTGCCGGATCATAAGACCCAAACATGTAATATGTCTTTCTTATCATGTGTGGATATTCGTCCACGGTCATGGGTGGCGATTTCGGGGCAAATTTCACCCAACCGCGGATGAAGTAGTGATGCAAACCGTTGGGCCAAGCAGGGTGAATCCACGGTCGCCAGGTCACCGCATGGTCGCTCTCCATCCCGCAGGCAGTATCGGTCGTGGGCGGTGCCGTAATTAATAGGAGCGCCCCAGTTTGCGGCCAGTCGGTCCCGATGTCAATGGGGGTCGTGTTCTGCTTCTTCTCGTTTCCCGCACTGTCGCTGATATAGACGTTCCAGCCCGTCACCCCCGTCGTCGCAGGGGGCGAAGTCACGGTGAGATAGTGGTTGGCCGATACCGTCAGCGATTGTTCTGCCGAGGGTTTGGTTTCGCCCGCGCTCCCGCTTCCAGCGGAATTGTCGGTCGTATAGTATGTGTACCTGACATAGTAGGTCGTCTCGGGATTACTCCCACCAGCGGTCTCACCCAAAGTCGTGGCGGCGGGAACGATAATTCCGCAATGTACGTGATTACACTTGTACGCCTTGGTGCCTGAGTGAACCGTTCCGCCGGGTGTACCCGCGACGACGGAATTCACGGGGTTCACCGAGTTATGCTGGAAATAGGAATCCCACGCCGAGAAATCCCCCGATTCAAAGTTGTCCTGGAAGAAGATCTGCCCGTAGCGGAAGGCGCTGGGCAGCGTGCCCTGTTGAGTGTCTGGATTCGTCACTGTCACGTCCACAATCGTCCCCGCAGCCTGCGGTGGGGTTGTGACATCGATTCGTGTGGGACTGACAACCGTCACCGAGGCGGCCGGGAGAGTGCCGAAGGTCAGCGTAGCACCCCCGGCGAAGTCCGACCCAGTTATTGTCACGGGTGTTCCACCGGAACTTAGTCCGGAATCAACCGAAAGACTACTGATCGTCGGCGCAGTCCCGGAAACGTACACGTACCCGCCGACCCGAGTAGCGCTCTGGGTATCGGGATTGGCGACTCGCACATCCACCGACCCCGCGTCATGGG
>Ga0315280_10010116_pt1 | contig 11902 bp, 9 predicted proteins | sample YL17G06_40_MG_FD_203697 | JGI IMG/M metagenome (GOLD analysis project Ga0315280, IMG submission 203697) | Sediment microbial communities from Yellowstone Lake, YNP, Wyoming, USA - YL17G06_40 | ecosystem: Environmental > Aquatic > Freshwater > Lake > Sediment | place: USA: Wyoming | collected... | reverse complement strand
GGATAAGCCGTTTGAAGCACACGTATTTAGTTTATCAAAAGAATCAAGTGATCTTAAATATTATATAGAAATCGCATTTTACGTAGATGATAATTCAAGAGAACATATAATAAGTTTATTCAACCAGTCTTCTGGCAAACCAAAGGCACGATACCTTACTTCTGAAGAATTGTCCTCAATGAACGTAGATATTGGTTGGACATCAGGATTAAGTGGTTACATGGTAAAGAATAAGATGTTTTATCATTTCTTTTGTTATAATAAAGGTTCAGGTTCTGCACCTGACGAATATTATTATACTGCTGTTAAAGTATGTAATTCCTTCCATGCCCTAGACTAGGCGCATAAATAGGAGGTCATGATGAAACGCTTATTGATCCTTGTTGTCTTTTTAGCTTTCGTTACCTCCGTCTTCGCCTACACCTACACTTGCCAGGAAGGGCATTTTCAGATAGATGTGCCGGAGGGGTGGGAAGCAGCGTTGCTTCAACAAGGGTATGCGGTATTAATAATAAAGCCCAAGGAAGGCTTTAACGAGGTAATGATTAAGTGGTCGAAAACGACTAGTCGTTACGCCGCCGAGGAGTTCGGAAGCCCATTCGTATTAGCGGAAGCGCACGATAAATATAAAGCCGATCAATTGGGACATGAAAAACCAAGCAACCGTATAATCAGCGATAACTACTTAACCAATGAGGGAGTGCGCAACATGAACGTTGATAACGGATTCGTAATAACCTTCAAAACGCCGCTAGGGGCGACGAGGTTCGCCGCGCTTTTTATTAAAGAAGACTGGTTGTTCGAACTCGAAGCCGGCGGTGATTATAAGGTGTTGGTAAATTGCCTTAACTCCTTCCGCGCCTTAGACTAGGTGTACTGTGAGGTGGTAAAAATGTCTAAGCTTATTTCTGTATATGTGATGCTTACACTTGTCCTTGTTTCCTCCGCCTTTGCCTACACCTACACCTGCCAGGAAGGTCATTTCCAGATAGATGTGCCAGAGGGGTGGGAAAATGATGTTGGTTTGTTTGATCGTAAAGATGAGGGTCAAGCATCGTTTCGTTATGTGTCAGGCGATAACGCTGCTTTCTTTGTCATAAAATGGGGCTTAATTGCTAATGATTATTCATTAATAAGTGCACACGATAAAGTAGTTACATATCAATATGATCCACCAAAAACAGATAAGTATCTTAGTTTAAAGGAAGCTGAAACAATGAATATTGATAATGGATTCATAATCAATTTCAGAGAGTATAGATTTATTGCTATCTTCCTGAAGGGTAAAAGGATTTATATTTTAGATAGTGACCTTGGGATGTCTGGCAATATACCTCATCTTGACGAGATCATGATTAGAATATTTAACAGCTTCCGTGCCCTTGACTAAACAATATTGCGAAGGAATTTTAGATCAGCGTACCAATCCAGTTTTACCAAGCTGTAATTAGTACCAAATTGGCTTTATCAGCACTCAACCAGCCATGCCAGCTTTTTGGAATTCTTTTCTAAAATCCGACCCAGAGTCCCAAATCGTAGACCAATGTCAACTGTAGCGTCGGATTCATAATTATTAACGAGTTTTTTAATGTTATTTAATAGTTCATCCGGTTTTATTCTAATAGTGGGATCGAATTCAAGACACCGCCTAAGCAACTTCTGCCACTGTGGAATCTCTTTTAGAGATAGATATTTATTCCCAGGATCTATATAGATGCCTCTACAGACGTGTAATTCAATTCGTTTCAGACCAGAACTGGTGAAAGGTACCTCAAAGGTTCTGATCTCGCCAAAGGAAACGGCATTAAGCAGTTGTTGCAATATCCTACCAATTGCATAGACATCTGTAGTAAAGCTCACAGGTTCGGATAAAACCTGTTCAGGTGCTGCATAATCCACCGTCAAAGCTGGAGATACTTCACCCGGCTTGATTTCCAACGAATCAATAAGGACAGCACCTGCTTCAGTAAGAAGGATATTGGATGGTTTAATATCGCCATGGATCTGCCCGGCATTGTGATGTTTTATTGCACTCTTTACGATATTTACTACTATCCCCAGGATTTCCTTTATCATGTTAATTCTCAGACATAATAAATCGCAGGTTTTATAGAGTGTATCTCTTTTAACTGTTTTCCAACCCTCAATAGTAGAAAACCCAATCTTGTGATTTATTGACTTCAATGTCTCAAAGACTACTTCTCTATATTCTTTGAGATCTCTGGTCTTAGCTGTTTCAAAGGTTCCAATCAACATAGGAGAATCACCAATTGGAAGGAGGAGTTTTTTACTTACAATAGGAATTTCAAATGCTTCTCCTTTTTCTTCAAATGATGCTGCTATTGGTGCTGTTGTCTGTTCAGTTTTACCGGTCCCTTGTGATTTGCTCTTTTGAGGTATGTAATTATATACATCCAATAATCTCTCAAGCAGCGTCTTACCTAAAATCTCTTTTATAAAACCAGGTAAGATGAAATATTTGCCGTATTGAGGAATGTTTATCATAAGGGCTTCTGATTGGATCTTAGTAATAGTTTTAACTAATGCAATGGTGCTTTTTGCATCTTTTCCAATATCCTCTGCTACTTTCTCAATTAGTGATTTGGAAGTCGATAGCAAAGGTAGCCTATCGGGTTCTGGCAAAATAAGTGCGTAGGGTAATCCATCGGGTGCTTCTCCCAGTCTAAAAACACCTCTTGGCAAATCAAGAAGTTCTTTGCCTTTTACCCACTTGTATTCATGTGTGTCCATTATTACTCCTTTAGTTTGCCTAGTTAAAGTTCCGGTAATTTCCCCAATCTAACACCGTGAACAGATTTGGTTATCACATTAAATCCTGGTGACAATACACACAAATCCTTGCTCTTTCATCTAACAAACCACCACAATTGGGACAGGTTTTTTTGGGGGGTTGTTCTTGGTTAATATTTTGTTCTATTGGAACATTTTCTTCTTTAGATTTAATATATATTGTTTGATAAATTACACTTGGTCTATCCTTTCGAGGTAAAGCCAAAGTTATTATAAGCATTATAATAAATGGCACGATTATGCTGATGACGTAAAACAAAAAGAAATTGTACCCTTTGGCTTTAGCAATGGCAGCTGGGATCAATGCCCAGATCATCATTAAAATAATATAAACAAATAAATTCATTGTGAATCTTCCCCCCCGTGAACATAGATTAGCAAATCCTGTTTCAGTATAAGCTAAAAAATAAACTTAGGCAATTGAAGATTTTGAGCATGTAAAATAAATCCGCCTGATTTCTTACTGCGGGACAAAAGAGGATCGACCTTAAGAAAATCTTCGGAGTAAATCTTAAAAAATCAATTATGGAAATGGGAAAAGTTTTCCATTAACACTGTATTATAATAATATTTATCAACACTGCACTTTGAGGAGTTCCAATGGCGCAGGGTGAGAAAAAATTTGCTGGACGCTATCAAATAAACCGCAAGCTGGGGGAAGGCGGTATGGGTGAGGTATGGCTAGCGCACGATTTGGAGATGAATGAGGAGATAGCGCTCAAGATATTACCTTCGGAGATCGCCCTGGATAGCAGAGCCATACAGGATTTGAAAAATGAAGTATCTATTGCCCGCCGGCTAAGCCATCCCAATATTGTCAGAGTTCATGATTTGGGCAGAGAGGGTGATTATTATTTCATCACCATGGAGTATATAAAAGGAATCACACTTTTGGAAAAGCTGGTCCAATTAAGAGAAAGAGAGAATCGGAATTTTCAAGTTGACGAGATAATAAAGATTGCCAAGCCAATATGTGATGCCCTGGATTACGCCCACCAATGCCGAATCATCCATCGTGACATAAAACCCTCCAATATTATGATAAGCGAGGATGGCAAGGTCAAGCTGATGGATTTCGGTATTGCCCGGGTGGTTAAGGATACCCTTAGCCGCATCAGCCAGACTAGGATTGTGGGCACCCTGAGCTACATGAGTCCCGAGCAAATATTGGGTGAGCCTTTGGATGCCAGAACCGATATCTATTCTCTTGCTGCCACATTTTATGATCTTATGGCAGGCAAACCGCCCTTCGCTAGCGGTGCTGTTGAGTATCAGATTCTGCATGAGATGCCCAAACCAATTCCTGGTGTGTCTAAACTAGTGAATGCTGTTTTGATGAAGGGGATGGCTAAAAAGCCTGAAGAACGCCCTGTAAGTGCAATACTTTTCTATGAGCAATTGGTGAAATCAGAGCAATATGAGAAAGGAGTTGATAGAACCTTAAAAATTGAAAAAACGAAGGGACTGACTAATAAAGCGAAATATATGGTCATTGGTGCTTTCATTACATCCTTTTTAATAGGGTTTTTAGTTTTAGATTCTTTCAACGGTTGGTTACTTTGGAAGAAGGAGCCAATAGTGAAGGAAGAACTATCAGGAACAACACCTGGGGGAATTGAGAAACAACAGCTTGAAAGTAACGAGACTAAAGACTTAACCATAACTGATACTACGAAAAAGACAGCGGATACAGAGAATTCCGATCAACAACCATCAAAAGATAAAGAGTCAAAACCTTCAATAAGACCTGCACCCACCACAGTTGTACCCACCATACCACCAGATGTTACTCCAATCCTAACTCCTGCACTGCCGGATGTACCACCCCCCTTGACTCAAAAAGAACTGGAAAAGATGTCTGGTTATTTAAAGGTCAGTCCCTCCCCACCGACCACGGTCTATGTGGATGGCGTGATGATGGGCAACTCTCAAAGACTGGGTGCCCTCAAACTGCTGGGAGGTCCTCACAAAGTGACTTTGGTAAGTCAACAGTATGGTAGTCGCAATGTTTACGTAGAAATAAAAGCTAAATCAACTACTAATGTTTCTTTCCCTTATTAAAGTGAGAAATGAATGAATGAAAGTTGACTCTGGCTTGAGTAAGGGGGTATAAAAGGATGACCATCTTTGCAAATCGCTATGAGATCGTGCGCAAGCTGGGGGAAGGCGGCATGGGTGAGGTATGGCTGGGGCTAGACCTGGAGATGGACCGTCAGCCCGTAGCGCTGAAGTTCGTGCGGCGGGAAATGAGCAGCGATACCCGAGCAATCGGTGACATCAGGCGAGAAGTTATCAACTCCCAAAAGTTGACTAATCCCGGCATAGTGCGGGTGCACTATCTGAATAAGCATGAAAGTGTATATTTCATCACTATGGAGTACGTGGAGGGCGAGAATCTCAATGACCGCTTGGCAAGGTATAAGGATGAGGGGCATAACTTCAGTGAAGCTGAGGTGCTGGAGATAGCAAGGTTTCTGTGCCCGGTTATTGACTATGCGCATGAACAGAGGGTGCTGCATTTGGATATCAAACCATCCAATATTATTGCGGTGAAGGGTGGCGGATACAAGATAATGGACTTTGGCATCTCCGGAGCCGCCCACGAGAGCATGACCCGGTTAACCAGGGCGATGGGTTATTCAAGTGGCTATGCGCCCCCTGAACAGATAACGGGACGACAGGTTGACCGCAGAAGCGATGTCTATAGCTTGGCAGCGACATTCTATGACTTGCTGGCAGGCAAACCTCCTTGTCCCAGCGAATATGCAGCGATAAATGTAATGCCAGAAGCGATATCAGGAGTGTCACCGGTTATTAATTCTGCTTTATTGGCAGGATTGAGCAAGGACCCTGAGGAGCGACCGAGAACAGCCGGGATGCTGCTAGGGATGCTAGAGTGCAAGACGACAGAAAGTATTGTGATAGAGCCTAAACCTACAGTGCCCACAGAACCTCAAACAATAGTCCCAACCCCAACCCCAACACTACAACCAACACCGCGACCAGTACCTGCACCTTCTATTCGTCGGACGAGGTTGCATGCTTTGTTGTGGGGGATTCTAATTTCATTACTGCTTATGGCGACGGTTATAATTGGGGCTAATACTAAATGGTTTGGCTTTGCCGGGGGAAAGTCAGCAGCAGAAGAAGATACAAATGAGACCTATGAAACCAAGGTAGTAGGTCCTGAGTTAAAACTAGTGCGCGTATCTGGTGGTACCTTTCGAATGGGTAGTAATGAAAATGAATGGGAAATACCAGTTCACACGGTAACAGTGGGTCGCTTTTGGATGGGGGAGGTAGAAGTAACTGTAGGGCAGTATGTAATGTTTTTGAATGAAATACGACCGAATGCCAACCAATCGGGGCAATGGATAAGTTTGGATCAATATACTCACATAACCCAAAACGGCAACAATTATTATGCAGATAGTGGGTGGGAAAATCATCCGATGGTGAATGTTAGTTGGTATGGGGCAGAGGCTTTCTGTAAATACTATGGGCTTAGATTGCCTACTGAATCAGAATGGGAGTATGCAGCGGGTGGATCAAATCACTATAGATATCCTTGGGGTAATGAGTTTGACAGTCAAAAGTGTTGTTGTATTGGAAATCAGGGCAAGGGATCTCCTGGCACAATGCCTGTGAAGAGTTTTACACATAATGATTATGGCTTATATGATATGGCGGGGAATGTGTGGGAATGGTGTAGCGATTGGTATGATGTCTATCCTGGAGCAAGTGGATATGCCCAGGTAACCAAAAAGTATAAGGTATTACGTGGTGGTTCTTGGTACTATGCTGCCGATAATTTGCGCTGCTCAAGCCGCGGTAGATATGTTCCTACTGGTATGAGTGATGGACGCGGCTTCCGCGTGGCTGGGGATTAAGGACACAAGAATAATTATCTGATACCCAACTTGATATGGAACAGATCACTATTTAGCTTTGGTGTTAGATTAATAACTGAGGGGTAGATCATGGCGGAATTATTTCCAGTTATCCATTACTTTGATAGCGAAACCACATTGGCAAATGCTTCCATAGCTCTCCAAGCTGGCTGCAAGGGTGTGGTTTTAATCAATATGCGTTGCATCCATGAGGAATTGGATAATGGATTTAAGGAAATAAAGAGGCATTTCCCCGAACTATTGGTTTTTATAAACCGTCTCGGTTGCCACGATCCAACTCAGTTGGTAAGTGATATGGAAATGGGTCTCAATGGCACATGGGTTGATAATCCTGGCGTGTCCAGTGCCGGAATTACACCTTATGCAGAAGAGCTGACAGTATCTCTTAGAAATATCTGGCAAAAGAATCCAGATTATTTGTTCTTCGGTTCGGTGGCTTTTAAAACGCAGGAAGATGAACCGGAACCAGCACGAGCGGCTAAATTAGCAAAGGAGCTTGGTTGGATCGTAACTACCAGCGGCGTAGGAACCGGTATCGCGCCGGATTTAGAGAAAGTAATACTAATGAAGCAAGCCATAGGTTCCCATCCCTTGGCGATTGCCAGCGGAATAACCCCAGACAATGTGGATCCTTTTCTGCCATCCGTAGATTATTATCTGGTAGCAACAGGGATATCAGAGGATTTCTATCATTTCTCCGCCCATAAAACCACTGCGCTAGCCCAGAAAATAATGTTTAGGTAAAAAACCATGTCAAGATCTTGATAATTATAATCGGAAGCTTTATCTTTGGTATTATTTTGATATTGATCCTAAAAATAATTGAGAGGAAAGATGCCAACCACTGAGAAACCTAAACTATTCGCCGAACGCTACCTGCCAGTGCGCCGCCTAGGCAAGGGTGGCATGGGTTTAGTAGCTCTGGCACTGGATACGCTCAAAGGAAATCTGCCAGTAGCTCTCAAATTTGTTTGCGAAGAATTAGCAGATGACACTCGTGCCATTGCCGACCTCACCCGTGAAGTAGTTAACTCCCAGAAGCTGTCCCATCCTAACATTTTGCGCGTGTATGAGCTGATGAAGTATAAAGATACTTACTTTATTACAATGGAATACGTGGCGGGGGAGGATCTCAATAAGCGTCTGGGTCGCTATCAGCAGCAGGGGCATAATTTCAGCCTGGAGGAAGTGCTGGAGTGTGCCCGGCAGATTTGCTCGGCGCTGGATTATGCTCATGACCAGAAGGTTCTGCATTTGGATATTAAACCCAGTAACATTATCTGCGATGAGCGGGGCAATTATAAGCTGATGGATTTTGGCATCGCCCGCTCCGCTCATGAGTCCATGACCCGGGTGACCAAGGCGCTGGGCTATACCGGGGGTTATGCTTCCCCGGAGCAGGTAAGGGGACGAGCATTGGATAGACGCACTGATGTCTATAATCTGGCGGCAACTTTTTATGATCTGTTAGCGGGTAAAGTGCCTTGTTCCACAGAAGATGCCATTAAAAATGAGATACCTGATTCCATCCCCGGTTTACCGTCGCAAATAAACGAGACTCTGTTAGCGGGATTGGCGAAAGACCCCGAAGAGAGACCAAAGACAGCCGGGATGCTTTTGGAGATGCTGGAGGGGAAAAGCGAGCAAAGCGCAATGATTGAGCATAGGAAAGTAATACCTTATCAGCCGGGAATGGATTATCCAGTGCCACCTGTTGTAACACCGACACCACCGAATCAATTGCAACAAACACCTATACCTTTTCAAGGGGCATATTGCCCATTGTGTGGTGACTATATAGATAAAAGGGAGACCTTCCACTGTTCTAAATGTGGACGGGAAGGGCTATGCTTGAAACATCTTAAGAATGGGATGTGTGAGGCATGTTTAAGCAATAAAAGTCATGCCTTAATGAAACTATCTAAAATAAAATATGTAAAAACCGTTTTCATAATAGGTTTATGCTTAAGCATAATAGGAATGATTGCTTTAAGTTTATCTGACTTTAATACATGTTGTATTGGCTGGATGGACTGTAATCTTCTTTATATATTAATTTTAGTATTAATATTAGTAGACTCTTTAAATACTTTTTATATAAATAGGTATCTTTGTAGAATATCTCTTTTTGTTTATATATGTATATTATTTTTATTACCAGTTATAATTTTATATATTAATAATAGTATAAACTTATGGAGTCGAAATTTATGGAGTAAAGAAATACTTTATGCACTTAACGAAGGCAGAATTACTGAGGAAGGTTGGAATAAAAGCTTTGCTCATATAGGTTATGTTATTTTTATTTCATCTTTTATCGCATTGGGTATTATTATCTGTATTATAGGCAGTATAATTAACTTACACCGTTTGAATATTGTTAAATCATTAGCCAAATGGACGGAAATTTAATGAGACAAATAATAAGCGCATCATTAAGCCACTATTTTCAGTATGTTTCTTTTTGGTGCTTATTTTTTGTAAGAACATTTTGGCTATATTATATGAATAATGCATCTAGTAACGATAACGACTTTATTTATTAATTTTATCCAAAGGAGTGTTAAAGGATGACCATCTTTGCCAATCGCTATGAGATCGTGCGCAAGCTGGGGGAAGGCGGCATGGGCGAGGTGTGGCTTGCCCATGATAAGGAAATGAGTGACACCCTTGTTGCACTCAAGTTTGTCCGTCACGTCCTTTCTGATGATACCCGTGCCCTTGCCGACCTCCGTCGTGAGGTTATCAATGCCAAAAAGCTTACCGACCGTCGCATCGTGCGCATCTATGAGCTTATGAAACATAACGATGTCTATTTTATCACCATGGAATATGTGCCGGGCGAGGATCTTAATAACCGTTTGGGGCGCTATCAAGCGGAGGGACATGTCTTCAGCCTGGATGAAGTTCTGGCGCTGGCAGGGGAGATATGTCCCGCCATGGATTATGCCCATGAGCAAAAAGTGTTGCATCTTGATCTTAAACCCCGCAACATAATGGCAGTGGAAGGTGGCGGTTTCAAGGTGATGGACTTTGGCATCGCCCGCTCCGCTCATGAATCCATGACCAGGGTAACCAACGCCCCCGGGTATGCCCTTGGTTACTCTCCGCCGGAGCAGATTTCGGGAGGTGAAATTGATCGGCGCACCGATGTCTATAGCCTGGCTGCAACTTTTTATGACCTTTTGGCTGGTCATCCTCCCTTCTGGCGGGGGGATGTTTACCGTCAAACGCTGGAGAAACCTGTTGTTCCTATTGAAGGATTGCCTGCAGAGATAAACAAGGTTTTATTATGGGGATTGGCAAAGAGTCCGGAGGAACGCCCCGCTAAAGCCGGTGACCTTTTGAACCTGCTACTGGGGGAGGGTGAAACGGTTGTTTATTCGGAGACTCTGAAGGTGCAGGATGTGCAATTGAAAACCTGCCCCCAATGTGGTTCTTATGTAGATGTAGATGATCGTGTTTGTAACAGATGTGGTTCTTCGTTAGTCAAGGTGATTCCAGAACCTTCCCATCAGATTTCTGAAGAGATTAAGCTAAAGAAACAGCAGGAATCGGTCGTTTTGTTGGGGGAAAAACAAACTAAAGTTGTAGGTCCTGGGATAAAGCTAGTACGAATCCCCGGGGGCACTTTCCAAATGGGAAGTAATGAAGGGGAATTAGATGAGAGACCATCGCATACAGTCACGGTAAACAGCTTTTACATGGGGGAGACAGAAGTAACTAATGACCAGTTTTGCGCGTTTCTGAATGCAACTAATCCTGATGAAAAAACACGCAAGGCATGGGTAATGATAAGGAGTGATTTAAAAAGTGGTTATAGAAAAAAAATGTGGCTTGCAACAGAAATCTTGTATGAAGGTAGTTATTGCCCGGTGCAAGGTTATGAGAATTACCCAGTAAGATGTATTAGTTGGGATGGAGCCAGAGCCTTTTGTGAATATTATAAACTGAGGTTCCCTACAGAAGAGGAACGAGAATATGCTGCAGGAGGACCATCACATAGTAAATATCCGTGGGGAAATGAATGGGCAGAGGGGTTGTGTTGTCATTGGGGCAGATGGAGCAAAAACGAAAATACGCCACCAACTACCGAAGTGAAGTATTATCAAGCGAATTGGTATGATCTTTTTGACATGGCAGGAAACGTGTGGGAATGGTGCGGCGATTGGTATGATGTGTATCCGGGGGGAAGAAGGACAGAGTCTATGGGCAGTAAGAATAGAGTGCTTCGCGGCGGCTCGTGGAGAAGTGATGACCCCTATATACTTCGCTGTACTAGACGTAACCGGGGTTGTCCAAGCATCCTGTATGACTTCGTCGGCTTCCGCGTTGCGGGGAACTAAGAAGAAATCACATGAGCAAATTTCCATTCTCTTTTTCCAAATTACTCATGTTATTTGGCCTTGCTGCAATTACTATAGTCTGTCTTCAGTGTAATATTACCGAATCTGCCGGAGATACCAAGATAGTTGGTCCCGGAATAAAATTGGTATTCATCCCCGGTGGCACCTTCCGGATGGGGAGTTACAATGGAGCAGAGGATGAGAAACCGGTTCATACGGTAACAGTAAGCGGATTTTGGATGGGCGAAGCGGAAGTAACCATCCAACAGTACTGCGATTTCTTGAATTCCCGGAAGCCGGATGAATCCACAAGGAAAAGCTGGATATCAATACGCAGCGATCATTCGGGATATCCCACAGAAATATGGTATGAAAATGACACCTACCGCCCCACCAGCGGGTATGGGAATAATCCGGTAAATTCAATTAGCTGGTTGGGGGCACAGGCTTTTTGTGACTATTATGGGCTTAGGTTACCAACGGAAGCGGAATGGGAGTATGCCGCAGGTGGTCCCAATCACTACAAATACCCCTGGGGCGATGAGTGGGTGGAGGGGATGTGCTGCTGCAACCGCATTTGGAGAAAGCGAGAGGATCCCTGTCCCACCGTGGTGGTTAAGAGTTACCCGGCGAATGGTTATGGACTGTATGACATGGCGGGAAACTTGTGGGAATGGTGCAGTGATTGGTATGATCTCTATCCGGGTGGGAGCAGACTTGGCTATGTCATAATGGAAAGCTTGTATGAATGGTGTGGTCTTTTGTATGTTGTGCACCCCGGTGGAAGCAGATACAGCGATATGGGCAAGAAGAATAGAGTGCTGCGTGGTGGCT
>Ga0315280_10010115_pt1 | contig 11902 bp, 10 predicted proteins | sample YL17G06_40_MG_FD_203697 | JGI IMG/M metagenome (GOLD analysis project Ga0315280, IMG submission 203697) | Sediment microbial communities from Yellowstone Lake, YNP, Wyoming, USA - YL17G06_40 | ecosystem: Environmental > Aquatic > Freshwater > Lake > Sediment | place: USA: Wyoming | collected... | reverse complement strand
AGGATCTTGACGCGATAATCCTAAGCCACTCACACTTGGACCATTCAGGCGCCATCCCAATATTCTACGTTCAAGGAAAGAAACCGCTTTACACGAATAGATTAACTGCCGAGCTTAACCATCTACTCATTTCAGACTTCATACACCTGTCAAGCTACTACTTGCCTTTTGAGTATTTGGAACTCAAATCTATGATGAACAGCAGCATACACTTGGATTTCAACACTGAGCGAAAAGTGGGCGACATAACCTTCCAATTCAAAAATGCTGGGCACATACCAGGCAGCGTGCAGCCTCTGATCGAAGCTGAGGGAAAAAGAATACTGTTCACGGGGGACTTCAACCTCACTGACACGAGGCTTCTTGCAGGAGCTAAAATGGAGTACGGGGATCTAGACGCTGTGATAATTGAGAGCACATATGCCACTGAAGAGCATACTGAACGCGGAAAGCTGGAAAAGGACTTCGTAGACGCATGCACAGACATCGTGGAAAGAGGAGGCACTGTTCTGGTTCCGGCCTTCGGAGTCGGACGATCGCAAGAGCTTGCATGTGTTCTCGCAGCCCATCATTTTGAATATCCCGTGGCGATCGACGGAATGGCACGCGATGTAAGCAGAGTATTCATGAACTACCCGCAGTTCCTGAAGGATCACAGGATGTTCATGGATGCTTTGCATTCAACTGAGTGGGTCGATGGGTGGAGGGACCGCAGAAAGGTCGCGAGGACACCAGGCGTGATTATTTCGCCTGCGGGCATGCTCAAAGGGGGCCCCGCCATGTTCTACATTTCGAAGATCGGGAAGAAATCGAACAACGCAACCTTTCTGGTCAGTTATCAGATTCCAGGCACGCCTGGCAAAGAACTGCTCGAAAAGGGCATATGCGTGATCGATGGAAAGATGCAGAAGGTCAAGGCGCACGTCCAACATTTTGACTTCTCATCACACTGTGGGGCAAGCGAGCTGAAAGAAGCTGTCAAACGGCTTGGTGGAAAGCCGAGAATCTACGTGGTTCACGGTGCTGAACGAAACTGTGAATATTTTGCAAAATGGGCAAGAGACGAGCTTGGCCTAGAAGCCACAGCGCCCAAGGCCGGCGACACCTTCAAGGTCTAGTTGACCGATATGAAAATGGGAGCCTTGCGCATAGGACAGGTTGACCATACAGTCGTTGACAGAATACAAGAAAACTTGAACATGACTTTTCCTAGGACAACATGCGTATTGATCAAGGAAACCTTTCCGATGCCAGAAGAGGCCTTCGACAGTCGAAGAAAACAGTACAGGTCAGACATTATTCTAGCCAAAATGGAGGAACTTGCTGAGAAAGAGAAGACCTTGGAGCGGATCTTGGGAATCGCGAACGTCGACATCTTTGTGCCTTCACTGAACTTCGTCTTCGGAGAAGCCAAATGTCCCGGAAAAGCGGCCCTAATATCCCTGCATAGGCTTAGACCAGAATTCCATGGAGAAAGACCAAACACCGAGCTCTTCATGGAAAGAAGCTCAAAAGAAGCAGTGCACGAGATCGGACACACCTTCGGATTGGCGCACTGTGGTAACCCTTTCTGTGTCATGTATTTTTCCAACTCGATTTTCGACACTGACAGAAAGCAAGGCGTATTCTGCAGTAAATGCAGTATGAAGATCGAGAAGATTATGGACACGCTGGAGTGAGAGCCTTGAACGACAAGCCCAGAACAACATTGATGCATTTGGCGCCCATTCTGGCAAGCCTAGTATTCGGGCTGGCATGTGCATTCTTGATTGCAACGTCGTCGCTCGAATCCTATCAAGTCGCTCCCTTTTCCGAAGACACCTTCGGGTTCTTTGGGTCTTTCGGAAACGCATTTTACTTTGCTGTACTCGTTGGAGTTGGCGCCGGCCTGTTGCTTCTGCTGCTGAAACGAAGCAAGCAGAAGCTGATTGCAGTGATCACTGGCTTTGCATTGACGATTGCTACGTTCATGCTTTCGATGGTTTATCTCTATGCTGCTCTTTCAGGGTTTCTGATCCCCTATGCGGACGTGCTAATTCTGGTAGTATCCGTACTCATAACGGCAGTTAGCGACTACGTGGTTTTCCGAAGCAAATACTCTAACATCATAGTTCTTGGTATAGGTGGTGCTCTGGGCACGTTTTTGGGGTTTTCGATCCCTACTACAAGTGCAATATTAATTCTGAGTGTCTTGGCAATCTACGACGTCTTTGCTGTCTATCGTGGGGCCGTTGGGAAAATAGCGCAGAGCGGGCTGGATCAGCTTCGAGGTTTGAGCTTCTCATTCAGAGACGTTCAGGTTGGCCTAGGCGATTTGACTTTCTACTCTATGCTTTCGGGACACATGCTTCTCGCGTTTGGCCTCGTCTCGTCGTTGGCCTCGATGGCAGGCATTCTTATTGGATGTGCAATATCTTTCAGGATGGCGGAAAAGAAGGGAATGTTTCCAGGACTGCCCTTCCCAGTGTTTTTCGGCTTAGCAGCTGGTTTTATGGCTTTTCTACTCTAATCCTGGCTCTGAGCAAGCCAACTAAATCACCACCATAAGCGACAGCTCGACGCTATCCTCAAAACCCCACTTGGCATCGACCAGTTCCAAGCCAGCCGCGCTCGAAGAATGGACTATGCAGAATGGAAACCAAAAAAGAGAAACTTTCATAAGGTTTCAGCACAGAATATTAAGCATGAAACAAGAAAAACTCGTCAAGTTGCTCTTTGAACTCATAAAGAATTCGAAGCGAAGCGACAGGGATCTGGCAAAAACCTTGGACATTTCGCAGCCTACCGTGACACGGCTGAGAAAAAGCCTGGAGAAAGAAGCGATAGAGCAATACACTGTGATTCCGGACCTTTCTTACATGGGTTTTGACATCGTGGCCTTCACCTTTGCCCGATCAAAGGAGCTTGTCCAGCCTCTTTGGGAAAAGGGGAAGAAGTGGGGGAGCCAGCAGCCCAACGTAGTTTTCCTAAGCTCAGGTCAGGGGATGAGTGAGGATGCACTTATGGTTTCAGTCCATAAAGACTATGCAAACTTCGTCAAGTTCTACCAGGCTTTCAGGAGAGATTGGGGCCCAGTGCTTCAGGACTTCAACACGTTCCTCATAAGCGTACGAGGCAGCTTTCTAATGAAGCCCTTCTCGTTCAACTATCTGATCGAGGCACACAAGGAAACCTAACTAGTCACAATCTGAAAGAACTGCCGTCTTACAGTTGCAACCATAAGACAGACTAATCATCACAAGCCCATTCATAGCTTGCACGATAGACAGAAAAGAAATGTGGACAATGGCTAAAACGAGTGTCCAACTATATCTCGCGAATTTCGCATTGAAGCTTCTTAATGACCTCTTCAGCCTTTCCAGGTGCAACCTTCAAAGTATAAAGCCTACTCGGCGTCCGAAGCTTCAACTTCACAACATCCTTCAGTCGCTTCACGGCGCAATATTCTGCGCCGCCGCTTACTTCCACAAACCTATCAACATCGAAGATTTCCGCAGGCATAACTTTCACGCCAGTTTCATATCGGTTCATGCTTGCGCGACATATAATCTTTTTTGTAACGCCATTCAAAGCGCAGTACGAGAGAAGATGACACATCAAAGGTACGAGTACCTACAGATGAAAAATCATGTGACTGACACTGTTCCTATACCTCATAATGGTATTCGACATGCTTGCATCTGGAAGCTGTTTATCTCACTTTTGATTGTTATCGCATTTCGTCACTAACCGATGTACTTCAGTATCTGTTAAACGTGTTTTTGTCAGTATACGATATATTTTTATATTGGATAATGCATACACTCGCGCAGGTGTAATCATTGGCCTTAATTAACAAAAGAATTCGCCAAAGGGTGCTGGACAAGAAGAAAAAGTTGGATAGATTGATGCCTCTTCCTTCGTCACTCGTTGCAAGGTTAAAGAATCAAATTATGATTGAGTACACGTACAATTCCAACGCTATTGAAGGAAATACGTTGACCTTGCGAGAAACACGGCTCGTTATTGAAGAAGGCATAACAGTCGGCGGAAAGAGTTTAATGGAAACCTTGGAGGCAAAGAATCATCCTGAAGCGATAGAGTTTGTCGAGAGGCTTGTTGAGACAAGAAGTGAACTGACTGAAGATGTTATGCTTCAAGTTCATAAGCTGATTATGTCAAACGTCGTGGAAGATGCTGGGCATTATCGAACTATTGGAGTGAGAATAACAGGTGCTAGTTTCATGCCACCACCTAGTTTAGAAGTCAGACCCAGAATGAATGAGCTTCTGAAATGGCTAAGAGAAAATCCTGATGAACATACGCCAATAGAACTCGCAGCAGTCTTCCATCATCGTTTTGTTCAGATACATCCATTCTTAGAAGGCAATGGAAGAACCGCAAGGCTGTTGATGAATGCAATACTTATGAAGAACGGATATCCTTTCATTGCCATAGTGTCGAACCTTGACCGTCCGAAATATCTGAAGACGCTCATGGAAGCAGACCTTGGAAACACTACGCCTTTCGTGAACTTCATAGCCCGTTGCGTAGAAAGAACCTTAGACATGTATCTTGATGCTTTAGAAGAGCCTGAAATACTCACTCTCGCCGAAGCCAGCAAGATAACACCATACTCCCAAGAATATCTCAGTCTGCTTGCCAGAAAAGGAGTGTTAGGAGCATCCAAACGAGGCAGAAACTGGGTTGTGTCCAAGCAGGAATTGGACAGATATCTGGAATCTGTCTGTAAACCCAAACTCAACGCAAACAGAACTCAGTGATTGCCCGCCATCAACCATGCCTAGTCTTCTCGGCGAATCTTATTCCACGAAAAAGGTTCTTTGGTGGGCCGGACCGGACTTGAACCACAGAGCTTTTGCATGTCAAACGCTTGGAATACCAACAGAGGCGCGCGCTTTGAAGAAGTTGAAGGCGAAGCCTGGTTAATAAAACCCGCTGGTTGTCCAGGCTCATTGCTTATCAGGCGCACGCTGGCTTAGAACCGCTGCTCATTGATCGTAATGGAAGAGATTTGAAAAACATTGACTCGATAAGGAGTCTAACCGAAGTACTGCGCTATTTTTGATATGCACAGAAGGTTCAAAGAGGTAGGCTTGAGCTCGAAGATCTACTGGACCTAAATGATAATAGAAAAGGGAGAATGGCTGTTCTAGACTCTAGTATTAAATCTGCGTCTGGTTTCATGTTTTACATGGTGGTACTGTGGGGTTCAATAGAAGAGCAGTTATTGCTACGATTATCTTAGTCTCTATCTAGCGCACGCGCTTGACTGCAAGTCTAAGCGTCATCAATCTCTTAGGTTGGGCAAAGTCTCTTTCCGATGGGATTATCGGCTTTGACAACCCTACGAGCGTATTTTTGGGTTCATGGATTGTCATTGGACTTATCGTTCACATCTTGGGATGGATATTATTTGGGAGAGAATCTAACTGAAACTATAAATGCCAGCGTTTTCTTCTCCAACCAACTTCACGAACAAGAAACTTCAGATCGCTACCTTCAGTTTGCTTGTTCAAGCTCCTAACCCTCTTCTCAGCTTGTTTCTTGGTGCGAAAACGCAGACTCGTTACTCTGATAGGATTTGTTCCTTTCCTTCTTGCAATAAGCCATTTTGGCTTAGGTTTTAGCTGATAGCTCATGTGGGGTCACAACTGAAAAATCAGCTATGGGCTAGTTTTAGAAATTCAGAAGTGTATATGGGCTCGAAAGCATGCGCTCGTCTTGTTTCTTTTTGTGTGTGTTTGGGGGAAGTTTTATGAACCGTTCTAGGTCATTATCAGAAGTGTGAAGACCGTGAAAGATACTGAGTTGAACCTGATTGCTGAATTGATGAGAAACAGTCGCAGAAGTGACAGAGACTTGGCCAAAGCAATAGGAATCTCCCAACCAACCGTTTCGAGGATGATCAAAAAGCTAAAGAAAGAGGGTGTCATCAGAGAATACACGATGATCCCTGATTTTAGCAAACTCGGATTCGAACTAATGTCTATCGTAACCACAAAGGGGAATAAACTGCTCGGAGAAGACGAAACTGTTGAAGCGTGGAAGAAAGCTCGTGAACTTGCGAAGAAAGCACCCCAGCCATTTCTTTTCGTCCTAAGCACTAAACCTTCAGGCGCGGACACAACCGCTTTTGCATTGCACGAAAACTACTCGGAATACGCCAAATATGTTGAAGGAATCAAGGAAAATCCACTCGTGAGTATTGATAGTGTTGAGGGGTTCATCGCAGAGACGAACCTCAAGGATCATTTCCTTTCCCTAACTCTATCTGAAGTTGCAGACTTCATAATAAGCAGAGGACTAACGAACAGAACCAAGACCCTCCCTGTAATCAAGGCAGGCAAAAAAGGTTAAGACTCCCTGACACGCACGCTGGTCATCAGACGAAAGTTAACAGCCAAAACCATCTGACGCTAAGTTACCAGAACCTAAATCAACAATGTTTAAATGCTGCGATGTACTCGTTTGCAGAGTTTTCTGGTGAGTCATGTTGCTCAAGATGAGACCTTTCGGAAAAGGGATTGATGAAGAAATCTACGTAAGAATCTTCAATGCAGCATTTTTGGACTATGACGACATTAGAAGCGTAACTCTTCAAGAAGTGAAGACTCTCGAAGACGCACCGAGTTACAACCTCGATGGACTTTTGATAGCTGAATGGAATGGCAAGACAGCGGGAATGGTGCAAGCACTTGTTGACAAGTTCAGAGAGGAGAAGAAAGGCTTCATTCAATCGCTCGCGGTCTTGCCAGAATTCAGACACAAAGGAATAGCCAAGAAGCTTGTTTCAGAAGCGATTTCAAGTCTGAAAGGGAGAGGAATGAAAATTGTTGGTGCTTGGGCACAGACTGACAGGTCGGCTTGTGTGCATATATACGAAAGTTTCGGTTTTAGGTGTGTTCGAACCTCGAGCCTGATGAAAGGAAGTCTAACTGAAATCCCAAACGTAGAAGTGAACAACGGAGTAAGCCTTAGAGAGGCACAATTTGAAGACGACCAGGATATTGCTTTGATTAACAAGCTTGACAATGAATCTTTCAAAGAGCATTTCAATCATAGGCCTGTAACAGTTGAGGAAACCAAGTATATGCTGTTGGAGATGCCATGGTGGAAGCATCAAAAGGCTTGGTTTGCAGTTCTTGAAAAGCAGCCATTAGGCTACGTCGTAGCCGGGATCGATGCGGGATTAAACAAGGAAAAAAGCGTCAAGTATGGCTGGGTTCTGGATATTGGTGTTCTGAAACCTCAAAGGAGACGAAAGATAGGTTCAACTCTGATACGTAGAGCGATGCAGTATTTGAAGTCCCAAGGAATGAAGAATGCATTGCTTTACGTGGATGATCAGAATCCCACACGTGCAATAAAGCTCTATGAGAAAGTCGGCTTCAGAGTCTATCACAAGAGCGCTGTTTATGAGCTCCAGCTCAGCTGAACTCTGTCTAGGCAGGCTTGAAAGAACTAAGAGGCTTAAGAGAGGTAGGCTTCGTTGAGCTCCAGGAGCTCGATGAGGATATTCCAAGCCTAGATTATCTTTCATTTTTCTAATTTGTCTCTATTATAAGGAATTTTCAAAAGGCAGCGGACTTGGATCGATTCTTCCGCAACTCATAAGAACTTAACCAAGGCATCTACTGTCAGTGGTCGATGTGAACAGAAATCGGCTAATGTTGTTGTCTGTGCTTGTTTGTTGTGTCTTGCCAGCTTCTTTTCCAAGAATCAAGGCAGCTACGTGGACTGGAGTTGTTCACATTAAAGCTGATGGAACCATCGATCCTTTAGCCGCACCAATTCAGAGGAATGGGGACGTTTATACATTAACTAGCAACATAACCAGCGACACAGACGGGATTTGGATTCAGAGAAACAATATGACTTTGGATGGGGCAGGCTACACTATTCAAGGCTCAGCAGCTCAACAGACCGCAGGTATTTGGATGCCGATGGTAAGCAACGTGACAATCAAGAACGTAAAGATCAGTGCGTTCAGCAAGGGCATCTCTCTCGAGTTTTCTTCAAACAATAGTGTGGGTGCAAATGAAATAAGAGCAGCAGAGTGGGAGGGGATCTATGTTTACGAGTCTTCTAACAACAGCATATCAGGAAACAACATAACACAGAGTACTGCGCATACGGCAGGCGTCTGGCTTACCAACTTCTCTGAGGACAATGAGGTTGCTGAAAATATGATAACAGACTGCGGAAATGGCATATTAATCAGTGTTTCCGACAACCGCATAATCAGGAACAACGTCACAAGCAACAAAAACGGGATCTGGCTACAAGACACCTCTAACATCACCGTAACTGAAAACACCATAGCAGGAAATGAATATGGCATTTGGGTGGAAGATTCTTCGAACAACACAATTTCCCACAATAGCTTCGTGAACAATCAGCATCAGGTTCAGACCTATGGAAATGTGAACGTTTGGGACAATGGTTATCCTTCTGGCGGAAATTCTTGGAGCGACTACAGCGGTGTTGACGTGAAAAGTGGTCTCTATCAGAACGAGACTGGAAGTGATGGAATAGGTGACACGATATATCTCATAGATGGCACTAACAGAGATCACTATCCGCTGATGGGAACTGTTCAAAGCTATAATGTCCCTTACTTCACACCGCCTCTTGTGCCCCACAGTTACAGCGTCACAGTGATTTCTAACTCAACGATCTCCGATTTTGTTGGGCCTCTTTGGATTGAACATCCAGAGGTCATATCATGGATAGAGTTCAGCGTCACCGGCGAACAAGGGACTGCGGGGTTCTGCAGAATCTCCCTGCCAACGGCCTTAATGAACGGCACTTATCAAGTGTCCGTCAACGGCACACAAGTTGCATACGCTTTGCTGTCATGCTCCAACAGTACCCATAGCTTCCTATACTTCACTTATCACCACTCAACACAAGAGGTGGTGATAATCCCAGAGTTCCCATCTTTCCTTATTCCGCCACTATTCATGACAGCACCACTGTTGGCAGTCATAGTCTACAAAAGAAAACACGTCTGACTTCACTCTCTTTTCACTTCGGAAGAAAGCACCAGACTTATTACATTGAACAATGTCCTCGCATGCCCTCGGGTGCAAACGCAAGATGACTCAAAAACGTAATGTCGTGTCATATCTAGACAAGGAATTGGTTGAAAAGTCGCGTGAATTGGGGTTTAATCTCAGTAAAACCTTTGAGAATCACTTAAAATATCTAATAACACAGTTTTCAACAATTTCTACAACAAATAGCTTAGAATCAACTGACAAAAAGTCTTTGTGGTGGGCTAGACCGGACTTGAACCGGCGACCTTCTGCACGTCAAGCACCTGGAACACCCACAATAGAGCGCGCGCTAGAAGCGCGCGGTTGGCTCGTCGTGTGCACGAAGTGCACGTTGAGAGAATCATTCTTTTATTAGTGAAGTGCCCCTTCTTCTGACATTAGTGCAGGCAGAGGAGAATGGATGAAGTTCAGAGCAGTGCTTTTCGACTTAGGTGGAACACTCATCAGGACGGCTGAGGTTCCCGAAATCTTTAGAAGGATACTTGACGTCTATGGAGTCAAGGCTGATTTTGACCGGATTCTTGAAGCTCATAAGACAAATGAGAAGGAATTCGATATCGAAGCTGGTGTGGTCAAGTCGGGGATGGCTTTTTGGCATAGTTGGAATATGGCTATCATTAGGAGATTAGACGTTAAACGAGACGCCCAGTTCCTTGCGCGGAAGATTTCTGAATTGTGGTGGGACTATGCTGACCTGCAGTTTTACCCTGACGTAGTGGATACGTTGGCTCAACTAAGAGTGAAACAGGTCAAAACGGGGATTGTGACAAATGGTCTTAAGGAAGACTACGATCAAGTGTTACAGAAGCTTGGAGCAGCAAGTTACTTTGACATTGCTGTTGGAGTTGACTCTTGTGGCAAAGCGAAACCTGACAGTAAGATATTCCTTTATGCTGTGGAGAAGCTTCAGGCGAAACCAGCAGAAGTTATTTTCGTAGGTGATTCTGTAGAGAGAGACTATGAGGGATCGAAAAAAGCAGGTTTGAAACCGCTGTTCATTGATCGCAAGGGAAGGGATTTGAATAATGTCGATTCCATAACGAGTCTTACCGCAGTTCTGAACTACTTCTAATGCCCGTTCAAGACTATAAGAACTAAGAGATTAGAAAGAGGTAGGCTCGTCGTCGTGTGCACTCGCAGTGCACGTCTTTTTCTTTTCATTTTTTCTTATTTGTTTCTTATTATAAGAAATTCATAAAAGATAATGGACTTGCAGAATTCGAATCGAAGATTCTTCCACAAGCCATAAGAGAGCTGCAAAGCAAAACTATGAAGCGGGTGAGGTGTTTGTTTGGATAAGGAAGGGGGTCGCATAAAAATCACGGTGCTCAAACGGTTTGACACTAAAGAAGTATTCAATGATCCGCCGGTCAAGGCAAAGTACAGTGGTCCATGCCCCATCTTCAAGGAAGGACAGGTGTTCTATGTTGATGATAGCATGCCAAGCGGGTTTTGCCCTTATGCTTGGGATGCGATCTTCTTTGCAGTTGTAACGCTCAGGTCAAATGGCAACTTCAGCGAGTGGTATGATGAACCTGGAGTTGCAGTAGGGTGTTGCGGAGACGGGTTAAGACCGGTGGTCTTCAAGCTAGAGCGAAAATAACCTGAGATCTCTCCATATGCTTTCATAAACCATCAAAACCATAACAACTATTGAAGATAGGCGCGCTGCCTTGTCCCGAAATTGGTGTAAAATGGTTATAAGTCTTGTTTTAGGGTTTGGGGGCAGTTTTGAGGTGTGCATCTGTTTTTGGCCCTCTTGCGTGCCTTGGCGTTCCAAGCGGGCTAGGTGCAGCCTCAACGTGTTATGGGAAAACTCCACTTCCTTCAGGGTTGATGGAACCCTCTGATTTGCCATCTTTCAACACGGCCAAGATTCGCCCATCAAACAAGCTCATATCAGACGCGAAAAGACAAAAGAAGACTTAAAACCATTTTTAACCATTTCAGGGACAAACCAGCGCGCGGAAAAGACGTTCTGAACAAAGAGAAGACCAAGATAATGTCTTTCAAGGAATCGAAACAAGCCATATAACGAAAGTGCCTTTATTCTCAGTCAGTCCGTTTTCTCTGGTTTCGGTTCTGAGCCAGTTTTTGGTTTTGCGGAAAAGTTATAGCTAAACCCAGTACATCTCAGAGCGAGCAGAGAGGATGTCATTTGGTGAATCAAAATCTGGCTGGCAGATGTGGAATATACTGTGGCTCATGTGGCTTATACAGAGCCTACAAGGATTAAGGAGAGTATCTGCAACGAGTATCAGATGAGTGGAAAATACCTGTAGAGAAAATCCGTTGCGAAGGATGCCACGCCTTAACTCCAAGTTGTCTTGGCTCAGAATGCAAAATAGTAGAATGCTTGAACACTAAAGGGTATGATTACTGCTTTGAATGTTCAGAATATACCAAGCATTCATGTGAAAAGCATAACGAATTGTCAGCAAGGTGGGCTACAGATAACGTAGATTTGAGGGCTAACCTACAAAGAATAAAGACTGGAGAAATTGAGGCTTGGCTAAAAGGATGTGAGAAACAGTTCGGTTGTCCAAGATGCGGAAAACCCTTACCAGTCTTGGGCTGGAATGTCATGAAAAAGTGTTACCATTGCGGTCTTCCCCTATCGAAAGAAAAGTAGTTGCTCCCTTCTGGATAGAAGTATTCTTCATTAGTCCTTTTAAACCAGTTTTTTGGTTTTGCGGAAAAGTTATAGCCGAAATCATAAGGAATGTTGAACACAAAGGACAAACTGAGTGGACGTGTCAGCATGAATGGCCACAAAAGCAAGACGTCAAAACCATGGATTTACTTCCATGAGTCGCTAGACACAAGCAAGAAAAACAAAG
>Ga0315280_10010113_pt1 | contig 11903 bp, 11 predicted proteins | sample YL17G06_40_MG_FD_203697 | JGI IMG/M metagenome (GOLD analysis project Ga0315280, IMG submission 203697) | Sediment microbial communities from Yellowstone Lake, YNP, Wyoming, USA - YL17G06_40 | ecosystem: Environmental > Aquatic > Freshwater > Lake > Sediment | place: USA: Wyoming | collected... | reverse complement strand
TCCTCCCTTCTTCCTTCCAGGTCAAGTACCAGTAAGCACGCCTTCCCCCTTCTTCTCGCTTCTGGATCAGCCTGTTTAATGAACCGGGCAGAATGCTTTCTTTCCCCTGAAGAATCCTTATCACCTCCGCTATTCCATTTCTATTTCTCATGCCCTTATTATATTGTATTATTACATTATGTCAAGAAATAAATTATCAACCCTCCAAATTTAGAGACTTTTTCAGAGACCTCTTTAAGTGAGCACCGAATTGAAGCTGATCCCTTCTGAAAATATTGCCGTAGTTGTATTATGCAATGCTCGAAACACTCTTATCTATGAAATCGATAATGAAATTCTTGCCGTTCTCCTGCCCAAATTCGGTGAAAATCTAAAACAAAAAAACTCAAGAGCGAGGAGAAGCAGCCAGCAAAATTTTCCCCCCGAAGCGTCTGGTAGGGGAGTGGCAAGCAGAGATCAAAACTTATTCTGGGAGCATGCCAGTCCAAATGAGGTTTGAGGAGGATGGGGATGTCCACATCAAAATCAAAGATCAAATGGAGACCCTTTTGAATGAAATCAGTTGGAATGACGATGCTCTTTATGGCCAATTTCATGGAGAAATCAAGACAGAAGATGCGGCCCGTCTTTCCCACGTTATCCAGTTGAACCTGAAACTTCGTGAGGAAAAATTAAGTGGTTATGTTCTTGCGCTCAATGACCACTGGTTCGGTCTTTCATCTTGGATCCGGCTTGCAAGAGGCAAAATAGATATTAAGAACTAATTGACTTTAAACGGCAGTTGACAAAATACCATACAAAATCTATATTGTTTTAGAGGGTTTGTTTATTGGGAAAAAAAGAGTTTTCCAGCCCCGGTCCCAGCTTAAGTGAAGCCGTATATCAATACTTTAAATTAAATAAAAGATTGTATTCTAAAACCCCAAAAATAACGCAAAAAGGAGAAAAATCATGAATCACACCAGGAGAGATTTTTTCGGCGTCATGGGATTAGGCGCTATTTCTCTAAAGAATTTCTTGGGCAGGGGCCAAGAGAAAAGCTCCAGTCTAACTGCCTTGAAACTGCCCAAAATACCTAACGCGAAGATTACTAAAGTTGAAGTTTATTATTATGATTTGCCCTTTCTTGAACCATTCAAAATCTCCATTGCTGAAATGACAGAGGCCCTAAATGTCTTGGTCTGCTTACGTACCAATCAGGGGATTGTAGGCTGCGGAGAAGCCTGCCCCTTTCCGGCTATCACAGGTGATACTCAAGCTACGAGCATTGCCGCCGCCAAAGACATCGCCGAACTGCTCACGGGGCAGGATGCCTTGAACTATGTCAAAATAATTAACGCTATCAATTCTTTTATTCCTCACAACCCGAGCATCAAAGCCGCCTTTGATATGGCCTTGTTTGATATTTTAGGAAAAGCCGCAGATCTTCCTCTTTATAAACTTTTAGGTGGCGCCAAAAATTCCTTTGAAACGGATTTGACTATCTCTTTGCATACTCCTGAAGAGACTGCAACAAGAGGTTTGGAAGCTGTTAAGAAAGGCTTTAGAACGATCAAGGCCAAAGTCGGGGTTTCTATGGAAAGCGATGTGGCCAGAATTAAAGCTTTGCGAGAAGCCATAGGACCTGAGATTAACATCCGGATTGATGCGAATCAGGCCTGGTCAGTGCCTGAAGCTATTAAAAACCTGGATCGTTTGACGGAATATAATATCCAGCTTGTGGAGCAGCCGATTCCCGCCTGGGATTTGGATGGATTGAAACAGGTTAGACAAAGCGTGAAAATTCCGGTAATGGCAGATGAGGCTCTTTTTTCTCCGGCTGATGCCCTGAAAATCATAAAATCCGAAGCCGCTGATTATCTGAATATCAAGCTTATGAAAGCCGGAGGCATTTTGTCCAGCCTTAAAATTGCTTATCTGGGTGAGACCGCTGGCCTACCATGCATGGTCGGATGCATGATGGAAAGCAATCTGTCGATTACAGCCGGCGCTCATTTGCACGCTTCTCAATCTAACATTATTTTTGCCGACTTGGATACTTCCTTTTTCCTAAAAGCTGACCCTGTGATCGGAGGGATAAAAATCAACAAAGGCATTGTCACACTGCCCGAGCAGTCTGGAATCGGTGCTGAGGTTGATCCAAGTTGGTTCAAAAAACTAAAAAAGGCTTTTTAATCAAAGACTAGTAGGAACGGCTCCTTTTATTTAAAATCATGGACGGTACCACCTATAATAACGATTTCGGGTTGGCCGAGTACATCTAATGATTTGAGAGGATTGCCATTGACAACTTGAATATCAGCCAGTTTGCCTTCCTCAATGGTCCCAAGGACATCCTCCTTACCAAGAATCAGAGCCCCGTTCCTCGTGGCGGCGACGATGGCTTCCATAGGACTCGCGCCAAGCTCGACAAAATATTTCATCTCTATGAAATATATTTTTGGATAAAGCTTCATAAATTTTCCGACGGCATCTGTTCCAATCCCCATTGTTATTTTTCTGGCCATGGCTTTTTTGAATAGCGTTTCATGCAGAGAGACCGTCCAACCCCGTTTTTCTATCAAAATTCTGGGAATGTCATTCTCTTTGTACTGTTCTCGGTAAATAGATATGGTCGGGACGATGTAAACGCCTTTTTCGGCTATAAGGTCTAGGACATCATCCTCCATTTCGTTTAGATGTTCTATGCACTGAACTCCAGCCTGAACTGCGATCCGAGTCATTGTGGTTGGCGTGGTATCAGATAGACCTCCTCCATGACTCGTAATTCTCATCCCAAGAGTTTTTGCCTCATCCACGGCCGCTTTGGCCTCCTCCATTGTGTAAGTTGGAGAAATTTTGATGTGTCGGAAGCCCTCCTTGAACATCTCACGTACGGCTTTTCGCCATTCCCATGGTCCATCAACAGCACGGCTTAGCTTCAGACCGTCGCCATGACCACCTGTTACTGTCAAAAGTTGTCCACAGCTAAAAAGACGAATCGTATCAATGTATCCCAATTGCACCGCTTCATTTAGGGCTTTCATCGGCTCAACAGGAGCTCCCACATCCCTAACTGAGGTAATGCCGCATCGCAGGAACATATTCATGAAATGTAGCGCTCTAAGAGTGGCCAAGCTGTCTGTTTGTGTGAAATACTGAATATCATCGGCAGGATAGGTGAGGTGCATATGGGCATCAATGAACCCAGGTAGGATCCATTTTCCTGAAACATATATTTTCTTAGCTCCCTCAGGAATCTTCACTTTATCCATGGGACCGACAGCTTTAATCTTCTCTCCCTGGACAAGAACTGTTGTGCTCTGAACCGGTGTAGCACCGGTTCCATCTATCAAGGTTCCACCTATGAGTGCCACCACATTCGCCTCTTCTTTTTTTTCTTGTGATGAAAAGAGGCAAAGCGTTATCGAAACCATAAACAGAAATAAAAGACAATTTTTCCTCATGTTATTCCTCCTTTTCAGATTTCGCCACCGGGATCTCTAAATAGCTCGGGTGGTCAGAGTCATGATACAGGGTAATATGAGCGGTCTTAGCGTCTTTTCCGGATTCTTCTGCGACCACCCCTCCACTGTTGTAATTTTTCTCCAGATGAATAGAGTTTGGAGACCAGAAGACTAGTCGCAATCTGCTCCCCTTAGCGATCTGTCGCGAGAAAAACCAAAATTGTTTAAATTCATAACGGGTAATTTCGCCGGGTGTGACCAGCTTTTCCGTCCGAGGAGATTCCCGGTATCGTGCACGCAGGGCGTCATCCGTGAGCTGAATGCTCGTTCCGTCAGGCATGATTTCATGGAGAGTTACTATAAAGTCCGTATCCGGAACATCCATAGCAATCCAAACAACAAGTCTTACATATCCTGTTATTTCAGTATTCTCAGGAAAGGGCTCACTATGGTAAACAAGACCGCCACCGAAAAGGTTCATGGCATACCGCTGGCTCTTGGCGTTCGTCATCATGATGTTGTAGGAGTCTGGTTCCGGTCCCAGTCTCACTTCCATCTCTCCGGGGCGTGTGTCCAGCGGATCATATATATACTTATCTGAAGCCGACATACTTGGCAGAGCCTTGCTGAGCGTGCCGGAGGAAAAGACATCGTTTGCTCCAGTGGGGGGAGAGTCGAGATACAGCTTGACAGGTGTAGTTGGGATAGCCTCAAGGCTATCGGAGTATTTCCATTTCTCCGCACCCATGATATAATAAGCAACGCGCTTCTTTAGAAACTCCGGTTTTTTGCCATTTTTCATGGTCCAGTCAAACCATTGTTTATGCAGTTCGTTAAAGTCGATCAGAGAGGCTTCGTCAAAAGTCAAACCTGCATTCTGTCTTTTGGGATATTGTGCACCTACATGATCCCAAGGACCGATGATAAGATAGTGTTTCTCTCGAGCCTCCGGTGAAGTGTACTGCATATGTAACCTGTAGTGAGTCATTGCTCCTGTCTGGTCAGCGTCATAGTATCCGGTAATTGTCAGGATAGGCTTGTCTATCCGGGCATAGTCCTTGACAGATGGATTCATAGCATCCCAGTAGTCATCAACAGCAGGGTGTTTTAGCAACGTCTGGAATTCTGTCAATGTATTTCCATAGATTTTGTCCAGTGCACTGAATGGAAGATGTTGTCGGTACATCTCATACTTCTTTTCGATATGGAATTTATCATCAAAATCAGGACCTTGGCTGGCTCCGCTGACCGTATTGAGCCAGTGCATGGTATATGAAAGGAAAATATTTCGATTCTTGGGTATCCCTTCTGTTCCAGGTATAGTAGAGACTGCTGGAATGATAGTCACCAAATGTGGCGGGAACTCTTTGGCTACACTCCATTGGACCCAACCAGTGTATGATCCTCCCATCATGCCCACCTTTCCGTTCGACCACGGCTGGCTGGCCAACCATTCCACAACATCATATCCGTCACGCCCCTCATTCACGAATGGTTTGAATTCCCCTTCGGAGTCACCGCGCCCACGGGCGTCAACAGCAGCAACGACATAGCCTCTTCTCGCGAACCACATGCCGCGAGTTACAAAGCGGTTAGCGATATACGGAGTAAAGTGGAGGATCACCGGCAGAGGTTCCTGCATATCCTTCGGTTTGATGATCGTTGCAGCCAGATTGACACCATCTCGCATCGGGATCTTAACACCCATTTCGACCGAAACAGCTTGTTCTTGGTCTGACTGGGCTTTTAAGCATCCTGCCATGAAAAGGATGCCGATCATAAAGGCAATTAAAAGGGAAAACATTAAAAACCGTTGCCTTTTCATATTTACCTCCTTATTTTTTTGATCTCGCTCCGCATATATAATTCATCGGAACAACTTTGCCCGTGCCAAGATCCGGATTTTCACCGGGGACCCGGCGGCAGGTGCTCGATCAGGTACCGCGCCATAAGAATGCGCAGGTGCTCCGGCGTGCCCTTACCTTGACGGAGGTTGTGGTCCCGATTGGGATAGGCCATATAATCGAACTGCTTACCCAGCTCGATGAGACGATCCACCAAACGCTCCGTCATTTGGATGTGGGTGTTGGTCTCCCCCGTACCGTGCACAATCAATAGGTGTCCTTTCAGTCCTTCGGCATAGTTGATCGGAGAGGATATCCTATATCCTTCCGGATTTTCCTTGGGCGTCCTCATAAAGACCTCCTGGAACCACGCGATATAGAGTTCTGGCAAAGGTTTGGGAGCCACGGCGATCCCGACGTGATAAAGATCAGGTTTGCGGAAGAGCGCGTTCAAGGTGTTTGTGCCGCCGGCGCTCCATCCCCAGATGCCGACGCGCGATAGGTCGACATATGGCCGGGTGCGACCCAGCTCCAGCAGCCCAGCCGCCTGCTCTTCGGTTGAGAGCGGACCAAGATTGGGGAAACTAGCCCGCCGCCACGCAGCCCCCTTCGGCGCAGGAGTCCCGCGGTTATCCATCGAGACCACGAGATAGCCGGCATCGGCGATCGTCCTATGGAAAAGGCTGTGGCCCCCCATGCCGTACCAGTCGTCCAGCACCGTCTGTCCGGCCGGCTCGCCGTACACGTACACGAACACGGGATACTTCTTTGCTGGATCGAAGTCACGAGGCTTGATCATCCAGGCATCCATCACCACGCCGCCACCGATGTCGATCTTGAAGAACTCGGTCGGTCGTGCGATCAACGACGCTAGCTTGGCGCGAAGCGCCCGGTTGTCTTCGAGCACGCGCACGACATGATGCTCCGGCAACTGCACGAGTTCGATCACCGGGGGCGTGTCGAAAGTCGAATAGGTGTGGAACGCCCACCGGGCGTCGGGGGAGAAGTCGTAGCTGTGCGTACCGGGCTGATCCGCGGGGCTGACTCGCTCGGGTTTTCCGGTCCCGTCCAACCTGACGCGAAACAGATAACACTGGGTCGCGTTGTCGGGCGAGGCGAGGTAGTAGAACCAACCGCCCTTCTCGTCAACCCTCACCTGCGAGATGATGTCGTTTGCGCCGGGAGTCAAGAGGGGCTGCTTAGCGCTGTCGCGCGAGACGACATAGGCGTGACGCCAGCCGTCCTTCTCGCTCACCAGCACGAATCCACGGCCGTTGCGAATCCACTCCAATGCGGCATTCTCCCAGGGGTCAATCCAGGCGGGATCGGTCTCATAGTAAACGCGTGAGATGGTGCCATCACGAACATTGGCGATCAAGAATTCGCGGCTGTCCCGGGACCGAGACTGCTTCTCCAAGAGCAGCTCATCTGAGTTCCCCGCCCAGCTCAGCCTGTTGATGTAATAAGTGCCCGGCTCGCCGGGGATAGAGATCCAGCGTGTCGCTCCTCCCTCGGCGCCGACGACGCCCACTCTGAATGTCGGGAGAGGCGTACCTACCCTGATGAAGCGGACGTATATGACTTTGGGATAGGTCGGCTCGGCGGGGTCGATCATCGGCCTCAATCCGACGGCACGAGAATCGACTTGCACGTAGGCGATCTGCCGTCCGTCCGGACTCCAGCTTGTCCCGCCTTCGGGGTAAGCCGGGCCCCCTTCGCCAACGCCATTCCCGACCGACCCAACGACCCCGTCCATGGTCAGGGGACTCGTGCGGCCGCTGCGCAGATCGTGCACGTGAAGGTTGTGCTGGCGGATATACAGGATGCGCTGGCCGTCGGGGGAGAAACCGTCCTTCGTGCGCCCAAGCTCTATGCCCGCGACAAGCTCGCGATAGGCCCCTGACTTGCGCTCCAGTACCCAATAGTCGGCGATTCGTCTCCGGCTGTCACCGTCCTCACGGCCGTTCGTCTGCACAAGCACCCAGCCGCCGTCAGGCGACAACGCGTAGTCTTCGATCGCCAGCGGCTTTGCCGCGCCCGAAGGAATTAGCTGCGACCGCGAGAGGAGGACGGTGCGTTTGCCGCTGATGGTATCGTACTGCACCAGCTCCTTGTCATCAGTCCCCGGCGACGGCTCCAGAATCGTGTAGCCTGAGCTGTCCCGGAGCCATGCCGCCCGAAACGACCTGGCATCGAACTCCCTCCTTTCGTAGATCGCCCGCAACCGTGATTCGGCTTCCGCCAGGACCTGCGCTGTGGAATCCCCGGGACGAGCGAAAGCCGTGGCCGCGACGCCGACAACTAAGGCAAAACAGAGACTTAAGAAAACTTTACCCATATGTTGAGTTGGCATCTTAACCTCCATTTGGTTTAAAGAAGCTCTCATTCTGCGAGATATCCTTTGCGATAAATGACCTTATAGGCTTTATCTTTGAGTTTTATCTCAATATTTCTGAAGCCCCCGTCTCTCGCTTGATCTGGGGAAATGTAGGTTAGGAGATAGTAGTTTTCAGCCGTTTCAGCGGCGTGTCGAAAGGCAACATCTGGCTTTGATGTTGTCTCAACAATGCCACCCGTTTCACTTGCCAATTCAGAGAATGTATCGAACATATCCATTGAATGCTCTTTCCATACTAGGTTAGGCAATCGTCCGGGGTACTGTTTGATGTAGATATGATGAAAAGTAACCGCTGCATCAGCAAAGGCTTCCTTTATTCTGCTAACATTTATGGGCTCGACGCCCTTGTCCGATTCAAAAATATCTAAAACATCAGATTGGTAATCTTGGTTTCTGCTGAGATCATTAATTGTTTGATGGTCAGGAATGGGCCTGAACTCTTGTTGATAAAATAAAAAAATGTGACTTTGCCCTTTCACCTCCTTTAGTGCATTAGACAACTCCAGCAAATATGGTTCATTAATCTTACGGAGAGTATTAAGCTCTCCTAAAAGCTGTTTGTATTCCATGAGGGATTGCTTAACATCTTCCTTATTTTCATTTGATATCTTACCGGGCAAAATGTTTATTATGTTTCTCATAGCATTAACGATAGCCATATAGCTCGCTTCCAGCATAGAAATACTACGTTTTAATACTTTTTTTTACAGCATCCGTCAATTGCTCCTTGGTATATTTCTCTAGAGTCTTTTGAGAAAAACTGTACGGCTTCTCTGGAGTAACGAGTATAAATTGATCTCCAGGCAGCAAAATTTGATTAAAGAAGATTTCAATGGCATCGGCAATCCTTGAGTTATACTCTAGGGCTTGGAAGATAAGCACAAAATTTCGTGATGTGGATGGAGGGGTCTCGATGATGCCTTCCCTTCTCTTTATTTCTGCTCCTTTTATCTGACAAAGAGATTCAACCTTTAGTTCTTGGCCGTTTTCATAAACAACAAAATCATTCATTGTCAAATCAGTAGCAAACACATCTTTGTCATAAACCCGGAGAGAAACATTGACTTTAACACCCTCTAAGGCTTCGGTGCTTAAAACAAAAATGGTTGAAAGCAAAACAGTAAAAAAACAAAAAAGAAACGATTTTTTCATAATTCCCTCCTACTAATCTATTTTGATTCCATCAATTTTCCCTGGGCGCTGGAGGCGTAATCGGCTTATGACGCTGAATAACAACCTGCCCTTCTTCGACGATAATCCAACCATCCCGAATAACGAGATCCACATTGGCGAGGTCGTCAAGATTCAGGTCAGGCTTTCCATCGATCACGACCACGTCAGCGAGCTTACCCGACTCTAATGTCCCAAGTTTATCACTCATATCGAGAATTTCAGCATTAGTCTTCGTTGCGGTAACCAATGCTTCGGGAATGGTATAGCCGACCTTTACGAATTGTTTCAGCTCTGTGATATAGGGTGCAGGCAAATACCGAAACCAATTTGTGACCAAATCGGTACCAATCCCTATTTTTATTCCTGCGTTCTTCATCTTCCGCAACACCTCCAGGTTGGCCTCCTTAGAGAAAGAGAACCTTCTAGAAGTAGATCCGAAATAGCCGCCATAATGGTCAAAGACATAAATATAACTCACGAGAGTGGGGACTGCCTCGATTCTTTTCTCTGCCATAAGTCGGATCACCTCATCTGTTCTGGGTAAAGGATGTTCGATATCATCCACTCCTGCATCAACCGCCCACTGGATATAGAAAGTTTCAGCATCAACAACGACCTTAAGTCCGAGAGCATGTGCTTCATCAACAGCTGCTGCCACCTCTTCCCGGCTAAAGTGGCTGGCAAGTTTAATCACATCCGCGCCTCGCTTAAATTGTTCACGTACTGCCTCCCGCCAGTCATCCGGCCCTGAAGCTTCTCTGATGAGTCCATACAGCGAACTCGTCTGATCCAATCCCTCTGCTCCGTGACCACCGGTACCGGTGATGAGCTGACCGGCTGCAAAGACTCTAGGGCCGGGCAAGCGATTGCGTACCACCCAATCCTTGAGCCGGAAAGGGACATCCCCATGTCCGCCAACGTCCCTGATACTCGTGATTCCGCTCTCGATGAAGTAGCGCAAGCGCTCCACGCCTCGCAGCGTAGCATCTGCTCGACTCAAAGCTAATGATATTGGAACATCAATCTCATCATAGGACAGATGCGTGTGAAGGTCGATCAATCCAGGCATAACCGTCTTCCCGCTGACATCGATAACCCTTGCCGTAGGAGGCCAGTCCTCTGTACCTGGCGATTGGATTTTTTCGATTCGGTTGTTTTGGATAACAATAGTCCCCTGCTTTGCGGGTTTGCCAGTTCCATCGAATATTCGGCCTCCTGTCAGCACCAAAATCCCTTTTGCGCCGACACTATCAGGCGGGACAGGGATCCTTCTAGGATCATCCGAGACCGTTGTTTTAGAATCGAGAAACTTTCGTCGGTCCTGGATCTTTTCTTGCCCCAAAAGAAACGAGCAAATCATAAACAAAGCAAGAATCCAAAGAAAAGAATATTTCTTGAAGGCTTTATGCATATTTGACTCCTCTAATTCATTTTTTATCTTTCAATGACGGGAAGAACAATATGGGAGGAATGTTCTGCGTCATGATAAATTGCCTTATTAGCCTTCAGCATTTCTGTGGACGTATAGGGATTTTTTCCGGTGTTGAGATTTCGATTAAAAATCGGAAAATCACTGCTGTAGATCTCTACCCTGATTCTATGTCCTTTCTTGAAGACAATTCCCGCAGGTCGCAGCTTTATTTCATAGTTGTAGATTTTTCCCGGCTCAATGAGAGATGCTTTTTCTACAGATTCCCTGAATCTGGCTGAGATTATCCCAGAGGCTGCATAACAGAAATTGTAACTGGCACCGTTTGGATGAACATCCACCAGTTTGCCACAGAAATCTATATCCTTAGCCGATGACATGGTGTCATATCCGTCGAATTCTTCGCCCGCAAAGGGATACCATTCCCCTCCTGAATCGTATCTACCCCGGCAGTCCTGAATGATCACGACATAACCTCGGCTAGCATAAAACTTACCATATCCATCATAACGAGGCGTACTCTTATGATATGGTGTTCTGATGAGTATAGCGGGGAATTTGCCTTTTGCATCAGGAAAATAAAAATCAGTTGAAAGTTTCACACCATCCCTCATAGGAATCACCACGTTTAAGTCCATTCTAACTTCATAATCTGGTTTTGAAATTATATTGATCGATTCTGCAAGTGTTGAAAGTGGAAATAAGATGACAACGGTAAAAAGAAAAAATTTAATTTGGATTCTCATTTTAAAACATTCCTTTCTTTTTTTTCATAAAAAAAGCTTGACAGCACATTAAAAATGTATTATGCATAATGCATAATGTTTAGTCAATAAAAAGGAAGTTATTTTGGCTACAAGACAAAATGAAACTCTTGAGCTCCCTAAGACTATTGCAGAAACCATTTACCTTCACCTAAAGAAACTTATCATAAAAGGGGAGTTCAAGCCCAATCAGAGGATCACAGAGAAAGAGATTACAAATCTTTTCAAAGTAAGTTCAACTCCAGTACGAGAAGCAATCCAAAGGCTCTGTTCAGAAAAATACTTGGAAAGAAACGACCGAAAAAATGTGCTGGTCAAATCGATACCTTATGAGGTAGTTAAAGAACTTTATGAAATAATCAGAGTCTTAGATTCATACGTATTCATCAAATGCGTTTTAATAATCTCCGATAAAGAAAAGAATGAATTGAAAGGATTGACTGAAGAACTATCTAAATATTATGAAAAAAATGATGTAGAGAATTTCATAAAAATAAATTTGAAAATCCATGACCGGATTTGGCAAAATTCTGAAAATGGATATCTTTATGAAACACTGCATCAATTGTTGGAAAAAATTGAGATCCACTTAATGCGTGAAGATTATCTGCCTTTTAAAAAGCCTGGAGTATTGAAAAAATCACATGAAGATCATTTGCAAATGATGAAGGCAATCGAAAATAGAGATTTAAAGATTTTGGAAAAAATAATGCAAACCCATTGGGGACAGGAATTAATTGATAAAAAAGAATAGCAATTGAGATGAGTCAATTAGGTAAAAATGGATCTAAAGACAAAATTTTCGGAAGGAGGTGATTTAAAGAAAAATATATTAAAAAATAACAGCAA
>Ga0315280_10010111_pt1 | contig 11904 bp, 14 predicted proteins | sample YL17G06_40_MG_FD_203697 | JGI IMG/M metagenome (GOLD analysis project Ga0315280, IMG submission 203697) | Sediment microbial communities from Yellowstone Lake, YNP, Wyoming, USA - YL17G06_40 | ecosystem: Environmental > Aquatic > Freshwater > Lake > Sediment | place: USA: Wyoming | collected... | reverse complement strand
AGGCCTCCTGTGCGCTCTCACACATCATCATGACCCACCCCGAGTCCCTCTGTGCCAAGATGTCCGTATGCTCATTCCAGATGCTCCACGGCGGCGCCAGCGTCCTGGTGACAACAGCCATGGTCACCGGAAACCTGCCTAGCCCCGCCCAGAAGACCATCTCGCTCATGTAGGCTAGCCCGTGCGAGGACGTGGCCGTGAAAGCCCTCGCTCCGCACGCCTCCGCGGAGATGCACGCGGTCATGGCGCTGTGCTCGGACTCCACCCTTATATATCTGGCATTCATCTCACCCTTCGCTATCAACTCCGCCAACTTCTCGATTATCTGGGTCTGTGGCGTGATGGGGTAGGCAGCTACGACCTCAGCCCGGGCCGCCTTCACCCCGTATGAAACCGCGTGATTGCCTGTCAATATCATACCTTCTCAGACCTCCTTCACCATCTTTATCACCTTCGTTGGGCATACCTCTGCACAGATCCCGCAGCCCTTGCAGTACTCGTACGTTATCCATAGTCTGCCGTCCTTCCCCCTCACTATGGCCGCTTCCGGGCAGTAGAGCCAGCACATGAGGCACTTGTTGCACCTGCCCTCGTCCATAACCGGCCTCTTTATCCTCCACATGCCCGTCATGCCGCTGGCGCCCTCGGATGCCTTCGAGATCGCCGCCTTAGCCTTCATCAGGATACCTCCTCAAATGCCTGAAGGGTAGCCTGAATGTTCCTCTCCCCCAGATCGCCACCCCACCTCTTCCTCACAACCTTCTCAAGCGATTCCTTTGACACTATGCCTAATATCTTCGAGATCGCACCGAGCATTGCCGTATTGACGACCGCCCATCCAGCCACAACGAGGCCGTTCTCTATCGCGATCCTTGTGGCATCAACGACGAATAACTTGAACCCCTGGATGTCCGGCCTCTGTTTATGGTTAACGATGATGCTCCCGCCTTCCTTCAGACCCGCCATCACCTCCTGCCTATAGACAAATAGCGGGTCAAAGATCGCCACGGCGTCCGGCTTGTAGATCTGGCTGTGCCTACGTATCGGTCTGTCCGAGACCCTGGCAGAGGACGTTACGGGCGCACCCCTCCTCTCGGCGCCAAAGAACGGTATCGACTGACCGTAGTAGCCCTCGAGGGTTACTGCCTCAACAAGCATCTCAGAAGCGGTCACAATTCCCTGCCCGCCCCTACCGTGAAGCCTTATCTCCACGAACAAGCGACACCGCCTTACCTTTACATATGTAAAGTGTCGGTTAAAAAGTTTTTACGTCATGCGCTCTGCAGCAATTCCCTGCAGATACGCAGGTAAGGTGCTCGGAGGGCTGGGCTAAAACTTAAATAAGTATCTTCAACCATCTATTTTTGCTCCCCTCAAAGGGGAGGAGGGCCGAGGTGGCCCGGGTAAGGTAACCTGAACTGGTTACCCCCGATGGGTAGTGGTGATCCCGGGGGCCTGTGGCGCGACAAGCGCAGAGAGCCCCAGTCCGCGGGTTCGATCCCCGCCCCGGGCCCTCAAAATCTTAATCTCAATTCTTCCCGTACCTGCCATGGACCTTAGACTTTTATAATGCTGTATGCGGATCTGCCGATGCCGAGCCTCTCTGCGACCTCTATCTGTACGGTGCTCCGGGTCCTGTTGATCTTTCCCAGTATGTCTGGTGGCGTAACATCCCACCCCGGTATGATCGCCGCCCTGTCCACAAGGTCAAGGGACGCCATGTCTATGGCCACCGGATCCCTTGCGGCAAGGATGCCCACATTCTGGGTGATCAGCATGCCCGCCGGCGCCGCGCAGTCGCAGAGGGGCGTCACGTCCATTATGAAGTTCAGAAAGATCAGGGGCCTTCCGCTCAGGGCCCTCACCATTCCGCATGCCGCATGCGCCAGGGCCTCTTGGAACCGCTCCTTTCCGTCCTCGTAGAACGCTATCGCCTTCTCCTCGCAGCTGAACATGCAGGTGTTGCAGTACATGCACCTCTCCTCGTCCCTAACCGGCCTCTCCCCCTGCATCTCGAGGGCGGAGAACCTGCAGGCCTTGACGCACTCGCCGCAGCCCGTGCACTTCTCGTAATCGAAGAGGAGCCCGTGGGCGGCGTGTTGCTCCCTCTTGGAGTCCCTTGTGGTGCACCCCATCCCAAGGTGCTTTATCGCTCCCCCCATGCCGGAGAGGGCGTGCCCCTTCACATGGCTGAGAACGATGACCGCGTCCGCCTCGGCTATATGCTTCGCCACCTTCACCGTCTTCAGCCGGCATCCCTCGGCCGCGCCGTTCACCCTGAACTCCAGCCCGCTGTAGCCGTCCGGCTCGTCCGCTATAACCAGCGGGCACCCAAGCCCCTCCTCCGAGAAGCCGTTGTACCTCGCCGTCTCGAGTTCGTCCTTCACCGTCATCCTGAAACCCTCTGGATAGAGGGTCGTCGTCTCGGTTACGAAGGGCAGCCCTTCCCTTCCCTTTACAAAGTCTACGACCCTCCTGACGAAGACTGGCCTGATGTGGGTGTAGTTCCCACGCTCGCCGAAGTGAATCTTTACCGCAACCCTGTCCCCAGCGCCGATGTCCTTGCCAACCGTGGCCCTCAAGAGGTCGTCAATGCCCTCTAGAGCGTCCCTCCACCTGTCCAAGTCTAAGAAGCGGACCTCTGAATTCATCACCAACACCTGCCCAAGTCCGTCTGAGGATGACCGAATTAGTAGATAAGACGCGATACGCCTTAAAATATTTGTCCGTGGCGAGATCTCATCATCGCCCCAAAATCCGACAAAGGGAATAAATTCCTTACCATCAAAAGACATCTTTGATGCAGCACGAAGTCGGCTGGATCTGATCTGGGCTAAGGCGGCAACACCAGATCAGTTTTTAACCAATACGGTGAGATCTACTCCTGAAGTGGGAGAATGGGGTTCGTCCTCATAACCGTGCCCTACGGCAAGGAGGAGGCAGCGAAGCTCGAGGTCCTCGACTGCGTCTTCCCTCAGGATCAGAACGCTAGGTTCGTGGAACACGGTTATGGTGGGTTACTGTTGCTCGATACAGTCCTCAGTCCGGACGAGGCAGCGGTAGTCCTCCGGGACTGCCCCACAAGCTCGGTCTTCAAGATAATACCGGTGGACTCAATGGTAAACTCAGATATCGCCACCATCTCTAGGGAGGCGGTGCGCCTTACCGGTAAGAGACGAGAGAGGGTGGCCGTGGTCTGCAAGAGGAGAGGCAGGGCAATAGCCTCCAGCAGCGAGGTGGAGGTTGCCGTCGGCAGAGAACTGAAGTCTGGGGGGCACACCATCGACCTCAGGAATCCCAAGCTGATCATACGCATAGATATTATAGGCGAGCGCACAACTATCTCCGTGAGACCCCCTTCCGGCTTCTTCACAAAGCTCAGGGGTGGTGAGGGTGGCTAAACTCAGGGTGGGAAAGGTCCCCAACGAGATCCTTAGAAGAGTGGTCTTCGAGAAGCTGGGCGCGGAGGACGCCTCGGTAATCCTAGGGCCGAACATCGGGGAGGACGCCGCCCTGATCCGCATCGGCAAGGGCGTGGTTGCCTTCAAGTCCGACCCCATAACCGGCTCGGTGGACGAGGTGGGATGGCTGGCGGTCTACGTCAACGCGAACGACATCGCCACTAGGGGGGCTGTCCCAAAGTGGTTCATCCAGTGCGTCCTCCTCCCGGAGGGCTCCTCCGTTGCCGTCCTCGATAAGATATGCCGCCAGATTGACGCCGCAGCCAAGGAGATAGGGGTCTCGATAGTGGGCGGCCACACCGAGATCACGCCCGGGATCGACAGGCCCATAGTGGTCGGCTCCATGATCGGCACCGTCAAGAACGAGCGGTTCTTCACATCTGGTGGCGCCGGGGCCGGGGACCTCCTCTACATGACCAAGAGCGTCGGTCTCGAGGGCACCGCCATACTCTCATCCGAACCGAGGGTCGTCTCAAAGTTCGGTCATGACTTCACCTCCACATGCAAGCGGATGATCAAGCTCATCAACGTCGTCGAGGAGTGCATGGTCCTTACCGACCTGGAAGGGGTGACCTCTATGCACGACCTCACCGAGGGAGGCCTGCTCGGCGGGGCGTGGGAGCTGGCCGAGGCCGCCTCTTCTGGGATCTTCCTGGACCTCAGATCGGTGCCGGTCTTGGAGGAGACGCGCCTGATATGCGGGGAGCTCGGGCTCGACCCCTACCGCCTCATAAGCTCCGGCTCTGTGATCTTCACAGTAAGGCGCGGCTCAGAGCCCGATGCAGAAGAGGCGCTGAGCGAATCAAGAGTGAAATTCGCAAGGATCGGTGAGGTGAGGGCCGCCTCGGAGGGCAGGTTCTACTTGGACTTGGCGGGTGTCAGACGCCCCCTGAAGCCCCCCATCTCCGATGAGCTCTGGAGGGTCTAATACTTTCGTTTCTATCTCCGCTAAATGTCTTTTCTAAAGTACAAAACCCATAAATCCTCCCGCCCCCAAACTTATTGGATGGGTACCTGACTTTGGCGTACGACATAATCGCGCACGAGATGAACAGGCCTACCATATTCAAGGACGAGTCCAAGCTCTTCCCCGATCACGTGCCGATGAACCTCGTGCACAGGGACCCCCAGCTGAAGTCGCTGAGCAGGATCTTCAAGGTGTTGCTGGAGTCCCCTGGCTCCGTGGCGCAGAAGGTGACCTTGGTGGGGGACGTGGGCGTCGGCAAGACCGCCGTGGCGAAGAGGTTCGGGTCGACCATGGAGTCTATCGCCAAGGACAGGGGCATAGACCTCAGGTACGTTCATGTCAACTGCTACAAGGACCGGACGCTCTTCCTCGTGGTGAAGAAGGTTGCCCAGCAGATACTGCCGAGCATACCCGATAGGGGTTTCTCGGCGCAGGAACTCTTCGAGAGCCTGTGGAAGATACTCGAGGAGGAGAACATCTACCTGTTGCTGGCGCTGGACGAGGCTGACTTCCTGCTCTCGGTAGCCGGGGAGAAGGACGCGCCACTCTACTTCCTCTCAAGGGTGGCCGATGAGTACATGAACAAGCCACAGAGGCTGAGCCTCATCCTGATCACAAGAAATTTGGAGTTCCTGTCGGGTCTCAACAAGAGCGTCCAGAGCAGCCTGCTCCACAACGTCATAAGGTTCGAGAGGTACACCTCCGAGGAGCTTTATGACATAATCCGCCTCAGGGGGCTCGAGGCGCTGAAGGAGGGTGCCCTCGGCGAGGAGGTCCTTGCGATGATCGCTGATATCTCCGCCCCCCAGGGCGACGCGCGGTACGCCTTAGAGCTGCTGTGGAGGGCGGGAAAGTATGCGGACGCCGAGGCCGCAACAAGGGTCCTCCCCGAGCACGCCAGGAAGGCCCAGCTGGACGTTTCACAGTTCCCGATGCACATAATCATGGAGCTGCCCCTACACGAGAGGCTCTTCCTTCTCTCGGCCGCCAAGGTCCTAAAGAAGAACAGGTCCGCCTACGTCACCATGGGGGAGGTCGAATCCACGTACCGCCTCCTCTGCGAGAGCAACAAGATAGAGCCAAGGAGGCACACGCAGTTCTGGGAGTACCTACAGACGCTCAAGAACCTCGGCATACTATACACGAACATATCTGGGGCTGGCTTCAGGGGAAAGACCACGCTCATAGGTCTGCTCAACCTCTCAATAGAGGCTGTGGAGAAGGGCCTGTCAAAGCTGGAGGGATGAGGATTGTCTGTTGAGGAGATATTCTCTTCGAAGGGGAGGGTAAAGATTCTGAAGTCGCTCGCCGAGAGGGGCGAGATGAACATCTCCGAGATAACGCGCAAGGCCCACCTGAACCACACGACCACATCCGCGCACCTCCGGAGGCTCTGCGACCTCGGCATAGTCGAGGAGAAGAAGTTCGGGAGGATAAGGATCTTCCGGTTCAAGAAGGAGGATCCGAGGGCGTGGGCAGTCCAAACCCTATTCGAGTCGTTCAAGAAGGGGGTCTAGAATATGAGCATCAAGATGGTTGATATAAGTTCCAAAGAGCTGCTGATGAGGGAGGCGTCCGCGACTGGCGTGATCCACCTCAAGAGCGGGACAATTACCCGAATAAGGACGGATCTAATCGAGAAGGGGGACGTTCTCGCGGTCGCAAGGGTCGCCGCCATCCAAGCCGTGAAGCGCACCCCAGACATAATCCCCCTCTGCCACCCGATACCAATAGAGCACATACGCGTCGACCTCGACCTAGGGGAAGAGGATGTAACGGTCACGGTGAGGGTGAAGGCGTCAGCCAAAACGGGCGTGGAGATGGAGGCGCTCGCCGGCGTCTCAGCGGCGCTGCTGACCGTCTGGGACATGACAAAGAAGTACGAGAAGGACGAGCGCGGTCAATACCCGACAACGCTAATCAAGGAGATACGGGTGGTTGAGAAGCGCAAAGGAACTGGCAGGGGATAGCCTAGTGAAGAGCGGCGACCACCATGCGGATCTGCCCAAAGACCTTAAGTTCTTGGTAGTTATCACCAGCGACACTATTATGTCCAAGAAGTCCAAGGGCGAGGACTTCCAAGACGTCAGCGGCGAGGTCGCCGCCTCCCTAATCAAGGGGGCCAAGTTCACGGTCGTCGACAGGGTCTACCTTCCCAACGATGTCAGGGCCATAAAGGAGGAGGTTCGCTCCGCTGTGTCCGAGGGCTCTGCCGACGTCATCATCATCAGCGGTGGAACAGGTCTAGGCAGCAGGGATGTCACCGTAGAGGCAGTTAGCCCACTGCTGGAGAAGGTTCTCCCCGGCTTCGGAGAGCTCTTCAGGTGCCTCTCCTACGAGTCTGTTGGAACCTCGGCCATCGCATCTAGGGCGCTCGCCGGAGTCTTCAACGGCGTTCTTGTATTTGCCCTCCCGGGCTCGCCAGGCGCCGTGAAGCTTGCCTTGGAGAGGATAATCCTCCCAGAGTCACCCCACCTGCTGAAGATGGTCCGAGGGTGAAGATTTAAGTTTCCGCAGGACGTTGTGCATGTAGTGTCCTGCATGAGATCAAAGATCCCGGTGTTATGCTTTGTGGCACCTGGCAGCGGCTACGGTAAGACCGAGCTGATCGAGAGGGTGGTCATCGCTTTCTCAAGGCTCAAAATCAAGGTCTGTGTCCTCAAGCACTCAGGGCATGACTTCGAGCCCGATAAGGATAAGGATACTTGGCGATTCAGAAAGGCAGGTGCCGCCGCCTCCGCGGTCATAACCGAGGGCGGTCTAGCCGCATTTTTCGTTCCCAAAAGTTCGCTGGAGGAAGCCATCAACTTACTCGATGGGCTAGGGCCGGATCTGATACTCTGCGAGGGCTTCAAGTGGTCAACCCTGCCCAAGATTCTGGTACTAAAGGATGAGGAAGAGTTCGGTCTCCTGCCCTCACTGGAGGGTGTAGTGGCTGTGGTCTTCGACGGGCATGCGCCGGACTGGGTCAAGATTCCGGTATTGAAGAAAGACCAGAGGGTCGTAACGGAGTTCGTGCTGAAGTATTATAGAACCAAGGGGGGGAAGTAGCGGGTTGATCGATCCCTACGGGCGTGTAGTCAGGGGGCTCAGGGTAAGCCTGACCCAGAGGTGCAACCTGAACTGCATCTACTGCCACCATGAGGGCGAGGGCGTCAGCGTGGGCGAGATGACGACAGCCGAGGTCCTGAGGATAGTTAAGGTTGCCAGATCCTTGGGCGTGAGGAGGGTTAAGTACACCGGCGGGGAGCCGCTCCTCAGGAGCGACATAACAGAGATCATCAGGGGGACAATGTCCATGAGCCTCGAGGATGTCGCCATAACCACCAACGGGTCTTTGCTGAAGCAGTGTGCCCGGAACTTGGCTGACGCCGGCCTGCGCAGGCTGAACGTCTCCCTCCCGAGCATAAGACCTGAGGTCTACCGCTCCCTCACCGGCGGGAGCCTGGACGATGCGATCGGGGGCATCAGGGAAGCCAGAGGCATGGGCATGGAGGTCAAGGTGAACGTCGTCATAATGAAGGGGGTCAACGAGGGCGAGATCGATCAGCTCCTCAACTTCGCAAAATCCATCCATGGTGGCCTCCAGCTCATAGAACTTGAGGACCTGAACCTCGAGCAGTCCTTCTTTGAGAAGTACCACTTGGATCTCTCCGACATAGAGGAGCAGCTCGCAAAGAGGGCGGGGCAGGTCGTAGAGCGGGAAGACATGAACCGTAGGAGGAGGTACACGATAAACGGGCTTCAGGTGGAGGTCGTGCGCCCCATAAACAACCCGCAGTTCTGCATGAGGTGCTCACGGTTGAGGGTGACGAGCGACGGTAAGCTCAAGCCTTGCCTAATGAAATCGGACAACCTCATCGATCTGTCGGGTCCCATGCGGAGGGGTTGCTCAGACGGAGAACTGAAGAAGCTCTTCCTCAAGGCCCTGAATCTCAGGTCTCCTTATTATCTTCAGCCCAGTTGAGGACGCTCTTGGGAAGCTTGTCCTTCTCTACCATTATTTCCATGTAGGGGAGGTACTCCGTCGCCACCTTCTTCACGGATGCGTGCGCCTCTCTTCCTATCGCCTTCAAGACCTCCCTCTTCTTCCCCCTGAGTTCCTTGCTCTGGCTGAGCATCCCTATCCTCCTCGGGAAGTTGTACCTGGTAAATCTGTAGGAACCCCTCCTTGCCAGGGCTGCCCCCCCAGTCGCGAGCTCCATGGCGTAGCCCATCAGGTTCCACATTTGCTTCCTCTTCACCCTACCCATGAAGACGTCCGCCTTGGAGAACCAGTCATAGGCCTCCGCCCTCTCCTCCGGATTGGTGTACTGGTTGGGTATGTTTTCATTGATCCACTGCAGGATCATCTCAGCATCCACCGAGGAACCCTCCACGGCGAGCTTTGCCTCCAAACAGCTCTCTGCCGAGAATATGCCCTTCATAACGTCGAATATGCCCTTCTCCTGGGTCCTCTCGGGGAGGAGCCCCACATCGCCGTCTCTGAGCGTCCTCCGTCCCTCCGCTAGCATCTGTAGGTCATTGATCGCCGCCCTCAGGTCGCCGCCAGTCCTCTCCGCAACCCTCTCTATAAGGGCGTCCTCCACCGAGACGTTGGCGAGCCTCGCGATCCTCTTCAGCTGGACCTCCACGCTCGGCCTCCTTACCCTCCTGAATTGGATCATCTCGCAGACCTCTCTTAAGGGTCTGAACCTCGGGTCCCACGGGTCGTTGACCGCGAGTGCGACCGGGTACCGCGTCTCCTTGATAATCTTAAGGATCGCCGCCAGTCCTCCCCTGTCCTCCCTGCCGGATATCCCGTCGAGCTCGTCAAAGAATACGAGCTTCCCGCTCCTTCCGAATAAGGACGCCTGAAGCGTGGCGCCGCCCGCCATCTTATCGACGAGCTCCTCGGTCCTGAAGTCGCTTGCATTCATCTCTATAAGCTCCAGATCGAGCATCCTCGCCACAATACCGACTGAGAGCGTCTTGCCCGTCCCGGGCGGGCCGCTCAACAGCGCCGCCTTCTTAATTGCCCCCTTGCCCTCAATTCTGGCCTTTAACCAGTTGAGCAGTTGCTCTGCTGCTGCGTAGTTTCCTGCTATCTCCTGCAACATCTCGGGTTTGAAACGCTCTGCCCAGGGAAGGCTCAATGTCCTCTCCCCTTACTGCCCCTGCCGATCATGGCGATCTTCGCCAGTACAGCATTCAGCTGTATCTCGTCGCTCCCTCCCTCCAGCAGCCTGTACTCCGCCTCGCCCACCACCTCGATGAGCTGGAGCTTCACTCGCTCGTCAAGGTCGAGGCTCAGGAGCTCCCTGTGGATCTGCTTCACTATGTCCAGACCGGAGAGGCCGTACTCGACAATCAGCTTCACGGTGTCGTTCCTTGCCCCATTGAAATCGCCATCTAGTGCCTTCCCGAGTATCTCCTTAAGCTCCTTTGGACTCACCCTGCCGGCGATCCTGTATATTACCTTCTCGTCAATCTTATCCCCGACCGCGGACGCCGCTTGGAGCGTGTTGACGACCCTTCTCAGGTCTCCCCCTCCAACGTAGATCAGCGCCTCCATTCCACTCTGTGCGATCTCCACCTTCTCCAAGTTGCAGATGTACTTCAGCCTGGCCTTGACGTCCTCTGGCTTGAGGGGGGCGAACCTGAAGAAGGCGCACCTCGACTGTATGGGCTCGATAACCTTGCTGAAGTAGTTGCAGGCGAGTATGAACCTGCAAGTGTTGGTATACATCTCCATCGTGCGCCTCAGCGCCTGCTGGGCGTCCGACGTCATATTGTCCGCCTCATCAAGCACAAGGATCTTGAAGGGTGCCTCTGCCATGCTTATAGTCCTGGCGAAGTCCTTCACGGTGGTCCGGACGACATCGATCCCCCGCTCGTCGCTGGCGTTGAGCTCCAGGTAGTTCTTGTGATACTCCTTCCCGAAGAGATCCATGGCGAGGCAGAGGGCGGCCGTGGTCTTTCCGGTACCAGGAGGACCAGCGAAGAGGCAGTTCGGCATGGACTTCTCCTTTACGAACCGCTCGAGCCGCTCGATTATCTCCTCCTGATCCACGATCTCGTGGAGGGTTCTGGGGCGGTACTTCTCCGTCCACATGACTTCACGTAACTCTGACAGCTTTACGACCTCCTTCTCCCTTCTAATCGGTCAGATATTTAACCCCTATCAAACGCAAAATACCTGAGCGAAGCCACAAAATTTGCAGAGAAACACGTTTTTATGCGTGCGCCCGCCTTACCTCTACAGAGGGAAAGACTCTTGCTCAGGGCCAGGACGATACCGCTCTTCGCCTTCTACACCGGACTGGTGGCGGTATCCACTCTGATATTCACCGTGTATGTTCCCGCCACGCATGGGTACTTCAACATCGGTGAGTCCGCCGTCTACATTGTGGCGCTCCTGGCTGGTCCCTATGCCGGCGCCTTCGCCGGTGGCGTGGGTTCCATGATAGCCGACCTGATCTTGGGATACTTCCCCTTCGCACCCGCCACCCTCGTGATAAAGGCGGTGGAGGGGGGTGTGCTCGGTCTTCTCGCCGGCAGAAAGCCCCAACTGACGCCGAGGTACTGGCGCCTCCTCTCCCTCCTTGTGGGGGCGATCCTCTTCTCCTCCATATACCTGATCGGCACCTCCTACTACGTGGGCGCCTCAGACATCTCGTTGGGCCTGCCGGGGTTCGGCACCTCCTTCACCGTGAACATGACACACGCGCTCTGGACCATCGTGGGGCTGATAGCCTTCGCCATAGTCGTCCTCATCTCCTTTATTGCCAAGCCAGAGGTCGGGTGGCTCGTCCTCTCGGCCGCTGCGTCAGGCTTCTTCATGGTTCTTGGCTACTATCTCTACGAGGAGTTCGTCCTAGGCTACGTTGCATTGGCCGAGGTCCCTTTCAACGTGGGGCAGGTTCTGGTGGGGATAACAATAGCGATACCCGCGTACAACTCCCTCAGAGCATTACAGAGAACCAAATAACTTAATTGGGGTATGAGAGAGAGATCTGAGCATGTCTCGCAGGGCGTCCGAGGATATAAAATCTTCACAGTTCCTCTACGAGGAGGAGCCGGTCGGCGTTATCTTCCAGAAGCCCCTTCCAGCCACAAAGATCGGAGGCCTGGAGGTGGGCGCCTTCGTAGAGGGTGGCGAGGCAAAGCTTCCGTTCTGGGCTGCTAGGGCATTAGAGGCCGAGGGGGTCGTGAAGCTGAAGCTTGACGAGACCCAGCAGCTGAAGTCCAGTGAGCTCTACAAACTCTGCTGGAAGGAGGAGAGGAACGAGACGCTCTCCCAGTTGCCCCCGCACTTCTACCCGAAGCTCAGGGATCTCATCCTCACGCTGAACTCAAGCATAAGGCAGAACCCAACGCAAACCACTCTTAACGAGCAGAGGCAGGCCTTTATGAAGGCGCAAGACCTCATTAACTGCAGACTGCAGAAGATACTGCACCTGTCCTTCGAGAGGAACCCTGCTAAGGCTGTGATAG
>Ga0315280_10010110_pt1 | contig 11906 bp, 7 predicted proteins | sample YL17G06_40_MG_FD_203697 | JGI IMG/M metagenome (GOLD analysis project Ga0315280, IMG submission 203697) | Sediment microbial communities from Yellowstone Lake, YNP, Wyoming, USA - YL17G06_40 | ecosystem: Environmental > Aquatic > Freshwater > Lake > Sediment | place: USA: Wyoming | collected... | reverse complement strand
GCGACGCATCCTTGTTCTCGCTTCGTGGCTTGTGAACGTGTTACCACGAGGATAAGGATGCGTCCTCTTTTGTCAATTCTTGTTCCCGACAAATCTCCCCCAATCCTTTCCGCAACAGAAACTACCTCGGCTCTCCTTGCCACAGGGCCTAGCGCGTCACATCGAACGGTATCGGCCTTGACAGAATGTACACCACGGTGCGCGGTGAGGGCAGTCGGTATTGCACTTGTAGCTCGTACTCATTCACCAACCATCCTGACCCGATCCTATAGCCCAACGGCGCGGATTTCCGCGGAGCGATCACTGTCTTGACCTCATCGTAAAGGCCCGCGCCCTTGCGCTCGCCGCCTTTGTCGATGTACAAGTCAGGACTCCCCTCTAGCATGGAGATCTCGCCTGGGTCCGTGAACAGCGGCACAGAGCTGGTCGAGCGAAGAAAGAAGCGCGCGCATGCAACAGCGCGCGTATCCGCGTCTTTCTGCCAGTCATAATACGGGTCTTTCTGGGAGTCATAAGTCACATCTCGGGGGGGGTCGCCACGTGGGAGGCGTCCGCGCTCGTGCACCGTGATGTTCAGCAACAGATCGCGACGATAGACCTCAACGCGCCTATCGGAGAGGTTCTTCACCTTGACCGCAAGCTTCGCTGCTCCTCCGTACCGGACTCTGCTTTTGGGAAGCTCCAGTTCGATTTGGAGAGGGACTTCGCCGACGATTTCCACCCTTTCAATCTCGCGGATCATCGCCCCGCCAGGGTTTCCACACTGGTGGATATTCTTGGAGGTGATTACCAGAGGACGCCACCCTTTCGCGCTGAGTTCCTCGCTGAACCTGGGTTCGACGTAGAAGATGTCGAAACGCGGTTGTTTCCAGCGGTCAACAAAGAAATAGCTCGTGAACGTGCCCTCACGGGGCATGTCATCCGCGGCACCGCGGGAGGGAATCATCAACAGAACGTTGAGAAGAATAGCAACAACAGTCGTCTTCATCGCGTGAATCCTCCGAATGTTGCGTACGCTGACTCGCGAGGCGCAGCGCCGCAGTTGCGCGAACCGCATTCTTCGGACGCTGAGCAACACGCGCTGCGCATGCTGCTACGAGATGGGGATGTGTCCTACGCGAATAGTGTTCTCCTCCGTTTCGACGTCGTCGCCGGTGGTGCGGTGCCAGGCCCCCGCTTCTTTATAAAGAGTATGGGCTACGGACCAAGCGTACTTGGGCGAGGAGCGCGAACCCGACACGCCGTTACCCGTCGGACGAGTCCCGTCGAACCTTACGCGGATCCATTCCCAGAAGTTGTACCGCCATTTGTCCCCGCTGTAGGGCTCTAGACCCGTCGGTCCGGGTGGATCTTCGTCATAGAAAGCGCCAATGGGTGTTGGCCGATCGCTTTCACCGCGGTCGCCCGCGTCGTCATTCACGTTTTCCACTCCCGGCCCGAAGGAACGCGCCGAACCAGGGACGGGCTGCCAGGGACCATTCGGCACGTTCTGTATCCATCTCTGGCCTTCTATTTCCCTGGTCGCGTCGAATGCTACGTCAGACACAGCCAGAGGTGCTCCCATTTGGCTGGACCACGAAACACGATTTCTTAGATAGAGGGGGCAGGCGGCCCGCGAGACCCTTCCCGGGGCTCGCGCGGCCGCTGAAGCGCATCCCCCACCATGAGTACAGAGAGAGTTTTCCATTTTTTTCGCGCGACTCCCTGTTGATTCGCACCACCACACCCCGTCACGCTGCCAGGTACACCGCCATCGGCGTCCGGTAGTCCAAGGCCGCATGGATCCGCTCCTCGTTGTAGAACGGAAAGTAGCCCGCCCGGCCCGCCTGCAAGGCTCGCGGCGTCGCGTAGTCGTGCAGGTAGAGGTGCTCGTACTTCACCGTCCCCCACAGGCGTTCTACGAACACGTTGTCCATCCACCGGCCACGACCGTCCATGCTCACCCGCACGCCCGCCGCCTCCAAGCGACCCGTAAACGCCTCGGCCGTGTACTGCACGCCTTGATCGGGCAACTTTTTTTTCAACCACCCCAGCTCCATCTGAAGCCCACCGATCTGCTCGTACAACTCCGCAATCAAGCCGTCCTGCTGTTGGACCTCGCGGCGGTGATCGTCGGAGAACAAGTCCGCCGCCCCCTCCACGAGCCGCCGCTTCCACTGCCCGACTTGCGTCGCATGGACACCGAACGCCGACACCAGTTGGCTCGTCGTGCGGTCGCCCCGCACCCCCGCCAACGCCACCTTCGCCTTCACCCCCGCCTCGATCCGTCGTCGCTTCGCTCCCATACAATCCTCCCAAGTCTGGACCAATCCTACCACGATCTCGACCTAAAGTCGTGGTCCAGTTTCTTGGGGCCACCTCTGGTTTCCTCGGACAAGCAAGACACGGCCCGCCAGAGGCAATCAATCCAAGCCTCATCCCGCCCCGCTGTGCTAGCCTTGTGGTATGAAGACGCGCGCAGAGTATCGAGACTGGTTGCATCGGTACATGGTCGAAGTGGACAACACCCGGCCGGATTCCGACCATTGCCAGAAAATCGCCCGCGTTGCTGGCCGCCATTCGCCGGCAGGAGGCGAACCGCTCGTCGCAGGTGGCGCAGCTCCGCCAGCGGGCTCAGTCGGTCCAAAGGGAGTTGCAGTTGGATAAGCAAGAACAACAGGGCCAGCAAGCCCAGGTCGATCAGCAGGGGCAGCAGCAACCGCTGCCCGTCCCCGTGCTCTCCGAGGCGGAACTCGCACGGCAGGAGAAGGCTCTCGACGCGGCCTATGCGATCTTCCAGGGCATTCGCAAGGCGTACGCCGAGACGCGCACGGCAGAGCAGGCCCGAAGCGAAATCCTGCTCATGGCAACGCACTGGCGAAGCCTGACGGAGTGGCAGCGATCCGCCGCCCTGGCCGCGCGGTATCTGGCCGATAATCCGACCGACGGGCAGCTTTCCAAGTTTCGCCTGGAGATCGCCCGCGATCGCCTCGCCTGGGCCTCCAAGCCGCTGGAGAAGAAGGTCACCCGGCAGGCGATGCTGGCCGAGGTTGCCGGCCGATTCGCCGCAGCCCGGGCGGAACTGGCCAAGATCGTGGCCGAGTTCGCCAAGGAGCGGAGCCGGCAACAAGAGGCCCAGTGGGACATCGCCAACAGCTTCCTGACCGAAGCCCGGGTCATCGGCACGCTCAGCCCCACGCTCGCCCGAGGACAGTTCGTCCGCGCATCGCGGGAACTCCAGGCCGTGGCCGACAAGTATCCCAGCCACCCCCGGATCGGCGCCATCTCGCAAATGCTCTGGACCATTGCGCAGGAGATGGAGGGCCGCGGGTACGACGAGGAAGCGATCGTCGTCCTGAGCGCGGTGGCGATTCAGGAACCGACCGGTTCGCTGGCCCAGTCGGCGACCCAGAAGATCGCCCAGACGTACCATCAGAAACTCAAACGGCCGCTCAAGGCCGCGGAAACGTACCAGGAGTTGAACTTCCTCCGCGGCGGCAGCGACCAGGCGGCCCAGGACGCGATTTTCAAGATCGGCTCGGAACTGAAGGAGCAGAAACGCTGGGTCGAGGCGCTCCACGTGCTGGAGGCCTTCGTCGACACGTTCCCCCGGCACGCCCAGGCGGGCCAGGCCCTGGCCATGGTCGGCCAGATCCACCAGGCCAACGAGGCGTGGAAGGACGCGATCGCGGCATATCGTCGCGTGATCGCCGAGTTCACCGACGGCCAATGGGTGCAGGACGCCAAGTGGTCGATCGCCGAGTGCACGATCAACCTGAGCCAGTGGTCCGAGGCGTCGGTCGCCTACCGCGACTACGTGGCGGCCTATCCCAAGGACGCCAAAGTAGCCGAGGCCAACCGGCGAATCGACATCCTCAAGGACCTCGTTCGTTATCAGGGCCTGATCGACGAGAAGGGGCAGCGCAAGGCGTTCGACGCGCAGTACCAGATCGCGGTGATCGTGCGGAACCAGTTGTCCAACCCGGTCAAGGCGATCCTGGAGTACCGTAAGGTCGTGGCCAACTGGCCGGAGAGCTACGTGGCCGCCCCGGCCCTGTACGAGATGGGAACCGCCTACCTGGCGCTGGGCGAGACGGAAAAGGCCCGCGACGCCCTTGGGCAGGTCGCGACGAGGTATCCAACCAGCCCCTTGGCCAGTTCCGCCCTGTTCATGGTCGGCAAGAGCTACGAAGACGAGGCCGATCGACTGGCCACGGTCACCCGGGAGAAATCGCTGGAGCTGGCCAAGGACGTGGCGCAGCGGAACGCCTATGACCAGGCCCAGAACTACCGGCGCGACAACCTCGACATCCGGCAGCAACGGATCGCCAGCCTGAAGAAGGGAGGGAAGGGGAAGGCGGCGGACGTCGAGGAAGCCTCGGCCGCGGCCCAGTACGGCCAGTTCAACGACGCCAATGTGCTCGTCTTCGCCAATAAGGCGTCCCAGGAGGTCGAGGCCCTGACCGCCAGCCAACTGGCCGATCGCCAGGACAAGATCAACGCCGCGCTGCGCAAGGCGGTGGCAGCGTACGAGGCCACCTCGAAGATCGCCGGCGGCAACAAGGCCGACGCCGCCTTGCTGCAAATGGCGACGATCTACGACCAGCGGCTGAAGGACTCCAAGGCCGCCATGCAAGCATGGCTGGAGATCGTCCGCCAGTTCAGCGGCACGGCGGTGGCCGAGGACGCCAGTTGGAAACTCGCCCAATACTACGAGCGCGAAGGCAAGCACGCCCAGGCGGTGGATGCCTATACCGCGTTCCTGCGGAACTACCGCCGCAGCCCGAACGCGGGCGCGGCCCAGTTCGCGATCGCCGAGAACTACGAGCGGCTGGGGCAATGGGTGGCCGCGATGGACTCCTACACCAACTACCTCACCAACTTCCCGGAAGGCCCCCTGGTGAACAAGGCCAAGGAGCAGATCAACTGGATCAAGACCTACCGGCTGTAGGAGGCGTGGAGAGTATTCCGTTTCGAGAGTCCATCGAGCCAACGAGATTAGCCGAAACAAGGAGACAACCTATGCGGACCACAAACATCCTTCGACCCCTGGCGATCGGATTGCTGGTGGCTGCCTGGTCGGCCGTTGCCCTGGGGCGGCCCAAGCCGGCAGTCCCGGAAACCAAGCCCGAGCCAGCCCCCAGCCCCGCCGCCATAAAAGCTCCGGAAGCGAAGCCCGAAGCCAAGCCCGAGGCGAAACCTGGAGCGAAACCCGAGGCAAAGCCTGAGGCAGAGTTCCCAGTCAAACCGGAGGCGAAGGCCAAGGAGCCCAACGCGGAGAACCTCTTTGCTAAGGGACGTGACGCCCTGTTCCAAGGCAAGTACGACGAGGCAATCGATCTATTAAGCGCCGCCGTCGCCGCCGACAAGGCCAAGACGAGCTACCGCCTGCATCTCGCGCGGGCGTATCGCTACGCGGGCAAGGACGAGCAGGCGGCCACCAACTTGGAAGAGATCCTGAAGACCGCGCCGGACCATATCGAGGCCGGGCAGACGCTGGGCGAATTGTATTCCTCGGCAAGGCGATGGAAGGACGTGGTCCGGGTGATCGAGCCACTCTTGAAGTACCGGCACGACTACCCCACCTATCACATGCTGGCCGAGGCCCAGAACAACCTCGGCGAGCAAGAGAAGGCCCGCAAGTCGTACGAGGAGGCGATTAAACTCAATGCCCAGAGCGCAGCGGACCATTACCAGCTCGGCAGCATCTACTTGGCGGGCAATTTCTTCGCCCTGGCCGCCGATTCCTATCAGGCGGCTTTGCGTCTCGGGCTGGATAGCCCCGTGTTGCGTTACAAGCTCGGCTCGGCGCTGTTCAACCTGCGGAACTACTTCGGCAGCGTGACCGTGCAGACCGTCCGGTCGGGCACGCCTAGGACGATCAGCGGCCCGTGGTACCTGATCGAGCCGGTCCCCGGGCAGAAGGACGTGTTCCGCTGCGCCCCGGAATCGTCGGCGATCTACCAGGTGGCCCGGGCGCTGGCCGACGGCATCGAGGACCGGCCGGACATTCACGTGCTCCAGGCGACCCGCTACCTGAACGCCCGCCGGTACGCCCAGGCCTACGAGATGTTCACCAAGATCGGTCCCACCGTGCCCAAGGAAGACAAGGCCCTGTTCCAGTACTATTACGCCCAGGCGGCGTTTGGCGCCGGTCAGTACGACCGTTACTTGGAACTGCTCGGGGAGGCCATCAAGCTCGATCCGGCTGCCTACCAATCCGCCCGGGTCGATGCCTACCTGGCCGTGGCCGATCAGTACAACCAGGCCGGCAACCTCGACAAGTACATCGAGTTTCTCGCCAAGGCAGTGGCGGAAAGCCCGCAGACCGCGTCGCTCCACCTGAAGCTCGGCTACGCCTACGAAGAGGCCCAGAAGTATGATCGGGCGATGGCCCAGTGGCGGATGGTGCTGGATATCGAACCCGATCACCCTGAGCGGATCAAGCTATTGAACCTGATGGAGAAGTACCGCAGCCGGGTTCCGATGACCGCGGTACCGCTCCCGCCGCCGAAACCGCCAGAAGCCCCGAAGCCGGCCAAGAAATGAGGGCAAGGCTGTAGGTCCCGCTTGCCGAGCGGGACCGCGCCCTGCTGAAATGCCGCGCCGGAGAGGAGTTCCCGCTTGGCAAGGTGTGCCGCGCTACCGTTTCGCGGTATTGTCCAGTCCGGGAACCATGATCGCTTTGTAAAGCACCAAGCGATCTCTGTCAAACAGCCCAAGCCCCTACACCATCGACGATTGCTCCGTCCCATCAAATCGGAGGACAGCTTCATCGATCAGATTGCGTCCTGTGTCGTGAAACCTTCCATTCTCGACGCATTCCCGGCCCGAATCCTGCGGGTTCCGGCCGAACCGTCCCAGCCGACGGATTCCTGGGGCACTCGAGGGAGTGTCGGAAAACGGGTGCCGGATTGCTCCGATCGGTGCGGCTCCGCCCTCGTCCGGCTCGACTGCCTGAAGGGGAACCACGGCCGGGACGCACCCCCTTAAGGAGTGTTTCACGAAGGGTGGTTTGATGAGAGAAGCTCGTCGTCGCCCAAGGCAACGTGTGCAATCCCGCGGGGAGAACATCATCCGTCGCGAGCGCGAAGCCGACCGACGACACTATCGCCGTGTGATCCCGTGTTCCACAAGCAAGTCCAACAGGCTCTCAGCGGCTGAGCGCTGGCCCGACTTCTTCGATGACGCACGGACCGGAGCGGTGCGCCAGGTTTGTCCATCGGGTGTGGTCGTCCAGGCAACGATCGAGAACACCGGCTGGTGGCTCGGACTGTCTTCGTCGACCACCTCGTAGCCCAAGGATTGTAGAATCCCGACCTGCTTGAGTTCGTTTAGCATCATCGCAGCGTTACGCTCGCACCCGTGCTGCTCAGGCTCCGCGGACGGGACATGGTCCTGGCCGCTGGCTGGTCCGCTGCGGAGGATCTTCAGCACATCCTCCGCCGAGGCCTGCTCCGCTGCCTTGAGTGTTCCCGCCAGATACCAGGCGGAAGAGATCTGTTCCTCGTTGTCCCGGTTGAGCACCGCGCGAACTTGATATCCTTGAGGATTGGCGTGCTGTTCGAATTGCGGCGCCGGCCATCTCTTCTTCGCACACCACTCCAGGAGCTGCCCCTTCGGGTTGGCGGACTGCAATCGCGACAGGTCTTCTTCGCTGACCGCAACCGCGTCGGCCGCGGAAGCGCGGTGGGACACCAGCTCCAGCAAGACCTGGGCAGCCAATTGTTCGGCGGCCTTCTTGGACGCCGCCTGCTGAGGCCCGCTCACGATAGTTTCGCCCTGGTAGCAGAGCGACATATAGGCACGGTAGAAGGGCCCCTGCGACTCGGTTTCCGTCTGCGGCGGATCAATCCGCATGCGCATGCAGAATTCCAGCAAACGTCCCTTCGGATTCGCACGTTTGAGTTGTTCCTCCAGCGCGGCCTCCTCGGGAAACAGATGCGTGTCTTGCGGGCCGAGCACCCAGAGGCGGTCGCGGCGGTCGTCGTCTCGGCGCACGAGTCCGATTCCCTCGAGCACCCGCGCGAATCTATCGGCGGTGCCTCGGTCCACGGGCTGGCCGAACCATGCTTCAGCCACCGCGGCAGCCTGCACGGGCGCTGTGCCGGCGGGACCCAGCAGGTGGCGAGCCCGGTCGATGTCCAGCTCAGTCGCCGTGGGGACCACCAACGGAGGCTTGCCTCCGGCTCCGGGGCGGGAGGGGTAGTCGCGACGAACGATGTACCCGTCTCGCGCAGCAATCACGTCCTCGCAGCGCAGACTGCGCCCCAGGGCGTCCTTGGCACTGTCGTCGCCATGCACCAGCACGACGGTGCGTGGCTCCAGGGCTTCGATGAAGGAAACCATTTGCATCCGGTCCGCGTGTGCGGAGAGTCCGTACGTGCCGAACCCACAGGCGACGGGAAGGGTCGCGTGGCCGAGCCTCAGTTCCTTGGGACCTTGTGCCCGGGCCAAGTCCAGCAGGGCCCTCCCGGGGGACTCCTCGTCCTGGTAGCCGGTCAGAAAAATGGCATCCTGCGGGTTCTGGACCAGCGCTTGGGCGTAAGCGAGCGAAGGTCCGCCGGCCAGCATGCCGCTGGAAGCGACAATGATACTCGGGCTCGTCGCCAAAGCGCGCTTCCGCTCCTCGGGCCGCGCGATCGGCTGAATCGTGTCGGTGAAAAACGGATGGGGCGCCCGCCGGATCTCGTGGGCCAGATGGCGGGACACGTACGACTCGTGTTTCCCATAGACCGCACACACGGCACGGACCATCCCATCGACGAATACCGGTACTTCCGGCAGAATCCCGTTGCGCTGGGCGCGTTTCAGAACGAGCAAAACTTCCTGCGCTCGACCGACAGCGAAGGCGGGGATCAGCACGCGCCCCCCCTGGGCGACCACCTCGCGAATCTGGAACAGCAGCCGTTCTTCGGCCGTCTTGCGGTCCTCGTGCAGGCGCTCGCCGTAGGTAGCCTCGCTGATTACCAAGTCCGCCTGGAAATCGGGACGGCTGAGTGCGGGCACGGTCTGTTGGGCAGAGACGCTGTAGTCACCCGTGAACAGGACGGTGCCAGCCGGCGTCTTCAATTGAATCATCGCGGCCCCGAGGATGTGCGACGCCGGCAGCCAGCGGACTTCGACGTCCTTCACGCGAATCGGCTGGTGATACTTCACCGGCACGAAGGAGGCCAAGAGCTGCTCGACTTGACGATCGCTGTACAGCGGCAACTCGGCCTCGCGCTCGGGACCGTTCATCAATCGCAGCGCATCTTGCAGCAGGATTGCCACCAGATCGATCGTGGGCGGTGTGGCCAGCACCGGCGCCCCGGGACAGGATTCCGAGATCACCGGCAGGCCGCCGGAATGGTCCATGTGCGCATGGGTCACGAGCACCGCGTCCACGGCCGTCTCGGCCAACGGTGCCAAATCCGCTAGAGCGCTCGGTCCGCTGTAACGAACGCCGCAGTCCACGACTAGCGCCGTGTCGCCCACCCGGACCAGCGTGCATGAAGCGCCAATCGTTGTAGCGCCCCCGAGAAACGATAGTTCGATCGATGTCCGGTTGCTCATGGAGCCTCGAGAGCCACCGCAAACCTGGCGTGGGCATCTTGCCCCTGTCTCCCCCTCACGGGTCAGAGCCCGCGCCACCGCATCCCGTGCATAATCCCCGATAGCAGCTCCCCGGCGTTCGGTCAACTGAACGCCGACAAAGTCCCTTCAGTATACTGGCCGATAACGGGGGTTGAGAAGCGGACCTACCATAGGTATGGGACTTGGCCCCGAGCCCCCCAGCCTCTCTGTGGTTGTAAGAGCCGCCCCAACAAACTTTCGAAATCTGACTCGCCCACTCTCACCCCGGGCGGCATCCCTAACTTCTGGCCACGCCACTCCGAAATTGCCATCTCATCTTTCAAAACCCCGAGAACCCGTGGGACGGGAGGTTCTTCGGACGCCTTCCTGCCCGTCCGATAGGGGGTAATGAAGATTCTCGGCAACCTGCCTCCTGGCTATCTCGCCTTTTGGAGGTCCTCGGCTGTAGACCGAAATGTCCCAACTTGTCCAGCCAGGCGGGGCCGTCCGATTGGCGACCTGACCGACGGCCCGCACGGCATCTCCGCGTGCGGAACGTGTGGGCGTGGCTGCACCCGCTGTGCCTCGCACGGCCTCGCCGCGACGGGCAAACTGGCAATCTGGGGCACCGTCAGCCCGACTAGCGTACCGAGGAGTGCGGGCACTCAAGCAGGTGGGCCAGAGAGGCTACCAGGCTGATGACCCTGCTTGGCCGAGCACGGCGCACTCCATTCCTTCAATTGCCAGCATCCCGCTGGCCGCTAAAAAAAGGGGATCGACGGTGGGAGGGGCCACTCAAGCGTCGTGAATCCATTCACCGGTCTGCGGCTGATTGTAAGAAACGTGGGCGGCGTTCCACGCTTTTCAGCAAGGTGAACCCGGGCTTGGCGAGTGCAGCTTTTTTACATTTCCGGCGCGACCGTCTTGAAAATCGACGAATTTGCGCACGCGCGGAACCTAGGTGTGGCGCGGGCCGATTTGGCGAAATCCTCGGTCCGTCATCCAGGACGACGTGGCCAGCGAGAGTCCCGGGTACCGGTACGATGTCAGCGACTCCTGGCGCCCACCTCATCGCGCGAGTGGTTTAGAAGCTCGGAAAGCCAGGGCGGGTAGCGGCAGCGGAGTGGGACGCACGTAAGGTGATTCCGTCTGCATCCACTCCGGCGACTCCAATGGGGCCGCGGGCCGGCCACGGTGGGCTTCCTGTCCCTGTAAGAACTCGTGTAGGCCAGAAGGCTGCCAGACGGAGAGAACCGGATCGGGCGCTAGACAGGGGAAGGGGACGCCTTGGTAAAACGGATGTCCTCCGCCGACCCGGCCCAGCGCAGGGCGGCCGTCGCGTTCACCCGCAAGTACATCGAGGTCGCTGCTTGGCTGGGGGTGAAGACGGTTCTGGTGATCCCCGGCGCGGTCGACGTCGGCTGGGATCCGTCGGTCCCCATCACGCCGTACCAGCAGGTCTGGGACAACGCCACGGCATCGCTCCGGGAATTGTTGCCCTTCGCGGTCGACCACGACGTGACCATGGCGCTGGAGAACGTGTGGAACAAGTTCCTGTTGGGGCCCATCGAGTTCAAGATGTTCATCGACCAGCTCTCCAGCCCCTATGTCGGTTGCTACTTCGACGTGGGCAACGTAGTCCTCAGCGGATACCCCGAGCACTGGATCGAGATCCTCGGCCCACGGATCGCAGCGGTCCACGTAAAGAACTTCAAGCGGTCCGACGCGGGCGGTCTGCTGCATGGCTTCGGCGACGACCTGTTGCAGGGCGACGTCGACTTCCCGGCCGTCAAGGCGGCCCTGGAGAAGATCGGCTACGCCGGCCCGATCACGGCCGAGATGCTGCCGTTTTGCCGCCTGCCTAACCTGACGCTGCCCGACATGGATCTGGCTCGCGACACGGCGGCCAAGATGAAACAGGTTTTCGCGGCGTGACGGCCGGTGCGGGCCGCGGAGCAAGGTTCGGTGCTCGGCGTTTTTCCAGCAGACGAATGAAGCCTCTATTCTCCGGCGAAGGAGATCGCAACGATGGCGGTGAGAATTGGCATTATCGGGATGGGTTTCATGGGCCGCATGCACTTGTCGAGCTACCAGAAGCTGCCCGGCGCGAAAGTGGCCGCGTTCGCCGACATCGACCCCCGGACGCGGGAGGGCAACTCGGCGGGGGCCGGCAACCTCGGCGACACGGGCTTCCAGTTCGACGCCGCGTCGTTTGAGAGGGTCTACGACTCGGGGTTCAAGCTGATCGAGGACCCGAGCATCGATCTGGTCGACATCTGCGTGCCGACCTGCGACCACAAGGACCTGTTCGTCGCAGCCGTAAGGGCCGGCAAGAACGTGCTCTCGGAGAAGCCGATGGCCGTCAGGCGGGA
>Ga0315280_10010109_pt1 | contig 11906 bp, 16 predicted proteins | sample YL17G06_40_MG_FD_203697 | JGI IMG/M metagenome (GOLD analysis project Ga0315280, IMG submission 203697) | Sediment microbial communities from Yellowstone Lake, YNP, Wyoming, USA - YL17G06_40 | ecosystem: Environmental > Aquatic > Freshwater > Lake > Sediment | place: USA: Wyoming | collected... | reverse complement strand
GGATTATTCACCCTACCGACAGTGCGGCCGACATTAAATTTCTCTTTGGCCAACTGGCAGATGATTAAATTATCTTCGTCATCGCCGGTTACCGCCGCTACTACATCTGCGCGATTAACCCCTGCCTCTTCTAAGATGCGCGGGTCGCAACCATCACCGTTAATCACCAAGGCCTCTAATACCCGGGCAATATCCTCGCATATTTTCTTATCTTTATCCACGATGCTGACGGTATGTTTACTTTGGCATAGCCTCTTTGCCAAAAAATATCCTACCTTACCTGCACCAACAATTACGATATACATTCCGGCACCTCAATAAGGCCTCCTTGACATCGCAACAGGCCAGAAGGCCGTGGTTTGGCTTCCGATAGCCAAAGCCAGATGTCAAGGATTGGCCGAATTGATCCCGGGGCTCTGACAAGAAAATCGCCTTCGGCGATAACCTTAAGGTGCGATTTTCAGTGGTTAGGAAAGTGCTTTATACTTTCCTACACCATAAAAAATTCACGACAGAGCCCAAGGGATCTTTTTATATCTTAAACTTTTCCTTTATCTTTGTAAGGCTGGCCACCTTAACTACAGCCATCAATACGTCCTTTTCTTTTAAGGCAGTAGTTGGCTCGGGTATAATTACTTCGTGCAACCTCTTTATGGCAACGACTATAAAATCTCCCGGGATATTTATATCCTGAATTGTTTTACCGATGAGGCTATTCTTTGCTTCAATTTCAATAACCCCTAATTCCTTGGTTTCAATTAAGTAACTGGAAAAACGGCTCTCAATAATCTTGTCTCTAAGCATGGCCGCAAAAAGAATAGTTCCACTAATAATATCTAACCCTAAGGCAGCATAGATGTGCGCACGCTGCGGGTCATAAACACGGGCAATTACCTTAGGGACCTTAAATATCTTTTTTGCTACCTGCGCGGAGATTAAATTCGTGTTATCGCCGTTGGTAACCGCGCAGAAGGCATCTGCTTTTTCAATGCCCGCTTGTTTTAATAATGCCGTATCAAAACCGTTACCCACCAGTGTTAAGCCATTAAAGGTACCTCCCAGCCGTTCAAACGAGGCCTGGTTCTTATCAATAACCACGACGTCGTGACCTTCATTAGATAAAAGTTTTGCTAATTCCGAACCGACTCTGCCGCAACCGACAATTATTACATACATAGCTAACCTCTATTGTTTGGCTATTTCTATCAGCTTCTTAAACACCTGGCTATCCTTCACTGCCAAGTCAGCTAAAACCTTTCTGTCTAAATTAACCCTTGCTTTCTTAAGGCCGCTGATAAATTTAGCATAGGTAATCCCGCCGGCGCGGCAGGCAGCGTTTATACGGATTATCCACAGGGCCCTAAACGTTCTTTTTTTATTTCGCCGGTCGCGATAGGCATAAACAAGGGCGTGCATTAGTCCGCGGCGTGCCTGCTGGAACTGTTTGCTACGGTCACCCCAAAAACCCTTTACCTTTTTTAGAACTTTCTTCTTTCTTCTTTTTGTCGCCACACTGTGTTTAATTTTGGACATTTATCCTCCCGTCTAACCATATGGTAACATTCTCTTTAGATATTTTATATCTTTTTTACCCTTAATAAAAGCGGATTTTCGCAAGCGCCTTTTCCTCTTGGTTTTTTTCTTGGATAAAAGATGGCTCTTGCCGCTGTGAGAATACTTTATTTTTCCTTTCTTGCTTAATTTAAACCTTTTGGCTACACCTTTGTGTGTCTTTAATTTCATCTTACCTACCTCTTCTATTAACGGATATCCTAAATATAAGGCTCCCTGCCTGCCGGCAGGCAGGCATAACTTATGTCCTCACTTATTTGGGTGCAATAACGGCGGAAATAACCCTGCCTTCCAAAGAAGGCTCTTTTTCCACCTGCCCGTGGTTCTGGATATCCAGAATAAATCTATCCATGACCTTTTTCCCCAAGTCCATATGTTCGATCTGTCTGCCTCGGAAAAAAAGGTTTAGCTTGATTTTGTCTTTCTTTTGCAAAAAATTAATGAGTTGCTTTAATTTCACCTGATAATCGTGCTCATCAATATTGGGCTTGAATCTAATCTCTTTTAGATGCCCCTGCTTTTGGTGTTTTTTTGCCTGGCGCTCTTTTTTTTCCTGGTCGTATTTGAATTTGCTGAAATCCATGATGCGACAAACTGGGGGGCTTACCTGCGGAGCAACCTCAACGAGGTCTAAGCCGTGCTGACTGGCTAAGTCCAGCGCTTGCTGAATGGGCACCACCCCCAATTGGTCTCCTGCCGACCCAACAAGGCGCACTTCCGGTGAACGTATTCGCTCATTGATACGGATAAACTTTTTTATGTTTACCACCTCCCATCTTTGCTTATCGCATATGGCTTATCGCTTCTTATAGTCAAAATATTACGATATGCTATATGCGATTTGCTATTTGCAAATTTAATTTATCTAAAAACTCTTCCCAGGACACACTGCCTTTATCGCCTTCTCCTCTTTTTCGCACCGCAACTGAATCAGATGCCATCTCGCGCTGGCCAATGATTAAGATGTAGGGCAGTTTTTCTATTTCTGCCTCGCGGATGCGTTTATCCAGCGTCTCATTACGGTTATCTAACTTGACTCTAATACATTTCTCTTGTAAGTGCCTTACTACTTTACCGGCGTATTCCTGAAATTCTGTTTTAATCGGTATAACCGTTACCTGGACCGGCGAAAGCCATAAGGGAAGAGCGCCGCCGTAATTCTCGATTAACGCTCCGATGAATCTTTCTAGGCTTCCTAAAATAACGCGGTGTAGCATTATTGGCTGTTTTTCTTTTCCGTCGCTGTCTATGTAGGTAAGATTAAATCTTTTGGGCAGCGCAAAATCGCATTGAATAGTAGCGCACTGCCACTTTCTCTTTAAGGCATCCTTTAATTTTATGTCTATCTTCGGCCCGTAAAAAGCGCCCTCTCCTACATTTATACCGAAGGCGAGGCTCTTTTCTTTCAATGACTCTTCCAACGCCCGGGTTGCATTCTCCCAGTCTTCCTCTGTGCCGATATATTTTTCCGGCCGCGTGCTTAACTCAATACTTACTTCATTAAACCCAAATACCTTCATTGTATCAAAAACAAAATCAATAATCGCCTTAATCTCATCTTTAATCTGTTCAGGCAGGCAGAATATATGGGCATCGTCCTGAGTAAAACCGCGCACCCGAAGCAGGCCGTGCAAAACCCCGGCTTTTTCATGGCGATAAACTGTCCCCAATTCAAAAAATCGCAAAGGTAACTCACGATAGCTGTGATTTTTTGATTTATAAATCAGTATATGGCCCGGGCAATTCATGGGCTTTAAGACAAACTCTTTATCCTCTATCTTAAAAGTATACATATTTTCTTTATAATAATCATAATGGCCGGATGTCTGCCAAAGTCCGGACTGCATGATATGGGGGGTAATCACCATCTCGTAACCCCGGCGCAAGTGTTCCTTCTTTTCATAGTCCTCGATTATTGTGCGCAAGATTGCACCCTTGGGATAATAAAACACTAATCCTGCGCCTGCCTGTTCGTGATAGATATCAAAAAATCCCAGGGCCGGCCCTAATTTTCTATGGTCGCGTTTCTTTGCCTCATCTAAATTTTTTAAGTACTCGTCTAATTCTTTCTGCGTTTCAAAACAGGTACCGTAGATTCGCTGAAGCATGGGATTTGTCTCGATACCGTGCCAATAGGCACCGGCAACCGATAATAACTTAAACGCCTTTATTTTACCCGTCGCTTCTATATGCGGGCCGCGGCATAAATCCGTAAACTGCTCACCGGTTTTATAAATCGTAACTTTTTCGTCAGGAAGTTCGTTAATTAACTCTACCTTAAAATCTTCTTTTAATTTCTTAAATAAGCCGAGCGCTTCTTTTCTTGACAATTCTTCTCTGAGGAACGGCTCATCCTGTTTGATAATCTCGCGCATCTTCTTTTCTATGCTTTTTAAATCCTCGTCGGTAAACGGCTCCTTCTTATCGAAATCATAATAGAAGCCATCTTCAATGGAAGGCCCAATGCCTAATTTTACCTTGAGGCCATAGAGCTCTTTTACTGCCGCAGCCATAATATGCGAACAAGAATGTCTTAAGGTATCTAATTCACGATTTGCCATAAGCTATATGCTATTTGCTAACATGGTGGGCCCAAGAGGATTCGAACCTCTGACCTCCACTATGTCAAAGTGGCGCGCTAACCAACTGCGCTATGAGCCCGAAATCTAATGCCGGGAGAGGGAGTCGAACCCTCACGTCCTTGCGGACGGTGGATTTTAAATCCACATTGTCTGCCATTCCAACATCCCGGCAAAAGAGTCAAATTCAAGATACTCCGCTCGCTACACCGCTTGTTAATTCACTCGCTAAAACCTGTCGGTGAATTATCCTGAGGCCGCTTACGGCGGACGCAGGACTGCGGTGTTTTGTTTATTTTAACTAAGATCCCTCACAAGCAATCTGAAAAATCGTGTTGCTCGGGATCGAATTTTGCGTAGCAAAATTCGAGGCGTGGACCGGATTCGAACCGGTGCATAGTTGTTTTGCAGACAACTCCCTTAACCGCTTGGGTACCACGCCAATTTCGTTATTGGGTTACTTGGGTTATTGGGTTACTTGGGTCAAAAACTCTATAACCCTATAACTCTATAACACTATAACAACAAATATCTTTTTACTTCTTTAATGATGGTTTCAACTTCTGCCAAACAGCCTAGGCCAATTTTACCACAGGCAAGCCTGCCGCGTCTCGGCTCAACAAATTTATAACCCAGAGATTTTAATTTTTTAATGTTGCCCTGAGTAATTTTATTTCTATACATATTCTCGTTCATCGCTGGCGCAATTAAAACCGGGGCTTTCGTAGCGCAAACAACGCAGGTTAATAAATCATCGCTTATGCCAGAAGCGATTTTGCCGATAATATTCGCGGTAGCCGGAGCAATTAAAATGAGGTCTGCTTTATCGGCTAACGATACGTGTTCTATTTCCCAATTATCCGTTTCCTCGAATAACCCGCGATAGACTTTACTGCCCGAGAGGCTCTGAAACACAATCGGTTTAATCAGCTCTTCTGCCTCAGGAGTCATCACTACCGTCACAGAAAACCCCTGTTCTTTGAGTCTGCGTAGAATATCACAGGCCTTGTAAATTGCAATACCTGCTGTAACAGCCAAGATTATATTCTTTGCCCCGTTAGAAATTTTATTTATCTCTCTCTGGGCTTTGGTATTTCTAACGGGGTTTGTCTTACCCATACTTATTCTTTTGCTTTCGTCTTTTTAAGTATTACTTTTCCTGCGGCGATCTCCTCAAGCGCAATCGTGGAAGGCTTGGTTGACGAATTACATTCCACTAATTTCGGCTGGCCATCGGCTATCTCCAAGGCTCTCCTCGAGGCCAAAACCACTAATTTATAGATAGAATAATCTGTTTTGTCTAAAACTTTTTCCAGCGGAACATAACTCATAGGTTATCCCTCCCTAACCAACTATCTGTCAAGAAAATCGCTTCGCGATAACTTCATAAAATTTTCAGTGGCTAGGAAAGTGTTTTATACTTTCCTATACCATCAAATATAATATCTCTGAGTTCCTTTAATGCCAATTGGAGATCGTCATTCATGATTTTGTAATCGTAACGTTGGGATAAAGCTATTTCTTTTTTGGCTAAATTAAGGCGCTCCCATAAATTTTCTTTCTTTATTCTCGAGCGCGACCGAATCCGTTCGTTTAAGGCTTCTATTTTCGGCGGAAGAATAAAAATTGATATGCTATTAGCGGGATAAATATTCTTAATCTTTCGCGCCCCTTTAGTATCCAGACAAAGAACAATGTGCCTGCCTTTTCTTAACTGCTCATCAAGGTAATCCTTTGGTGTCCCGTAATAATAACCCAGATACCTCGTCCATTCAATTATTTTTTTTCCTCTCAATAACGCCTTAAACCGCTCCTGCTTAATAAAAAAATAGTCCCTTCTGTTTTTTTCGTTCGCCCTTTTTGGCCGCGTCGTAAAAGAAACTGATTTAGCAAGAGTATTTGTTAGGCCTTTATCTTTAAGTAAACTTTTAATTAAGGTGGTCTTGCCTGAACCAGACGGGCCGGATATGACGAATATAAGGCCTCTTTTTCTCATTCTACGTTCTGTAACTGCTCGCGGATCTTTTCAATCTTGCTCTTCATCTCCACAACATTACTGGAGATAATCGCATCAATGGATTTGGCACCAACGGTATTAACCTCGCGGCTTAACTCTTGGGCGATAAAATCCAGTTCCTTGCCCACCGGCCCGGTTTTTTTCAGTTTCTTTCTAAAATTATTGATGTGGAATCTTAGCCGGATAATCTCTTCGGTTATATCAGAACTCTTGATAAATGAGGCCTTCTCCTCGGGAGCGGGTATTTGGTCAATCTTCTCTTTAATAACCTTCTTGAATCTTTTCCCGATAACGTCCAGTGCGTTTTTTAATTCCTCGCTTCTCTGTTTCAGATCCAGGTATAACGCCCTACCTTCCTTAGCCCGGGCTTGGGCTAAATCCGTAATGGCGGCATTTATCAGCGGCCGCAATTTCCGCCAAATTCTATTCCGATGATTTCCTGATTCCTCGACGGTCAAAACGCCGGGAAGGTCTATCAACGTATCCATCCTTAGCGGCTCTTTTATCTTCAGTTGCCTTTTTAATTTATTTAAAGAAAAATAATATTCTTTAAGCAAGCGTTTATTGATTAAAATTTTTTCTTCGTTCTTAGCGATAATATTAACCAGGCAAGTGATTCTTCCGCGCTTAATCTTTTTTTCGATTTCTTTTTTTATCCTGCCCTCCAGATAGGCAAACCCTTCGGGAAAATGGCAGACAATGTCTAAAAATCTGTGGTTGACGCTTCTTACCTCAAAACCCACCTTAGCGAAGGCAGGAATATTCGCTTCGCTCTTACCGAACCCAGTCATACTCTTTAACATTTATCAACTCCCTTGCTTATGCCCAGACCTTAATCTTGCTTTCTTTCTCGACGATCTCTTTAGCGGGATATAAATCTACGATTATCTCCTCGGGATTAAACCAGAGCTTTATTTCTCTTTCTGCGTCCTCTTCATTTCCCGAAACATGAACCACATTTTCGTATACGCCCAAAGTGGTAATCCTTCCGTAGGAGCCACGGATGCTCGTCGCCTCTGCTTCCTCGGGATTGGTGGCACCGGCTAACTGCCGGCATTTAGTAATCGCATCTTCCCCCCAATATATAAGCGCCATAACTTTCTTTCGGTTATGCAATTCTCCGCAGATATATTTTACAACCTCAGAGAAAAAAGGCTTATCTTTCAAGTGTTGATAATGCTCCTGCGCTAACTTCTTTGAAACGCGCACCATCTTGGCGGCAACGATCTCTAATTTTGTCTCGGAGAGGCGCGTCAGTATATTACCGGTTAAAGATTTTTTAAGACCATCGGGCTTTATCAGTATTAACGTAGCCTGATTCATCACTCACCCCAACTTAGAACTTAAAATATTTAATATCCTCTCTAAATCTTCGGAAGAATAAAACTCAATCTGGATAAACCCGCGCTTGCGATTGCGTCTTATATTTACCTTTGTCCCCAGGATTTGCTGCAATGCTTCTTCTCTCAAAACTAAATAAGGGTCGGGCTTAAGTTTATCTTGGCTTACCCTGTGTTTAATTCTGTTTGGCCGGTGGGATTTGATTAAATTCTCCAGTTCCCTAACCGATAAATCCTTAGAAATAATCTCTTGGGCAAAACGCCGCTGCTGATTTGCGTCTTCTATTTCCAAAAGCGCCCGGCCGTGGGCAAAAGATATTTTACCATGTTTTATATCGTCCTGAATTTCTTTGGGCAACTTCAATAATCTTAAAATATTGGTTACCGAAACTCGCGACTTACCAATAACTTCACTGATCTTCTCTTGCGTGACAGCAAATTTATCAATAAGATACTGGAATGCGCGGGCCTCCTCAATGGGATTAAGCGCCTGCCTTTGAATGTTTTCAATCAGAGAAAACTCCAAAGATTCTTCGTCATTAACATCCTTGACTATCGCTGGTATCTCATTGATATGCAATAAGTTAGCAGCACGGAACCTTCTTTCTCCGGCGATTAATTCGTAAACATCGCCGCGCCTGCGCACGAGAATCGGCTGGATTAAGCCTTTTTCTTTTATTGATTGCGCCAACTCTTCTAAACTTTGCGCATCAAAATCTTCTCGGGGTTGATAAGGATTCGGCCTGATTTGCTCTGCTTTCAGAAAAGTGATCTCCTCGTGCTTCTCTAAACTCTCGGTAGGAATTAAAGCCCCTATACCCCGGCCTAAAACTTTTTTCTCCATCAATTCTCTCCTGCCATTTTTATGGGCTGGATATCGGGCCCTGACGAATCCAACTCAACCTTAGCCGGACTCAGCCCAAATATCTCTCTGGTTAATTCTTCGTATTTTTCCGCTCCGATAGATTCTTTATCATAGGTGGCAATGGGCTTGCCGAAACCCGGTGCTTCGCTTAAACGAACGCTGCGGGGAATCACCGTCTGATACACTTTTTCTTTAAAATAATTACGCGTCTCTTGAATTACCTCGCGGGTTAAATTAGTGCGAAAATCTGCCATGGTTAAAAATACGCCTTCAATGCTAATTTCCGGCCTGAGATTTTTTTTCACAAGACTAACTGTATTAATGAGTTGCGTCAATCCCTCCAACGCGTAATATTCGCATTGTACGGGAATGAGCACAGAATCTGCGGCACACAGAGCATTTATGGTAAGCAAACCTAAAGACGGCGGTGCATCAATAATAATATAATCAAAGTTTTCTTTTTCTGTTTGCAGGGCTTTTTTCAGGCGGTATTCCCTGCCTAATGCACCTACTAACTCCACCTCCGCGCCAGTGAGGTCTAAGTTAGAAGGGGCGATAAAAAGATTATTTATTGCCGTAGATTGAACGCTCTCTTTTACCGCCAATTCTTCCAGCAAAATATGATACGTGCTTTTTTCTACTTTGTGTTTATCAATACCCAGCCCGCTCGTAGCATTTGCCTGAGGATCTAAATCAACGAGTAAAACCTTCTTGTCTGCCAAGGCAAGGTATGCAGATATATTTATTGCCGAGGTAGTTTTACCGGTTCCGCCCTTCTGATTACAGATTGTGATTATCTTACCCATTGCGATTAAAGAAGTTACAAATTGTTCCTCAAGGAACATACCCCTTGAGGCTTATTAAATCCATACTTATTATCTTAAAACTAAGCGAATTGTCAAGCATTTTCTTGTTCTTTCCTTGCCGTGACCCTTACCTTTGCCGGCCTTGCTCCCGGCATACCAAAGAGCCCTTTTTCTTCCTCGGATAAGACCTCAATTTTTACTTTATCCCGCGGTAATTTTAACTGTTTTAACGCTTTCTCCACTGCCTCTTCTATGGTCTTTCCTTCTATTTCAATACTTAACTTTTTCATAGATATTAAATGGCTTTAATGCTGGAATTTTATCCGAGATTGGTAGATAACCATTAATAGGGTGTTAATGAACCAATATAATACCAAACCAGAAGGCATACGGTAAAATATAAAGCCAAACAAGAAGGGAAATAACACCATCATTAATCTTTGCTGTTCCTGAGACTGACCAGCAGCACTTACGCTAGAAAACTTTTGTTGTAAAAACATCAATATTGCCATCAGGACGGGTAATATGTTAATCTCATTACCCAGAACGGGTAATGGCTTTGCCAGCATAATCAGCCGGTCCGGCTCAGAGAGATCCTTTATCCATAAGAACTTCGCCCCCTTTAATTCTATGGAACGGATGAGGGCCTGATAAAGCGCAAAAAAGATGGGTATCTGTAAAATCAAAGGGAGGCAACCAGAAAACGGGTTTGCTTTTTCTTTTTTATACAACTCGAGGATTTCTTTATTCAGTCGCTGGGGATTATCTTTATAGAGCTGCCTCAGGGCTTCTATCCTGGGTTGTAGCTCCTGCATCTTCTTCATTGAACGCAGCTGTTTTAAGGTAAGAGGGTAGAGGATAAAATAGATAAGTAGGCTTAATATAATGATTGCTACTCCCCAATTATGGACTAAGTTATAAACAAATTCCAAGACTTTGAGTAGCAGTTTAGATATAGCATCAAATGTGCCATAAGAAATAATCGAACCCCATTCCTTGTTTATCTGGTTTAGCACCTGTAACTGTTGTGGTCCCAAATAGATATGAAAACTTAATTTTATTTGCTGGCCAGGAGGAATATTCGTCGGGTAATTTAAACCAACCTCTGTTTCTTTATTATTTAGTTTATTAATAAACCCCTTAAAACCAGGGAGAGCGGGTTGAACAATAAAACAGAAGTAACGGTCTTTGACTGCGATAAATTTAAGGTCTTCAGTAGAGGAAAAATTTTTTCTGAGATTTAGATGCAGGAGATTTTCTCTTTGTGAAATCACCACCTGCTGAAAACTACTGGCTAACTGTCCCTGCAATAAATCTATCTTACCGAGAATCAAGGGATAATTTATGGTTAAATCTTTGGTGGATAAATTTTGGATTATTATATCTAACACTATGTCATAATTAGAGTTATGGAAAATAAAATGCTTGGTAATTCTTTTTTCCTGATCTTCGTAAACAAAAGTGGGTTCTGTACCCAATGCTTTGAGTTTAAAGACGAGGTTCTTATCTTTTAACCAAAAACCTTGCTGCAAAGAGAAGCTATGGTTTTGAAAACTTTTAAACCGTACTTCTTTAACTGTAGCGTAAGGCAAACCAAAAACTATTTCCCGGTTATTGAGGTTAATTCTCTCCCAAGAGGTATCTGTGGCTATTTCAGTTATGGCTAAAGAGGAGGGAAGGGGTTGCTCAGTGATTAATGATGATTTTTTTGCTGTAACTTCTTGTTTAGCAACTGGATACAACTTCGACATCAGACCTGACCAAGTTAATACGACAAATAAAGATATCACTATTGCTAATAATAATCGCTTTTCCATATTATAATAATGGGTCGTATCCGGATTCCCCGGAAAGCGGCTGACAGAGAAACATTCTCTTGATGCCTTTTAAACTGCCCAGAACAATACCATATTTTAAAATTGCCTGTTTGGTATATTCGGAACAGCTGGGATAAAACCGGCAAATGGAAAGGTTCAAAAAATTCCTTGAGATTTGCTGATAAAGTTCTAAGAGGGAAATAATCAGTCCTTTAATCATTAAATCGAGAGCCTCTTTCTCCCCTTTTGCCGACGGCGTTTTAGCACCTTTCTTCCCTTAGCGCTACTCATGCGCTTGCGAAAACCATGCCGTCGCTTACCCACAATATTCGTCGGAGTCTTAAGATGTAGCTTCATTCTATGAGAATCCTCCTAATTATAAAATTGTCTCATCAGAGACTAAAATGTAAAATTCCTGAGGGTTAAGTAAAAGTAGAATATGAATTATAACACAAAAACCCTTTAAGTCAATTGAGTATATTTTAATTTGGGAATTGTAACACACAAAATGATGGGGGTCAAGATAATAAAAGATGATGTAGCGCAAGGATTATTTCGCACTTTCGTATTGAAGCATCCTCTTAGGTTGTTGAGTCGGCCTTAGGTTTATATGTTTAATAAGGTCGGATATCCCGTATACAGAAATTAAAATAGCCGCAATCATCCAGATGCGCAGATAATACATTAATTGTTTTTTTGTCTTTAATATGTTGACAGCTAAGAAAAATATTATATAATACTCTTCCACCTCTTAGAATAACACAGACAGCATAGAGAGGGTTATGTGATGAGAAATAACATCAGCACAATGATGTCATCGAGTCTAATCAGAAGCGTGTTATTAAAGAATCTGAAGGGTATTTTGGGGAAAAAGGCAAGAGAAAAATCAAAACGCTAAAGCCAATATCTA
>Ga0315280_10010107_pt1 | contig 11907 bp, 11 predicted proteins | sample YL17G06_40_MG_FD_203697 | JGI IMG/M metagenome (GOLD analysis project Ga0315280, IMG submission 203697) | Sediment microbial communities from Yellowstone Lake, YNP, Wyoming, USA - YL17G06_40 | ecosystem: Environmental > Aquatic > Freshwater > Lake > Sediment | place: USA: Wyoming | collected... | reverse complement strand
CCGCCAACCGCCAGGGTGGGTATTATCTCTACTATGCGCATGGGTGAGATCAATTTACCGCAGTCCTTTATCAATGGGATTCTATCACGAAGCATCACTAAAAGATTCCTTGGGAATATTGCCTTAATGGGACACGGGGATGTTGCACTGTGGTTTTGTTAAACTGGATATTCTATGGCATAATTTATGTTTTGATTCCAAAGAGGAGGGTTCATTGAGGATTCTGACCTTTGTCAAGCAAGTGCCCGAGATGCCTGATGTGTGTTATGACTCGGCTACCGGGCAACTGGACTTTAAAAACACACCCGCTATCATCTCACCGTTTGACCTTTATGCAGTGGAGGAAGCCATAGCCACCAAGGAGAAGCACGGCGGAGAGGTAACCGTGCTGAGCATGGGACCGGAGCGGGTGCGGGAAGTGCTGAAAGAGGCGCTGGCAATGGGCTGCGACAAGGCGATCCACTTGTGGGATGGCGCCATGGAAGGCTCCGATGCCTGGGCGACCGCCAAAATCCTGCACTCTGCGGCTGCCAAGCTGGGCGGTTACGATGTAGCGTTCTTTGGCAGGCAGGCGGTGGATGGTGAAACCGCAGCGGTGGGTGCTATGTTTGCCCGTCTGGGCAGCGCGCGCTTTGCCGCATGCTGCTCCGGTGTCACATTTGCCGACAATACCGTAAAGGTGGCGCGTAGCATAGAAGCGGGCAAAGAAATAGTAGAGATGGAGTTGCCCGCCGTCATCAGCATGGTCAAGGATGCCAACAAGCCGCGCTATGCATCGCTGCTGGGGTTGCGCAAGGCAGCCAAAGCTGAGATTCCCGTCTGGGGGCTTGCCGACCTCGGATTGGATACATCTGAGGTGGGAATTGGCAGTTCACGCATCAAGATCACTGAATTGGTCGCCCCGCAGGAGCGCACCGCCGGCGAGATCTTCGTGGTGGAGGATCCCGAAACAGGCGCCGCCCGCTTGATAGAGATTCTAACCACTCTGGGACGCTAAGGAGGTTGCCATGTCATATACGAAGAACGATGCAAAAGGGATACTGGTAGTCGCCCTGGGCGACCGCAGCGGGAAATCGGAAATAGCCAATGCAGAGGCATTGGGGCAGGGCAGGGTGCTGGCCGATGCGCTGGGTGTGGAACTGACCGCAGCTGCGATGGGCATCAACGATGTCTTGGGCGCAGAGTTCGGCGCTGCCAACAAGATATATCAGCTTTCCGGCGAAGGCAGCGGGTTCACCACTGAGGGCTATGCCGATGTGCTGCTCCCGCTTATTGAGCAGGGGAAGTATGAAGCCGTGCTGATCCCCGCCACTACTAATGGCAAGGAACTGGCGCCCTATCTTGCTGCCGCCTTGGAGGTGGGCATTGCCGCGGACTGCACAGACATCCGTTGTGAAGGTGGCAAGTGGACAGCGGTCCGCCCCTGCTTTGGCGGCAACCTGTTTGCCACCATTGAATTTGCCGATGTCCGCCCGCTAATTGTCACTTTGCGTCCCAAGAGCTTTTGCCCCTACGATGGTCCGTCTAGGTCACCCGCGGTGGAGAAACTTGCTGTCCTACCGACAAAAGGGAAGAAGGTCGTGGGATTCGAGGAGGAAACCGGCGTTGTCAATCTGGCGGATGCACAGGTCATCGTATCGGGTGGCAGGGGCATGGTGGCGCCGGAGAACTTTGACCTGCTGCGCCAGCTTGCTGATCTCCTGGGCGGCGCAGTGGGTGCCAGCCGAGGCGCGGTGGATGCCGGCTGGATAGCCTACCCACATCAGGTGGGGCAAACGGGCAAATCAGTGCGACCGAAGATCTATCTGGCATGCGGCATCTCAGGCGCCATACAGCACCTTGCCGGCATGCGTGGATCTGATGTGATTATCGCCATCAACCGCGATAAGGATGCCAGTATTTTCAAGGTGGCAAGCTACGGATTCGTTTGCGATGCTCTAAAACTCGTTCCGGCGCTCATCACTGCGTTAAAAAATCGTTAGAATCGTTCCATGCGGAACATGGAAAACAGGAAATCATACATAGGAGGAATCATGAAAAAGACTTTCATCTTGCTCGCTATCTTCAGCATCTCCATGATGTTGTTCAGCTGTGCGCAAAAACCGCCGGCTCCACCTCCGGGCACACCAGGAGCGCCGGGGCAAACCGGCACGGTAAATGTAGCAACCCCTGAAGGCAATGTTGCTGTATCGGGGCAGACCGGCATCACCGAAGCGCAGATAGGCGTCCCGTTTTACCCTAATGCTGTTGTAGGTGAAGGTGGTGGAGGAACTATAACCTCCCGCTCAACTAAACCAGGCGAAGGTGGCTCTATCTCTGCCGTCTCATTGACAACCAAAGATCCTATTGACTCCGTTATTAGTTTCTACACCGGTAAGTTGGGTGCACCGTCGTTTGACATGAACACCGCCGAGGGTCGTTCCGCCATGTGGACGGTGGAATCAGCCGATAAAAAGGGCGGCGTCATCGTCACGGTGGCAACCGAGAAGGACAAGCCGGGAACTGTCACCATTGCTATTTTAAAAACCGCAGCGCAGTAAATCCGCATATCACTATGAAAAGGGGCTATCTGCCCCTTTTTTCATTTTTAAATTTGAAGGGGAACTTGAGAAGTCTTGCCCTGTTATACAGATAGTTATATCTGTCCCTGATTGAGCTTGAGTGAGAAGCCTGCAAATGCTAGAATGTAGTGCAAACGAGGTGACTATGTATACAGAGAAAGTCATGGAGCATTTTGAGCACCCGCGCAATGTTGGCGAGATAGAGAACGCAGATGGCATCGGCAGGGTGGGAAACCCGGTCTGCGGCGACATCATGAACCTTTATATCAAGGTTAGGGATGGGCGCATTGTGGATGCCAAGTTCAAAACCTTCGGCTGCGGTGCTGCCATTGCCACCTCCAGCATGGTTACAGAGTTGGTTAAAGGCAAAACCATAGAAGAGGCGCTTAAGATCTCCAATGATGCAGTAACCGAGGCACTGGGCGGGCTGCCCACACAAAAGCGGCATTGCTCGGTGCTGGCGGAGCAGGCATTGCAAGCCGCCATAGAGGACTACCAGAAGAAGCTTGCCGTAGCCAAGAAAGAGGATTAGGTGGAGCAGTGGCGGGGATAAATGTCATGCTTAACGGGCTTTGCCAGGAAGTGGCGGAGGGAACAACCATCGCTGCGCTGCTGACCGAGTTGGAATTGCCCCGCCCCCGCGTCGCCATTGAATATAACGGTAAGGTGCTGCCCAAGGACGATCCTGCTGACCTGACACTTAAGGAAGGGGATCAGATAGAGATAGTGGAGATGGTGGGTGGAGGATAGACCACCCTTGGAAAGTGTGCGGTATGGAGGATAAATTCAAATTAGCGGGAGAGGAGTATTCATCCCGCCTTTTATTGGGAACCGGCAAATACGCCGATTTGACTGTGATGGAGCAAGCCCTTGCCGAATCGGGTTGCCGCATCATCACGGTGGCGGTGCGCCGTGTGGATGTGACCGACCGCTCCAAAGGTTCCATCATGGGGCATATTGACCTGGGCAAATACAAACTGCTGCCCAACACCGCCGGTTGCTACACTGAGGAGGAAGCCATTCGTGCCGCCCATCTTGGACGCGAGGTTACCGGTGAGCGCTGGGTCAAGCTGGAGGTCATCGGCGACGATAAAACTCTGATGCCCGATTGCATTGGTCTGGTCAACGCCACGCAAAAGCTGGTCAAGGAAGGCTTCATCGTCCTGCCCTACACCAACGATGATCTAGTAATAGCGAAACGCCTGATTGATGCCGGCGCTTCGGCGGTGATGCCACTGGCGGCGCCCATCGGTTCCGGCTTGGGCGTGCAGAACCGACTGGGGCTGGAACTGCTGATGGAGCGAGTTAGGGAGTATCGGGCAGACATCCCCATTATTGTTGATGCAGGTGTAGGCACTGCTTCGGATGCTGCGGTCGCCATGGAGCTTGGCGCCGACGGCGTGCTGATGAACACCGGAATCGCCGGGGCAAACGATCCGGTTGCCATGGCGCGTGCCATGAAGCTCGCCATGGAGGCGGGCAGACTGGCGTTCCTTGCCGGCAGGATACCACGCAAACGCTATGCCACAGCATCCAGCCCCATAGAAGGCGTAGTCCGATAGATTAAGTGAATCACTCACACTGGTGGTGATTTGGCATGATACTTCCATTCAATCTGATTTGGGTAACTCATAGCGAGCGCTATCCCGCGGTGGATGTGCTCAAGTTCTATCGCAAAGCGCTGGATGCTGGGTTGGGAGCTGCCATACTGCGTGAAAAATCTCTTCCCCAGGGGGAACTTTACCGCTTGGCGCAAGAGATGAGCTGCGCCACGAAATCCAATCAGGCAAGATTCGCCATTGCCGATAGAGCGGACATCTGCTGGATGCTCAAACTGCGTTGGCTGCATCTTCCCGCCAATAGTGCACCAGTGGAGGATGTGCGCCGACTGGTTTCAGACAAAGTTCTCATCAGCAAATCAGTGCACAGTCCCGACGAGGCATTCCTGACGGAAGAAGCGGGTTGTAACCTGATCATCGTCGGCAACATCTTTCCCACCAAAAGCCACATCGGCGAACCGCTCGGGTTGGAGATACTGGAAAAGATCTGCAAACAGAGTCAAGTTCCCGTATTCGCCATCGGCGGCATCACCACAAAGAATGTGAAACAGGTTCATGATGCAGGTGCCGCCGGCGTGGCGGTAGTCAGCGCTTTATACGAGGCAAAGAAGCTGGGCGATGCAATTTCCGAACTAGGCGAACCTTGGAGCTAATCCAAAGGAATTGGTTCCGCAGTTTTATTGTTTAAATTACGGCAATAATCATGTTCCCACTATATCAAGGCACGGCAAAACCAACCCGGTCGTTGTATAGCTGGTTGATAGTGCTTGCCGTGTTTGTGCTCACCATCCTATCGGTTTGGCAGATATTGGACGCCGTCTTTCCTTCCCAAAGTGCTACCGCTACCAGTATTGAAAAGCTGCGCTCCGACTTCAATAGCAAGTTCGGCGCCGACCGCACCACCGTGCGTGAAGCAGAATATTATCGTGTAGCAAGTCCCCAGCCCGCAGGTTCACCATGAGCCTTGTGGAATGCCTGCTTTGCCCTCATCGCTGCCGGCTCGTCGACTATGAACGAGGGAAGTGTCGTGTCCGCGTCAACTTGGAGGGCAAGCTAAGCACGCTGGTGTGGGGCAGGGTGGCTGCCCTCAACATAGACCCGGTGGAAAAAAAGCCGCTCTTCCATTTTCTGCCCGGCTCCCGCGCCCTTTCGGTAGCCACAGTGGGTTGCAACCTGGCGTGCAAGTTTTGCCAGAACTACGAGTTAAGCCAGCGCAATCCTGAGGACGAAGGCAGTGCCGATTGGGACTATCTGCCGCCGGAAAAGCTGGTGGAGCTTGCGGTCAAGCGCCAGGTTAAAAGCATTGCCTACACCTATTCCGAACCAACCATATTCTACGAATATACGCGTAATAGTTCGGCATTAGCAGGCGCCAAGGGCATACGCAACATCATGGTGACTGCCGGATATATAGAGAGAGAGCCGCTGGCAAAGCTACTGGAGGTCTCGCACGCCTTTAACACTGATTTGAAAGCACTGGACGATGGATACTACCGCGATATTTGCGGTGGAACCTTGCAGCCGGTTTTGGATGGCATCGTGCAAACACACCAAAGCCCGGTCTGGCTGGAGCTCACCAATCTGCTGGTGCCTACCCTCAATGATGATCCGGTGTGGATCCGCAATTTGGTGCGCTGGGTGCTCGCCAATGTTGGTCCCGATGTCCCGCTGCATTTCAGCCGCTTCTTCCCCTGTTACCGGCTGGAGAACCTTCCTCCCACCCCGGCTTCCACCCTGGATGCCGCCTGGCAAATAGCCCGCGAAGAAGGATTGCACTATGCATATATTGGCAACATAGACCACGAGGGCAACCATACCTATTGCCCACACTGTGGCACGCTACTTATCAGGCGGCGGGTTTATACGATTTTAGAATTCAGGTTAAAGGTAGATGTGGTGAGTGGCAAGGCTTATTGCAGCAATTGTGAGACCGAGATAGCAGGAGTCTGGGCTTGACTTTAGGGTTATTTTCGCTTGAATACAGTGAAGAAGAATTTCAGTTCAGCGCGATTAAAGAATCCGGATATTATCAGAATCAAACTGTAGAGCACCAGCCCTGCCGGCACCAAAATCAGCACATGTAGTTTTGTATAATCCCGAGCTAGCCATAGGGCAAATCCCAGCACCATGGCACTGGAGAAACTGCGGATCATGCCTAGTCGCTTCAGGCTTCCTGGCGAAGACCTTTTCACTGTCCATAAATTCATGCCCATGCTCACGGTGGCGGATGCAACCATCGCCACCGATGCCCCTATCCACGAAAAATAGGGAATCAGCGTGATATTTAAAATCACATTAAGGATGGCAGCGGTCAGATTGGCACTTAACACCGACTTTTGTTTGTTCATGCTGAACAGCTGCCCGGCGGTGAACTCGCGGATGAATATGGTAGCCAGCGCCCAGATAATGATCCCCAGGACTATCTCCGTCCCCTGATATGCATAGCCGTAGATGAAGCGCACGATGGGATTTGCCAGGATGCTGGTGCCCACCGCTACCGGCAGGGCGAGCGCTATGAGGTATTTATAAGAGCGACGGGTGGTCTCGCAATAGCCCTCGGGATCGGTGAGGAAGGTGCGGGAAAGGTTCGGATAGATTGCCTCCCGATAAGTGCTGGGGACGAGTAAAAGCCCCTCTGTCAATCTCCCGGCGGCATTGTAAATTCCAGCCGCACCAACGCCCACCATGGCGGTCAGGGTAATGGTATCGGTGCGCCAGTAGACCATTGCCACAATCGCGCTTGCCACGAAGGGCCACGATTCCTTCAGGTAGCTCCAAACCAGATTCAGTGGCTGCCCCAGCCGGGGAATAGGGAAGAGGCGCCGGCACATCAGATAACCTGCCGCCCACCCGCAGCAATTGGAAAGGATGAAGGCGCCGCCCACCTCCAGAAGCCCCCAGCCCATGAACATGATCCCCAGCACAAACAGCAGATTTAGCGCGTTGGTGATAAGGAAGATGATGGCGACAAACTCCATGCGCTCAAATGCCTGGAATATCTCTATATAGGTGGCGCCCATGGTGGCGAAGGCAAAGCCCAGCCCGCTCAAAAGGATGATCCAGCCGGTGTTGGGGGGCCATCCCAGCAGCTGTTGCGTGCTAATAGCGAACAGTCCGGTGATTATTATTATCCAGGCGAGGTTCATCCATCGGATCAAGCTTACCGTGCCGCTGATCTGGCTGGAATTTTCCTTGTGGCGTGCTATTTCGCGTATGTTCAGGTTACTCAGCCCGGCTTGCGCTGCCACTGTGGCAAGGCTTGCCAGTGCAAAGGCAAAGGTCAGGCGTCCAAAATCCTCCTCGCCCAGGTAGCGGGCGATGAATATCATCGCCAAAAAGGTGAGGAGCTTGGTGACCACCTTGCCCATAAACAACGAGGCATAGTTGGTGGCAAAAGTGCGTTGCTTGGGCAGGCTGGTTGAATTCATTCGGTGGTGGTTACTGCGATGGGCTTATCTTCCCGACTTTGCGATTTTACAAGTCTTGGAATGACAAAAACCACCGCCACTAGGAACATAAAGGTGATTCGGTTAACCAGCCAGTTTTGATACAGAGGCGCGACTATGTTGTGTGTCAACCAGCCGCAAAATCCTGCAAGTATTCCAATTGCTATTGCCTTCAAGGTAGCATCCTTTACCTTGGTGGCACGATATGCAGCTTGTAGAGATCGCCAGAAGAACCATATCAATAATAATGCAGCAATAATACCGGTTTCGGCTGCTGCGAGCAGATAAGTGTTGTGAACGGGATAGGGAAGCTCGTAGTCTATACCGGAGACATCATACTGAGCTAATCTCTCAGGAAAGTTATTCAACCCAACTCCCAATATGGGCTTATCTTTTATCATCGAGATAGCTGTGTTGATGAGAGCGACACGAACTCTATCAGTAAAAAGACCACCTGTTTCCTCAGCTCTTCCACCGGCGACTATGTTTAAAGCATATATGAGGACTGAAACAAAGATGAGAAAAATCATCAGAATCAGGAAGACATTTCGTAAGTGTTTGGAAAGTCTGGAGATAAGAACAAAAACTAAAACAGTGAGTGAGACGGCGACTCCTAAAAAGCCGCCCCGGCTGTAGGTCAGGTAAAATATCGGTGCAGTGATGATGATGAGAAAAGCAATGCACGAACGAACCCAAAAGCGAACCGGAGCAAAGAGTAAAATTGAGATGAAGATTGGCAGCAAGAGCTCAAAATATCCAGCCAGGGAATTGCAATAGCCTGTAGTGCCACAAACCCGGGCGGCACTTTCGGGGTCATCCGGAATTGCAGTTATGATATTCGGATAGATACCAATGTTATCCATGAATTCCACTGCGGCATCGGGGAATAAAAATTGTAAAACACTTATTACATCCTGGATTATTATCCCCCCCCAAATAATGGCAAGACAAATTAATAGATGCTTCCGTTTTGTAATCACATTTGCCAGAAGAACAGTCACCGCAATCATTTTTATTGTCCGCATTAATTCGTAATAGCCCAGACTGGGGACTTTGGATTCAAAGGTGCTCAGGAAAGCTGGGATTAAATAAATAACCAAAGGCAGCAGCAATTTGGGGAAAAAAAGTTCGGTCTGGCGCTTCATGATGATGTTTAGCATTAATAAAACCGCCAGAATCCAAAATGGAATATCGTGAGCATACATTGCGGGATAATTGATTAATCCCGGATGCGGTGGCAGATCTGATGGCAGCTCGGCGAAGTAAAGAACGATGAAAAGAGGGAGTATGAAAACAAAGAAATAGAGATAAAACCTGATAGGATCCTTATTCACAACCGTGATAAAAACCAACAAAAGACCGGCGATGAGGGGGAGGGAGCGGCGCAGGGAAAAGTTAGTGATAAAGAACGGAATGCCCAATCCGATGAGAATAACAAGAATTATTATCAGACCAGCTATGAATAGTAGATTTGTTCGCCTTAATGCACTACTCTGCGCATTATCCTGAACTATGCTTTGTTTATCCATACTGGACTAGTCCATGCCCAATTGTTGTCTGCCTGTTTTATCCGCAGGTAATAAAATGAAGTTTTCCCCTTATTTTCTTCAGTGGGCATTATAGTAAAGTTTCCTTTAATTTCATCAGATTTTATATCGGTTTCTTCGTAGATGTTCTTATTGTCGTTGGTTACAATCTCCAGCGACTGAATCCTGTCCGTCCCCCGCACCCGCCACCTGCACTGGTCATTTCCGCTGGATTGAATTATGCTGCCCATGGGCTGTTCGTTAATTCTGAAATCAACGACCATTCTAACACCGGTTGTGGCGAAGGTTCGGCGCTCCTTCAATGCCTTCCAGATTGCTACTCGTGTCAGTTCCTCCGCCCAAATTCCGGAAATTCCGTTGGCATGATCTAGCTGGATGAATTTGGACTGCAACAAACCCTGCGCCGGCTGCCCGTGATGATTATCACCCGCGCCTACAAAGCCCAGTTGATAACCAAGGTTTAACCCTTGACTAACCGAGCTGCCTCCCTTTAATTTCAATGTCCATAAGGGATTGCTGTTGTACTCGGATGAGCCCCACATGGAATAAATCTCCACCAGCGGTTCCAGCTCTGGGTCATGTTGTTCCCACTTGTAAGCAGCCATTGTGTGATGAGGAATTATTATGGGTTTCGCATTTCTTACCAACTCATAAAGTTTAGCCGGGGTGTTGGCGTTTTCATAAGAGCAATTAAAATATCCTGTATTGGTGGCTATTGTGGCGTCACGATAGTACACACAACGATGCCCCCAGGTTCCATGTGTCCATTCAAACGCTGGATAGGTGACAAATTGCCCCGAACGATAAGCATCCTCTGCCGCTTTTATTAAATAATTCCAGTTGTATTTATTCTCATCATAGATACATTCGGCGTGGTCAGTCAGTATGCAAATATCCAACCCCGACATCTCCCGTCCATATGCCAAATAATCCTCGGGTGAATGCAATCCGTCTGAACCGAGGGAATGGCCATGCAAATCACCGAAATAAAGGTTATATGGTGCTTTTTTATCCTGAACCTTTATTTTACTGCTTGGATATTCATTTGCCTCCACAATGGCAATTATTTGTGCCATGCCTGGCTTTTTAAACCTTACCGGAATGAACTCCTCCCCTTTTACCAAAGGTAAAACATCCATATCCGGTTGTTTCTTGATCTTGGTCGTGTAATTGACCCTCGGTTCGGGGAAATTGAAGTAGGAATCACCCACACTGGTCTTTACCCAAACATTTTCCTGCACACGACTAGTAGCTGGCACAAATATTCTAGTCCGAGACGCAGTGCCAGCCACGATCATCACTGGATTGGTGAGCAGCTTGCCTATCCTGGTTCCTGTTCCATCGTAATCAACGATCAACGGGAAGGCAAGGTCATCCCAGGGGAAGTCGGTCAGCCGGGCTCCGCCGTCTCCTCTGCTCTTATCACCATAAACAATGGTTATCTTTTCCCCGGGGTTTAGATCCCTTGTCAGTGTAATGGTCAGCGTATTCTCGGGAACGTGCTCCTCTAATACCAGCTTGCCCATGTCGCCAAGCTCGCATACGGTATAACCTTCCCTGGTGGGATCATTATTCTGTGGTAGTGACCAGATAATCGGGATCAGCAGTTTGATAGTGCCATTCTTCTTTAAACCAAGATCACCCACGCTATATGTGAATACCATGGTTGCTTTTTCGCCAACCAGGTAACGGGCAGGAGAAAGCCCAATATTTCCAGCGAGCGCCTGCATCTTCGCCTTCTCCTCCTCGGCGGTGGCAAAAGCCCTGCCTATGCCCAGGAAAGGAAGAATTAATGAAGCACCCCCTGCAGTTAAGAATTTTCGGCGGTTCATGGTCCTCTCCTTAAGGAAATACTTTTATTATCTTGTCAAACTGCAACTCCTTTACATCTCTAAGGCTAAAGCCGCGATTTTTCTTTTTATAATAGTTCTCCACCCGCTTGAAAAGTATTCCCACATCCAATGGACCGGCAAGGTTCTCCTTGCGGATTGATCTCAGCCTAAGCGCTCCTTTGCCAGTCCAAAACACTCTTGCTTCCAGAGTGAGCATGCCATGAACAATGGAAAAAAGCTGCTTCCTGCCAATTGATTTCTCCATTACTCCACACATATCATTCAGGTTATCCAGTATGAAATTGCCCGAATCCTCGGTAATGTCAGCATTCAGAAGATAGACACCTTCCGGTACATCGCAGGTAAAGCCCCAGGCTAAGTAGTCACCTTTGCCTTCGCCATCTACATAGAGTTCGGGTCTTTCTTTGCTGGAGTCCAATGTTCCGACATTATTATGAAAATCAGCGGCGCCTTTAACGAACTCTACTGCGCTCTCAGCCAGTAGTTCACTGGTTTCCCTATCACTGTTAAATGGTATCAAATCCATGCTTTGGAACTCTACGCCGTCTTTAGCCAACTCGTGGTAGTAAAATTCCACAGGTCCGCCAAGTGTCCTAAAAGGCTTGTAAAATTCATTCGGTTTTTGTGGCTGATAGAATAGGTTTGTTGCCCTGGTAACGGGGAACCCGCTGGAAAAAGAAGGTTGAAAGTAGTTCTGATCACGGAGATCAAGCGGAAATTTATTCAGGTTAATCCGGTATAAAGTAAGCGCTTTTACCGGGTCGTAGACATCAATCCATCCCAGAGGATTTATTTGATTGTCTTTTGTAATATTAGCTCTAGCCACCAACAGGTAATTGCCCTGGGGAAGATTATCAACTCGCTTTATCAGTGCTTTTTCCCGCGGGATGAGGGAAGAATCAGGAAAAAGCTCATGGTTAATGATAATCCACTTAATCTGC
>Ga0315280_10010106_pt1 | contig 11907 bp, 16 predicted proteins | sample YL17G06_40_MG_FD_203697 | JGI IMG/M metagenome (GOLD analysis project Ga0315280, IMG submission 203697) | Sediment microbial communities from Yellowstone Lake, YNP, Wyoming, USA - YL17G06_40 | ecosystem: Environmental > Aquatic > Freshwater > Lake > Sediment | place: USA: Wyoming | collected... | reverse complement strand
GCTGCAAGAACCGATCGGCCCCGGAGCCATGCCTGAAAAATCCAATTGTTCCGGGGAGTGACAGAGAAGCAGGTCAAAAGGAAGCTGAAAAGTCACAAAATTACCCACTCACTTTGGAGAAGACCGTCCTTTTTGTAAGCGGGCGCCATGCAAAGCCGCCTAACGTGCGGCTTCAGCCGCGGCGGCTTATAGCCTCAGTGGCCGCCGTCGGCTGCAAGCCGTGTTAGGCGGCAAGTCCCAGTTCTGCTTTGAAATGGACCAGAATCTCGTCGAGGAGACGCTCGTAGCGAGCTTTCGCCTCGCCGTTCTCCTTGATCTGATATCGAATCGACTGCTTCCACCCCTCGATGAGGTTCTTTCGGAAATCCTCGTCCGATCGAATCTGAACGAGGCGAATCTTGCCAACCTGATAATCCTCGAAAGACTTCAGGAGATCATCAAGCTGCCGGTATTGGGACTCAGTGAGTATGAGACGACCACGATTCACGGCGATTCGAGCGGCCGCAAGAGCGGCAACGAACTGTTCCAACAGCTCCTGCGATGCTCTCAGCCACAGTTGATCACCAACGGTCCTGACGTCCTGTAGGCGTGTCCATACCTGGAAATACAGATCAAGTCGCGCATCAACGAGTCGCTCTTGACCGTGGGCAGTGACGGTGAGTCTGGTCTTGAAGGCCTCAAGCCTTTCGGCGTTGCTCGCTCTGGTGCCCTCGAGAATCCGATCTGCCCACACGCGACCCAGCCATGCGCTCAGGCCCACAATGAGCGCAGACGCCCCGCCTACAGACCCAATGACAGCAAGGACGACCTCACTGGTGCTCATGTGTGTCTCTCTCTGCCGCCTAACGCTGGAGTTCAGCGGCTCGAAAAGCGAGGCCGCTGCAACGACAGGTTAGGCGGCTTTGCCACCGCCCTTTGACGAGGTTACAAACCCCAGGATTGACATTCGGTTATAGATGTTTGCGAGCCATATTCGAGTGCCTGCAACGCGCTGCCTCGCGAATGTGTACTCAAAGGCGCCCCCCGCTGCAGACCGAACTGTTGCAAGGTGGATGCCGTCGACAATCCACATAAGATCTGACATTTCCGCTACATGCAGCGCGGCGAGCACTCGTTGGCTAGAAGGTACTGGCCTGCGGAGCTCATGATAATACAATCCGCGTATGATCCGTTCAACAACACGAAAGATTCGTGGCTTATCGAGCGTAAAGACGAGATCAGCAGTGCCCTCGGAGTTATTCTCACGGATGCTGAAGCTAGAAGCAATGAGCTGTGCAAAGCCCGCAGCCTCTGCCCTTTGTAATGACCGAGCGACCGAGTCGAATGTAGATTGCGTGGCCTCAAGTACTGAAAGCCGCTCGCTTGTCAGAAGTGCCAACCGAAAGTACTCGTCGTCTCGTGCGAACGCCGCATTGCATTTCATGCAGCACGGTACGGTAATGAGGTCCGCAGGATAGGGCTTGGAGAAAAGGCCCTTGGGAGGCACATGATCGCGCGTCTCCGGACGGGGCCTGCGGCAATAGGCACACAGGGCGCGGGAGTGTTGAATCGTGGGCATAATCATATCTAGACTTATTGCAGCCGCCTAACGTTGCGGCTCACCAGCGGCCGACGACGTTCAGGCGGCCGTCTGGTGCAGCCGCGTGTTATCCGGCCTTGCCCTTCATGCTCGAGGCGATCATATCCCGAATGACCGCGGCCGGGCCAACTGTCAAGCCCGCTAATTCTGTGATAACTCCCACAAGCCGTCCGAGGAGTTGCGACAGTTCGGCCGCGCGGGCCATCACTTCGAGCGGCTTGAGTGTCTCCAGGACGTCTACATAGCGGAGCGCGTCATGGTCCCGATGTGCCGCCAAGGCGTTCCGAATTGTGCCCAAGAAGTCGCGATGACCTTGCCAGAATTGATTCAAGTCCGACGACACCGAGTTAAGGTCGGCGAATTGCTCTGCACTGGCTCCGAGCGCCCTGACCGCCTCACGGAACCCACGGCCGAGCAATTGGGGAAGATCCTCGGCTGCTTCATACAACAGGATCGCCTCATGCTTGGCCACGAACGCGCGCCTGCGATCACCGACAGCGCAGACTAGGTCGTCGGTAAAGAAAGCAATGTCTTGGTCCAACAGCAACAGGTACATACCAACGTTGAAAACCGTTGTCGCGCTGCTGGCTTTTAGTCGGGCTGCACACTGAAGCGTGTGGCGCACCGTTCCGAGTGCCTCAACCCTCGCCTTGTGCTTGGCGCGCGCTCTGCGCCGATGACGCACACGCACCGGCAACAGCACGATGCGCTCGATGCCATTCTTGAGTTGTTCGCTAGGAGAGAACTCCTTCATTGCTTGTCCGGATAACGCCGAGCTCAGCGGCGCGGCTTGTCCGCGTCCGCTGGAGCGCCTTGTTCGCTGCGCATTCTCTTGCACCACTCATTCACTGTGGCGGCAATCGCGCCGAAGTGCCTACCAGAGTAGAAGAGGCCCCAAGTGGCCTCCGCTGAATTCACGTAGTTCTCCCTGTTAATAAAAATCGTTCCCAGCATGACGTTCATATGAAACCCGGTCTTGTCTTTGAACTTGCCCGTCCTGTCTTGGAGCGCAAGAAACAGCTTATTGCTGGATAGCAGGACTAGGTATGTGCCGAGCTCCTTCCAGTAGGGAAACCGGGCGTACTTCCGTGTGAGCTGGCTCCTGATGGTCTCAAAGAGATTCCTTGCCTGCTCGGGGGTGTCGTATCCATCTGGAACGGCAAGCACGCCGCACAGATATCGAACCATCAGGATGCGACGACGGGGCGTTGCCAGTACGATGCCGTCCGCGCCATCCACGGAAAGAGTCTCCAGCGGTTCCGTGTACCGGTATTGAGCAAGATTATCTCGAATGGAACCAACCAAGTCTTGGTAGTTCATGTCTTCTCCAGCGAACGCCCGCGGTCAGCGGCCGGGAGGGCGAGCAACGCGAGCCCCCGGTCCGCTGCACTGCGATGTTAGACCGTTCATGCTCCAGTGGCGATCGACTTGAGGTAGCCCTTCGATCGGGCCTTCGCTACCAGTTCCTCGAACGTCGAGAGGTCCATGGAAGGAGCCCACTGGCCATACTTCTTCTGCTCTTTCCCTTTTCCTCGGACGACGTGCCAATACGGCAGCCAAGCGACTCTTTCACCCTTACGCTCTGTGATGACCAAGAAGGGGTAGAAAGTGACCTCGCGCCTTCGCTTGTCAGACCACTTGACGGGCTCGTCGGGTAGAAATGCGTCGAGCACGACGCACTCGAAGGTGCCAGCATCAAGCCCCCACGCAAAGGACAAGTGCAGCGACACGCTTGTAGCGCACTTTGTGCACATGGGCATCTTACCCACGGCCACCGCGAGTAGGGAATCGAATAGTGATCCTGCCCAGGACTTGTCGCGACACTTCGGGCAGATATGGAACCGGTCAGTAGCCATCGCTTCCTCCTTTGACGCCATCGGTCTAACGTTGCCCATCAGGCGCGCGGCTTGTCCGCGTCGCCTGCATGGGCTGGTTAGAAGGTCCTCTTCGGAAATCGCAATGGGAACAAGTCGTGCACGGCTATCGGTTAGAGATCTCCCTGAGCACGTTCTGGATGAAAAACTTGATCTGCAAATATCCCTGCGAATTGTCTTCGTAAACACAATGTCTGAACCGGAGAAGGTCAAAAGGAATATCCTCCACCTTCTGGGTCAAGAGAACCACGTCGCTGCCCATAGCATGGCACATGCCCAATTCGTAGAAGACGTTCGGATTTCTCGAAGTTGTCTCGGCGATTACCAAGCGACACTGGACTAGGCACCTGAAGATATCTTTCATCACATCTTGACCAAAGAGATTATCTGCCCGAATGCAATTAAACCGCGGCTCGAATTCCATCACGTAGCGCTTAATATGGTCACGCCAGATTCGCTCAGACCACGGTTCTGCGAAAGGCATGATAACAAAGACGGTGTCGGGTAGTTCCTTGTAATCGCATCTCGGCTCGTAGAAAGGGCTGTTTGCGTATGCGGATGTACGACTTTCGTCGGGGGCACGGATTCTTGCGATGATCTCTCTTGGATCACAAGCAACATGCGTATACTCACCTACCACCAGCAAGTTTTTCAAGAAGCCTAACGACGCGTGAAACGTTGCAATCTCCTCACTCACGCCATAGTCAAATCCGTGACTCACGTGGCATTCGTGCCAGGCGAACTGCAGGCGTCCGACGAACCATGTGTAGCTACCGCCTCCGTAAGGATCTAGGGCCTCGATGAGCAGGGTAGCTAGTGGATGGAGCGAAGCCATCCGGTTCTTGTCTCCCTCCCAATGTTCAACTTCCTTGATCAGCTCTTCGATACGTTTCCTGATGTGCGAGGGAATCGTGGCTCGCGCCATCGGAACGGTTTCTGGGTTGAATCGTGCCATCTTGCCTCCTCAGTCGTCATTCCGAAAGGCCCCCTCGGATTCTTCTAACGTTTGAGCTCAGCGGCGGCGCGCTTTTTGCGCCGTCCGCTGGAGCGAATAGTTAGGCATTTTCTTAACTAAAAGACATATTGCCCATAGTATGACGCGTAACACGTGTGACTACTTCAATGTATAAATCTACAATTGAGGAATCGATGCCCGGCTCCAAGAGTTGCTCCGTATTTACGCCAATGGAGGTGATGAGGTTGTCATCTTCCAAAAGACAGAAGAATGGCGATTCATCTGCAGCGGGCGCTATTCCTGCCGGCAAAGCATTTAAATGCCGAGGAACAGTCAGTGCATCAAATAGAGTCTTCAGGCGATTGTCGATATCTCCGCCCTGCGTAACGAGATTACCCGGTGGCTCCGCTCTGAGCATTGTTACCGTTACCGCAGCCAGAACATTCATTTCCGCGGTAACAAGCGGCACAAATATGAACGACTCAAACGGGCGCAAAAGGGAGTAAGCCCCCTGCCTCCTTGGCTTAAGAAGATTCAGCTGTTCATTCAGAGGTGGCGCGTCCCAAAGCGTTTTTAGCTGCTGATGGAATGCCCTTCGCAGCTCATGCTTATGGCTTGGGTTTCCGTTTGAACGAAGCGGGCCACGATAGTGTAGTACGAATCTCATAAATATGCCTAACGATCGCGCTGAGCGGCGGCCGCGAGCACCCGAATCGCACCGCCAAACCCACCAGTCCCCGCAGCGCAATGAACTGTGGCCGTCCGCTCAAGCGCGCTGTTATCCGGCTTCGCTGAGCTTAAGTTCGCCATTTGCGTCTGGCACCGTGAATCAAAGTCAGAATGAGAACCTTGTCATCCGTGACCTCGTAGACGAGCCGATATGGCTTGATCAACAACTCGCGGATCCTATGGTCTGCAAACTCCGGAACGACCTGTCCCCTTTCAGCGAACTGGGCCAGCGACGCTGCGGCCTCTTTGACTTCGTCAACGAACGCGGCTGCGTAACTCTCTGAATCTCGGGCTATATAGTCTGCAGCGGCCGCCAAGTCCTCCCAAGCGGGTTCGGTCCAGACTACTTCTCGAGCCATCGGGCCATCCGCTTTTCGATTTCATGCTGTGAAATCACTTTGCCTTCACGTGCGGCATCCAAGCCCTTTTGAACCTTCTGGCGAACGTAGATATGGTACTGGATATCTTCCAGGGATGCGTCTTGGGGCAACTGCTCCAGGAGCTCGAGAACCTCTTCTTTGGCCGTTTTCATGTATCCGAACCTCCAGGTGCCTACATTGTACCTCGCTTCGGACGAGTCTGGGATATCCTCACTGCATATTTCCAACGTCCGGATAACGCCCGCGTTGAGCGGCCGGCGCTCCCAATTCCGAGCTTGCTGCGCCGGTCCGCTCAAACGCGAAGTTAGACGCTGGTCTCCGCGAGTGCATTGATGACCCCCCGAAGTTGCGCTTGCTCTATCGCTTCCGCATTTCGGCCTTTGCGATGGGCATGGTGGAGCATGGCCACGACTTTGGCGCTCGGGCACAACGCCGAGATCTTTTTGCGGAACCGCCGGGCGATTACGACGCCGCACAGAACTACCAGGTCCGGCTTGAGCTGCTGAAGGATCGTGCCCGAGTGATCTTCGAAGCACCGGTCCAGCATCCTTCTCGGATATCTGTTCCCGAGGGTGGCGCAGAGCGCGATGTTGAGGAAGGCCACGTCCTCGAGCTCCAAGTCGAGGCCCCTGATGTAGAAACGCAGGAACCGCCCGACTGGCTTTCCCCAAGACTCCATATGCTCCCGCTGAAACGCGAGAACATTCTCGAACGTCGCGCCTCCGTCCCGAAACCTGAGCAGAAGCCTCCGAGCGTCCCGGTTTCCGGCGTCCTTGCTTGGATCCCCGGCTCCTGGGTTCAGCATGAGGAACACGATCCGGGGCCTCGCGTCCCGGAACCGAGTTCCGACCCACCGCGGCTGCGCCACGTCAATGATTGGCGCTTTGAGCCTCGTGTCCTCAGCGAAGCACACGCGGCACCGGAGGGCTCGGCAGTGGAGATCCGTGATTACTTCCATCCTCGGGCTCTCCCCGCGTCTAACGCTGGCGCTGAGCCGCGGTCGTCAACTGCCGAAGAGTCTCGATACAACCCCACAGGCGGCCACGACGGAGGCGTCAGGCCGTCGGCTCAAGCGCCTTGTTATGCCGTTCTTCGTTACTCCTTCTCTCCACGCCGCCGATACGCACGCACCGCAGCGGCGAGATCCTCAGGCCGCATCCCCCGGAGGCACTCGACGTAACTGTCTGAGTAGCGGATCACGGCTCCTGTCTTGTCTGCCCAACAATACTTGGGCTCATCCTTTGCCTTCAAATAGTATCCGATTGCGCGAAATGCAAACTGTGTGAGCGGTGTGGCACCAATCGTGATTCCCAGCCCAGGGCGTCCAGCACGGGTGATGATGTCTGACTCACGGTATGGATGGCTACGATTCGGATCGATGAGGCGCTGAACTAAAATCGGCGGTCCCTCCCCTCCGCCCGTCTGAACGCCCACCACGAAATCGGCCCGACCGATCTTCTTCGTTGAGACGAGTTGAGTTTGGAAAACCGTCAAGAGGCGTCCCGTGTCACGGCCCTTGGCCTCAAGATCGACGACAAGATCTTTCAAGCGCTGGGTAAACTGCCTCACGCTTCTGGACGTCTTTGCGTCGCTCTGACTTGACTTGACGAATTCGATGGGATCAAGCGGCGTACCGAGTGCAAGAGGTAGCAAAGACAATGTGATCTCATCCGATACGTCCTTGTTAAACGCTGCCTTCGCAAGATCGCGGAAGTTAGTGATAGCGGTTTGGGCAAGGGCGTAAATGATCACGCCGAAGCCGCGTGCATTGTAGAAATGTATGGCGTTGTCTCGATACTCGACGAGTAACTCGATGTTTTTCGCCGCCGCGTCGAAGTCGACCGCCGCCGGGAAGAAAGGAAAGGCTATATGTCCGGTACGGCTGATTTCGCCTCTTGCGATAGTAGATACGGACTCGCTTTCGCGAAAGGATTGCCTTCAATAGAAGTTCCCAGGCGTTGACTAGAAGTATGACGGTACATTCGTCCCGGTAGGGGATGCGAGGCTTATTGTAGATCTCGACCGCGGCTGCCAGAGCAGACATGGCATTAGCCAAAAGCGCACGATATGAGCCAAAGGGATTCATCAGCGTCTATGACGGCCTCGTTGCATTGGCATAACGGTTGCGCTCACCCGTTTTGCGAAGCGCAGCGGAGCAAAGTCTGGTGCAGCGTGTTGTTAGGTTTCATTACTATGTTCCACGGTTATTACGACTTTCCCTTGCGCATGTCCTTCTGCAAGATAACGGAGAGCTTCAGCCGCGTCTCTTAATGGGTAACGCCTAGCTATGACGGGTACAATCTTTCCGGCTTCAAGGAGATCCTTCAGAAGAGCCAAATCCGTCTTGCTTCGCTTCGTTATAAAGAAACGCATCTTCTTGCTTCCAATCAGTGAAAGCAATGGTCCCAGCAACATACCTTGGAGAATTTGAGCCCCACCACCTCCGGCCATGACATAAATTCCGTTCTGGCCGAGCGCACGCCTGTAATCGAAAATCGAATGATATGCGTTCGCAGCAAGAATCAGGTCGTAACGCTGCCCACTCCGCGTGAAATCTTCTCGAGTGTAATCAATCACATGGTGCGCGCCAATCGATCGCGCCGTCTCCACATTTCTCGTGCTGCACACCGCAGTGACTTCAGCCCCGAACGATTTGGCAATCTGGACCGCAAATGTACCCACACCACCAGACGCGCCATCAATCAGAACCTTTTGGCCTCGCTGGATGTGTCCCTTATCACGAAGACCCTGAAGTGCAGTGAGTGCCGCCACTGCTACGGCTGCTGCGTCCTCAAACGATATGTTGGCTGGCTTCAGTGCCAATCGATCTTCAATAGTACACGCGTACTCGGCAAAGGCCCCACGGCATGCGCCGAACACCTCGTCGCCTGGTTTGAACTGGGTTACGTTTCTGCCAACCGCTTCGACTTGGCCGGCCACATCTCGGCCGGGTCGTCCGTCCTTTGGTTTGCGCAGCCCCCCGGCAAATAGGCGGGCAAACACCAGTTTACCTCTCATGAGCCGCCAGTCAAGTGAATTGAGGGATGCCGCATGAATTCTTATCAAGACCTCATCGTCCTTGGGGGTAGGTTTTGCTACCTCCGTGAACTGAAGAACATCCGGGGGTCCGTATTCTGTGTATACGATCGCTTTCATAAGTCTTCTTGAACATTATTTCGATCGGGTCGTTTTTGCGTGTAGTTCACGACAACCTGACCGATAAGTTTGTGAAACCTAACGCCATGCGGCTCACCCGCGGCGGCCGCTCGTTAGGCGCCGCCACCAGCCCGACTGCCTGGGGGCGCCGTTGGCGGTTTCGGCTCGAGTTGTTCGGCAGAGAATTTCGCTGAGAACTTTCGCGCTTCTTCAACGACCGTATTCGTAGGTGCCTCGACTACGCGCCCATCAGCAAGCCGCACGCGAGCGACATACCCAATCGAGGCGTAATGTTTCTCAACCTCGTTCTCCGAGTAAAGCTGCCACTCCGCAGTGAGGTCTTTGGTGACGCCGGATGGAATGTCCGATACTTCCTCGAAGCTGAGCGTCCTAACGTGCTGGCCCCACACATCGAAGATCAGAAACCGCACTTCCACCGCGCGCAGTGCCTTCCTTGTAGTCAGCCTGAACTTCGCTCGGTAACGATACTCGCTTCCGTACTGCTTGCTGATGTAAACGGTCGTGACCCCAGGCGTCGCGTCCAGATCTGCGGGCACCGTGGGATCGTGAACGGCGATCCACTCGCGCTTCAGTGACGAATCCTTCGCAACAGCGAAGCCGTATCCGAGAACGGTCGTGATGCTGCCGCCGTCGGCACGCGTCACAGTACCCGTGTGAGGCGCTTCTGCAGGACCTGCCGACGGAGCCACAGCCGCGCCTGATGATGTGGGCTTGCTGCTGAACATCATGATAAGACCGTTTGAAGTCAGCCCTCGAACGACGAGATCCGTGGTGACCAGGGCCGTTACGACGATGGCGAGGACCGTGAAAGTCCTCGCGATTGATGGCCTAGCGGTTGACGTGAGTCGTGCCAACACGTACAGGCCCACAACAACACCAATTTCGGGAATCATCGACCCTCCTTTCAGCGCGTGCGCCTAACGTTGCCCATCAGGCGCGCGAGCATCGCGTCGCCTGCATGGGCTTGTTCGCCGTTTCTATATCCGTCTCCGAGTCTCTCTCTCGAATGACTCTCGGACGAATTTCTGTGCAGCACGAAGGCGTTCCAGACTGTCGATTGCGAGTTCAACATCTCCTACTCCCCAATGGCCAATCTTGGAGACGTCTCTCGCAAATGACTCGGATGGGTCGAGAGCTTTGGGGTCAGTCTTCACCCAAACGCGGAGACCGCCTTGCTGCAAGTGAGCGCAGCAGAAGATCGCTTTATCAAGAGACCAGCTCACGTACTTGGCTTTGTAGGCCCGTGTTATGTGACCCGGGGCGAGGTCCTGGCACAGCCGGTCCAGACCTCGGTACAGTTCGATCACTTCGTTTGGCTTCCCTTCGGTATGATGAGCCTCAGAGTATTCGGCGGACACCCTGAGTTTTGGCCGCTTTCCCTTCGAGACTTTTGGGTGTTCGGCAATGGCGACACTTGTTGACTTGCCGCTATCCCATATTCGCCCCAAGGCCTGCTGGATTTGTGAAGGAGTGACAGAATTGTCGCCAATGGCTTTCCGGATCAGACGAATGAGGGGTTGTGGCGCATCAATGAATAGGCGATCAAGAGCCTTCCTTACTTTGCCGGTGGTAAAGATCTCTGTTCCGAGCTTGTCGAGGACTCCTTGCGCTAAAGAATCTCTTGAGAGCCGGTTGAGCTGCGCAGCGATTTGTTCAAGCGAAAGGCCCGCTGAATCGCGAGGATCGATACTCACCTCGAAAAGGAGCTTGTCAGGTGCGCTGGCTCTCTCTGATGCCTTGTATATCTTGTATCGGACACCATTGGTCAGGACGCACCATTCGATTCCGTCGTTGGCGGCGTAGCCGACCACTTGAGTTATAGACTTTACGTCGTCAAGGGGATCGCTTAGTTGTTTTGCCTCCAGGAGGAAGACAGGTTTACAGTTGATCTTCATCGCATAGTCAACAGACTTCCCATCAACCGTCGGGTATTCCAGTTCAACCTCGTCAGGATCGCGTATGTCCCAACCCAGGGCCGAGAGCAGCGGATCGATGAAGATGGTCCGTGTAGGGTACTCTTTGAGCCCAGAGTGCCTGTGGCGTTCGAGTTGAGCCCGTAAGGTATCAATGACCTTAACGATGTCCTTCATCGTTCATCTCCCTCTTTTCTCTTTCGGCGAACGCTTGCGCTCAGCGGCCCGCACTTTTTGTGGGCCCGCTGGAGCGCATAGTTAGACGCTGTCCGTCGACTTCACGTTTTCTACCGATTCTTCGTCGCGGGGAGCCCACGCGAATGTGAAGATGTCCATCCAGTCGTACTGGAGCGTGGGCAACAGCGTCGTCATGGAAGCGCCTCTCAGAAGGACCCAGTAAAAGAGTACAAGGCGCTCAAGTGTCTTCAGGGCATCACTCAGATCGGCAAAGGTCGGTGTGGGACGCGCCAACCCTCGTTGATCGTAGTGAGCGATGCGGCGATCTACATAGTGTTCGATCGCTACGACGGCGTTGTCCAGCTCCGCTAGCTGCTCCTCGATAAGAGCCCGCGGAAGATGGTCGGACCCTTCGTTGGCCAGCCGGTCGAAGTCCTGTTTCCCGATCTCCCGAAGCCATTCCGGACTGTCGTCGTAAAGGCCCATGTAACGGTCCCTGGACACAAGTGCGGGGTAGTCGCGCACCTCATGGAGAAACCGCTTCAACGAAACGCTATCCGCACCAGCTTTCGCTTGGCGCCGAACGCCCACCGCGGTGGCCTGGATGAATGAGGACGCCATCCACTGGGTAAACAGACCGGACGCCTTAGCGAAACTGGGATTGGTATTGATCACTTCTTGAAGCTGCCAGAAGAGGTACTCGTCGAGAAGCAGATCCTGGACGTCGCTTTTGACGACCTCTAGCCAGTCCTCCAGCCGGCGGCGGCGCTCTTTCTCGTCCATCTCGGGTGCCTCCTGCATGCGTCTAACGTTCGCAGTCAGCGGCGGCCGCCAATCACCACGGCTCGTGCCCTACGGGATGGCTCAACCCTTGCAGCGGACCCCGGCCGGCCGCTGGACTGCGTTGTTGGGCGCTAATCAAGCCGTGGTCCGCAGAGGAGCCAGCAGAGAAATCTCTGCGGCCTTTGCACTGCGGATGGCATGCCAGAGATCCCAGTCCAATTGCAGCCCGAGCCAGAAGTCTGCGGACATCCCGACGACCCGTGCCAGCCGAAGCGCCGTGTCCGGCGTCAACGCCCGCTTTCCCCGAATGATCTCGTTCAGCCGAGGAAAGGAAACGCCT
>Ga0315280_10010105_pt1 | contig 11908 bp, 15 predicted proteins | sample YL17G06_40_MG_FD_203697 | JGI IMG/M metagenome (GOLD analysis project Ga0315280, IMG submission 203697) | Sediment microbial communities from Yellowstone Lake, YNP, Wyoming, USA - YL17G06_40 | ecosystem: Environmental > Aquatic > Freshwater > Lake > Sediment | place: USA: Wyoming | collected... | reverse complement strand
GGTGTCAGACACCCAATTTCTCCTACACATGACTTTTGAAAACAGCACAAATCAAGGTAGAAAAGGACGCTAAACGCCTTTTTGCGCTCTATTTCCGGATCAAGTAGATTGAGCTCTGGTCTCAACGCGAATCCTACCATAGACCAATTGAAACAGAGTAGGGGGTGATATCACCCCCCACCCCCCTACCCGGGCTATAATCACAAGTCCCATGTGTAGGGAATTCAAAGGAAGGGCGGAGGGGTTTCAGATTCATTTGAAGCTTCTTCTTACAAGAGATGATTGAAGCTACAGCCATCTCGTCTTGATCTCTTTGACCGATTGAAGATGAGGATCGTCGGTTACACACGGGGCACCTAAGAGATTACTGGTGCTAGCTATGAGTGAGTCAGCTAGAGAAAGTCCATATTTGTGCCTGAACTCTGCTGAGGAAGAAGCTATCTCAGAGTCAACATCGACAATCTTAAACTCCTTCTCTATGAAGTTACGCCTTATCCTTGCAGCTTCTTTTCCCTCCTTCTTGAGAGAAAGTACGCAGATTTCGTGAATGACCACAGATGAGATTGATCGATTCTTGGTCTTTCTGATCTCCTCCCTTATCTTTCTCTTCATGTCGATATCGGGGTTGTAGAAGTGTTCCACAAAGAAGCGTGTATCATATACTCCCTTAGACATCCTCTTCCCTCAGCTTGTCCAGTAAGCGCTTCATCTCGTCAACAGTTGCCCTCCCTGCTCCTGACCCAGCAAGGTCAAGGAATGATTTCTTCGGTCTGAATAGTATCCCATGACCCTCATCAACGACCTCGAGCCAAGTCCCCTCCTCAATGCGATACTTGGCCCTGAGTTCAGCAGGGATTGTGGTCTGCCCCTTCCTCGTCACAATGACTTCAGTCATACGCTGATCACGTAGGACTCAAGCGGTGTAGTACTCTTAAGCATTTCCATCAGCACAGCACTGATCCCAATTGACGCAATCGGAAAAGGTAGTGCAGACTATCCAAGAGTCCAAGGTAGTCTTAGCAGCTTCTCCGCCGCCACGCTCGCGGCGATGTCGCAGACCTTGAAGCAGCCTTTGTCACTGTGGCCGCCCGCTAGCTTGAAGGCCTCTCTTTCAGCGGGATCTCTGAAGTTGAAGGCGCGCCCGTAGATCTTTATCTGCAGTTCCCTGCAAAGCGTTGACTCCAACGGTTCCTTGAATCCAAACTCTGCTTGAAGTCTTCGCTGAAACTCGTCGCTGATCTCAATGGCAATGTTCATGGCCCGATTGTACTGTTCAGTATCCTCAATATTCTCTCTCCCAGAAAAGAGTCCAACGGCCATAAGGGCCCCCAGTAGCGCCCCGCAAGTCTCGCCTCGTCGAGCAACTCCGGCTGAAAGAACAGAGGCGGCTTTGAACGATGCCTTGTCGCCGATGCCCAGCCCCTCTTGAAGAGCCAGCAGAACGCTTTGAGAACAGCCGCTGAACTGGATATTCCTGCGGGTCTTTTGCCTTATCTCCTCAACGAGAGCAGCATTAGCCATCTCGCATCACAGTTGGTGTTTGCAAGCGCGCGGGCTCTCAGCGGAGTCTTCTATTTCTTCTTCCACATGTCTAGAGGCGGCTTCATTTCAGGCGGCAGCGGTGACTTGTAGACTCTTCCGCCCAATTTCTGCGCGAACTCATCCTTGACCTTCTTGAGCAGGTCAGGGTTGGTCAGCAGATCAAGGGCACAGGCAGCCATTGTCTTCGCTGCAAAGATCAGAGACTTGTGCCCGATCCCCATACCCGATTGAGCAGCATTCTGCCAAGAGTGGCCCGGGCTTCCCAATATGAACGTTGAAGTTGTGAGCTCCATTGCCGGACCCTTCCAGCTCACGTCTGAAACGTCAGTTGATCCAGCGCTCCACCTATCCCAAGTGTCAGGAACCGTCCGATCCAACTCAACATCCACCAGCTTCTCCCAGTCCGGCCTCTTAGACTTCCTCAGCCAATCCCTCTTCGCCTCCGGCGTAATTGTCTTTGAAATCTCCTTCGCGAACTTCCTCTCTTCCTCAGTGTACTCCGGTGGACCAATCTCCCTCATGTTGCTGATTATGAGATCGTTCAAGGTACGGTTCAGAATCTTGTTGTATAAGCCACCAACGAATTCCACCTTGAGCGTCGTGCCAGTCATTATGGCAGCACCTTTCGCAATCTCAAGAACTCGATTGTATATCTGCTCAACTTGATCTCTCTCAGGAGCCCGCACATAGTACCAAGAACACGCATATGCCGGGACAACGTTCGGCTGCTCACCGCCAGAACTCACGACGTAGTGTATCCGAGCTTCTTGGATTATGTGCTCCCGCAGGTAGTTCACGCCGATATTCATCAACTCAACCGCGTCCACCGCACTACGTCCTTCCTCCGGAGAAGCTGCTGCGTGCGATGATACGCCATAGAAATGGAACTTCGCATCGTTCACCGCATTGTTCCCTGAGTAACCGCCAGTATTCATCGAGCCCGGATGGTGGCTGAGAACTGCATCCACACCGTCGAAGACACCGTCCCTCACCATGTAGACTTTTCCACCCGCCGTCTCCTCTGCCGGAGTTCCGAAGAACTTCACCGTCCCTTTGATTCCAGTCGCTTCCATCGCGACCTTCGTAGCTATTGCTGCTGCCATCCCGGAAGTGCCGTGGATGTTGTGGCCGCAGCCGTGACCTGGCGCACCCTCCACAAGTGGCTCCTTCCGAGCAACGACCTTCTGCGACACGCCTGCTAAGGCATCGTATTCGCCCATTATTCCAATCACAGGTTTGCCAGATCCATGGGTCGCCACGAAGGCGGTAGGCATTCCAGCAACGCCGGTCTCAACCTTGAACCCCGCCTTCCTCAGCTCCTCAGCAAGTAAAGCTGACGACTTGAACTCCTGTAGTCCAAGTTCCGCATATTCCCAAATCTTGTCACTGACCTCGATAATACGTGTCTCATTCTCAGAGATCCAGCGCAGAGTTTTCTTCTTCGCTCCCTCAGACATACGAATCACTGATTCAATGTGCCAAACCTTTTGTTATAAGATTGAGTGACGCTAGGGAACAGGCAACTAGACATTCTCAGATGCCTTGCGGCATCGATCCCGAAGCTTGTAATGCGAACAGATGAAGGCGCCGAAGCAATAAGACTGCGAATAGATAGCCATATTGCTCAAGTCTATATCGATCTATCTCCTTCAGTATATGCAAGGTGTTTGGAATGTTGACTAAGAAATCGATTGTGTATTTCTCCGAACCAGGTGAAACCAATACAGACGAAGCCTTGAAAGCAGCGAAAGAACGTGCAGATGAACTGGGCATCAGAGACATCGTGGTCGCAAGCACGCGAGGCTCAGCGGGATTGAAGACTGTTGAGATGTTCAAGGGCTACAATGTTGTCGTCGTGACTCATGTGACTGGACAGAAGGAGCCCGGGGCCCAAGAACTAGTCGAGGAGTTCGCAAAGAAGATCAAAGCCGGCGGGGGCAAGATACTGACCTCTGCTCATGCTTTCTCAGGAGTGAACAGAGCTATCCAGAAGCAGTTCGACACAATGTATCCAGTCGGCATCATAGCGCAGACATTGAGACTCTTCGGTCAGGGAATGAAAGTGGTTGTCGAGATCGCTGCGATGGCAGCGGATGCAGGAATGATTCCTCCGGACAAAGATGTTATGGTCATAGCAGGCTCAGGGAAAGGCTCGGACACAGCAGTCGTCATCAAACCTGCGAACTCTCACAATCTCTTTGATATGGTGGTTAAGGAGATCGTCGCCAAACCCAGCAAGCTCTAGTGCACCCTCTTTCCAAAGATGTGTCGACGCGCGAGGATACCGGGGGATTGGGTTTGATGGGCTCCAAGCTACTGGTGATCATCGCAACTGGGGAGAAGGAAAAAGCTCTTGCTGGAATGATGTATGCTGGCAACGCAATCAAACACAGCTGGCTTGATGATGTCAAAGTCTTTTTCTTCGGACCGTCTGAACGACTTGCTGTGGAGGATGAACAAGTATCTGAGAAGGCCAAGGAGCTAACAGCTGCGGGCGAATGCTTTGCCTGCAAGGCCATCTCCGACAAAGAAGGCATCTCAACAGAACTTGAGAAGCTTGGCGCAAAGGTCGAGTATGTCGGACCGATCGTATCCACGTTCATCAAAGACAGTTACATTCCAATGGTTTGGTAGTCGCATCAACTAGAAGTCAGAAACAATGACGATTCATGCATAGCGATCCTTTCACCTTCGAAATATCTTTTAGACGGTAGTACTCACCCAAGTGGAGGCGACTGCATATGGATTATGTCAGATTAGGCCGGGCAGGTTTGAGGGTATCGCGTATCTGTCTAGGCACCATGACTTTTGGCCGCGAGGCCGATGAGGAAACCTCGTTCAAGATCATGGATCGATACGTGGAACTTGGAGGCAATTTCCTAGACACGGCCGACGTGTATTCCGCAGGAAAATCCGAGGAAGTCGTGGGTCGGTGGCTGAAACAGCACGGTGCCCGTGATAATATTGTCTTGGCCACCAAAGTGTATGGCGCTATGGGTAAGGGACCGAATGATCAAGGCCTGTCACGCTCACACATTCTGCAGGCTGTTGAAGCAAGCCTCAAGAGGCTGCAGACAGACGTCATTGACCTGTATCAGATACATCGTTGGGACCCTGAAGTGCCTGTGGAAGAAACCTTGGAGGCTCTCAACGATCTTGTAAGACAAGGCAAGGTTCGTTACATAGGTTGCTCCAACCTCACCGCATGGCAACTGTCAAAATACTCACGCATTGCTGATCAACACTTCTGGTCACGCTTTGTCAGCATTCAGCCATTATACAGCGCGCTCAACCGGAGCATTGAAAGAGAGATTCTGCCTCTTTGCCAAGAAGAAGGTTTGGGAGTCATCACGTACAACCCGTTGGCTGGTGGTATGCTGACGGGTAAGTATAGGCGGGGAGAGAAGATGCCGGCAGGGGCACGACTCGAAGCTTTCCCCACGTACCATCACCGCTACTTCACCGATGAAGCTTTGGGCATCGTGGAACGCTTCGTTGAAACTGCGAGGCAGAAAAGCGTTACACCGGCACAGCTTGCACTGGCTTGGATTCTGAGCGAGCCACGAGTGACCTGTCCCATTGTAGGTGCTCGAAACCTAGAGCAGTTCAACGATACTCTCGGTGGTCTAAAGATCACTCTAGACCGGGAGCAGCGTGCAGCCATCCCGGCCGTGTCTCCGGGACAATGGGTAGGCAAAGATCCGATCTATGACCGCGAGCCCTAGCAACGGCCAGCACGGGTTCACGATTTCAGCGTATGTTAGTAGCACATCGAGCTGATAGTGATCGTGGCTAGTCTAACAATAGAAATCACAGGATGGATGGGTGCCCTTCTTGTCTTGTTGGCGTATTTTCTTCTCACAACAAGGAGACTGGACAGGGGATCTAGAACCTATCATGTGATGAATCTGGCCGGAGGAATAGGTCTGGCGGTCAACTCGGTTGTCAACGGCGCTTACCCTTCCGGTGTAGTGAACGTCGTCTGGATTGCTATAGCAACATATGGCATACTAAGAGGAATCGCACGTCCGTGAAAGGGCTCGCGCGCTGATACGACCGGACAATCATTTCTAGTTCCGATGAAGTGGGGATTGCAGTGAAAGATTGGCATCGAAGAGGTTGCTCATTACCATTCTTGGTTTCAATAGCATCGGCCCTCATGCTGTTGGCATTCTCACCAATCGAAGCTGACGTGACCGGGGCGGCGCACCCTTCAACTTATCATGTCAACCGCGGAGAGATTTTGAGAAAAGAGATGAGTGTTCTTGCAGACTCTATTGCAACAGGAATAACTACCACAACAACAACCAGTGTCAGCACAACTACATCAACTAGCACCTCAACAACAATCACAACCTCAACAGTCTTGACCACCACCAAATCGACCACAACCACGACATCAACGAAGTACTTGCAGACAACGACTACAAGAACTACCACGACGACCTACGTTCTCACACGTTTCTCACCAACTATCATAACTCCCCTCACGATAGTTGCGATGTTGACGGACAAAACCACTACTACCACCACTACAACTTCGACTAAGACGGAGATGTTTCAAACAGCCCTGACGACCCTGATCAGAACAACGGTAACAGCCACGGCCACTTCAATTACAAGGCCCTGCATAATCGCGTCGGTTGCATACGGCTCACCAATTGCTCCTGAAGTCCAATTCCTAAGAGAATTCAGAGATGAAACGGCGATGAGAAGCTTCGCGGGGACTCAATTCATGAGGGTCTTTGATGGATTCTACTATTCGTTTAGTCCTTGGCTCGCGAGAGTGGTGGTGGAAATTCCTCTTCTGCAAACATTGATTCGAGCCTTCATCTATCCACTTCTCATATCGCTTCGCGTGTCAATCGTCGTCCCCATGCTTGCACCTAAGATGTCTGAGTTCACAACTGTTCTTGTGGGCGTAATTGCCAGTTCGTTGATCGGAGTGGTCTACGCTTCGCCACTTGCCATTCTGTGGAAACTGGTTCCCAAGAAGGGACTGAAGCTGAGAAGGCTCCACGCGAGAAAAATCTATCAGTGACTACCTTCTACCAGCTCCCCCTCCACCAAACCCCCCGCCAGACCCGAAACCTCCCCCAACGCCACCGATGCCTCCACCCATTCCTCCGCCACGGCCCCTAGGTGCAGCGGCCAGCATAATTGGTACGAACAGCGAAGGAATCCGGGGTGCCAAGCTTACTTCTGGAAGCTGGATCTTGAGCTCCTTCATGGCTTTGACAACGCTGTCCCCCACCCCTAATGCGGTACCGTATACGAGCCATTCACCCCACATTGAGAGATCTTGTGGCGCGTATTTTCTTATGAGAGCTAGATCTGAGAGGAAGGACTTGAATGACTCCCATTCTAGCTTCTCTTTGTACGCCTCGCGTAGCCACTTACCGAAAAGGGTTGAAGGAAAAGCAATGGCTATCACAGATTGAATAATGGGTACGACTGAGGCGATGACGGCCATGCTCAATATCGAGGCGATGTTCGGCAGCATTAGCAATGCTACGAGAGAGGTTACCAGTAGAAGGCCCGAAACCAACAGTATTGGTGTGATTCTCTTTCTGCCACTTGCCGTGAACTCGGAAGCCACTCTAGGCTCCGCTACTCTTGTCAGATAGCTTAGCTCCGTGTTCAACTGGAATAAACGCCCATATTCGCTGGCAGAGAGATTCTTTGTGAACTCTTTGATTGAGTCAGTATCCATAACTCCGTCCTTCGACAAATCCTTCAGGAATTGTAATGCGCGACCTTCGTAGATGTCGCCGTCTGCTTGATCAAGAATCCGAATTGCCAACCCGCCGTTCTTGGTATCTATGCGGATCTTGCGCCTCATGTGGAGATCTAGAAGAGTTGCAAAGAAGCCATCCTCGTCATAATCCACTGCATCGCGCTTGAACACAAGATTGACTACCCAGGGTTTCCTTTCCTTGTTTGGGACTGTGCTCAAATACCTTGGAACGATGAAACGCTTCTCTCTACCGAACGCAACATAAAGAAGAATCAGAATTGGAGGGTTGAGAACAGCAAGTGCTTTAGCCACATCCCTCAACAACTGAGCCATTCTATACTGAATCAGGTAGACAGTGTTGGCTTGAATTGTTGAGCCTCTCACATTATCGACTCTTCTCAGAAAGCCGTTCAAGACATTCAGAACATCTTTCTTGAATAGAACTTCCAGTTCAAGAAGCTCATCCTTGGCTACACTTCCATAGAACGCGATTTCGTTCCTATCGCTGACCTCTTTCAAAGGTGGCGGACGGCAATAGGTCATTACAGAATAGTCCACGTCTTTGATGATAAGACTAAAGCTTCGATATGTCAAGTGGGTACTTGCAAGTTGCAGATTCAGGTGGCACATATCCTCGTCATATTCTAATGGAGGATGAAGAACGAAGACATAGCGGACCTTGTATCTTCCGGCCGAGAATCTTTCAGGCTTCAGAATGCCAACTTCATTCAGGCCAGCCAGTGACTTCACTAAGCCAAGTACGCTTTGATCATTCTTGTAGCGATCCTCGATCCAAACTGAGCCTTGAGAGTCTTTGGCATAGACTATCACCTGCTCGGAAGAAGAACCTTTCAAGAACTGAATGTATGGCTTGTTCAGCTGTCCAAAAGATAGAGGGGCATCCCAAACTCTGAACAGCATTCTATACTGGTTAGACACCTTCACCTGGTACGTGTAGTCTTCCACAAGCGTACCGTTAGCGTACAATGTGGCAACATACTCATCGACCACAGTGTCCTCTTCCATAATGGATGGAAGGTAACTGACTATGGTTAATCCGGAAATGCCTACTAGAAGCGTGAGAAATACTAGAGCTGCTATTTGTCTGGTTTCAGCCAAGGTTCTCTGCCTTAGACTTCAACGCTAGGCCGCTTCTGCGTTTCCTCCTCGAACCTCAGATACTCCAACTTGCCAAGCTTCATAGCACGAGCCACAAGCCCTGATGGAAAGGTATCCTGCATGATGTTGAATTCTTGAACAATGTTGTTGTATGTGTATCTTTGTCGAGCAATCTCGTCCTCAACGCTTCTGATCGCATCCATGAGATTCAAGACAGTGCTGGAAGCTTTCAAGTCAGGATAACTCTCTGCTATGGCCAAGACAGTATTCATAACCGTTCGAGACTCGCGTTCAATGTCTCTTAGATCTTCAGCCCTGCCCTTGAGCATCTCACTTCTCAGGCGCGCGATTTTCTCGAAGATTTCCCTTTCGAATTTCACATAGGCCCTGACGGACTCCACCAGCTGCGTTATCAGATCCAGCCTCTTCTTCAATGCAACTCCAATCTGACCTAGAGTTGCCTCAGCCGAGTTCCTTAGACTATAGAGCCTGTTGAACAATGAGATCAAGTATATGGCCAAACCCACAGAAACAATGCCTGCTGTTGCTATGAGGAACAGTGATGACAAATCCAAGATAGACAACTCACCTACATATTTCCGTGATCAGGTTTATTCTCAGCGTTGGGATATCAACGTTGCTAGGTGCCGTAATGGCCTGTTAGCGCTCGCTTGGAGCAGAAAATTTAATCCCCTGATTCGCTCTTTGTTCCGCATCGTTAAGGTGATGTTTCACGAGCAAGCCGATTTGGATTGTTAGAGATTACGTGAAGTGTAGCGGATGTAGGCGATGTGAGATAGCGTGCAGTCTGCATCATGAGGGGTGGATGTGGCCTGAAGCGTCTCGAATAAGAATATTCATGCCGTTCCCAGGACTTGAAGTTCCTCACCTTTGCGCTCAATGCGATGATTACCCGTGCATCAAATCCTGCCCGGTTGAGGCACTATCCACTGACCAAGGAACAAAGGCTGTGATTGTAAACAGGGAGAAGTGCATAAGTTGCAGTAAATGTATCACCGCGTGCCCGGGCCATGTTCCTTTTCTCCACCCAAAGGACAACAAAGCAACCATCTGCGACTTCTGTGGTGGAGATCCCGAATGCGTCAAGGTCTGCGTTGAGGCCAAATACAATGCCTTAACACTCGTTCAAGAAGAGCCGACTGTCGACAGGAAGCTGTTCGCTAGGAAACCAGTCGAAGTAGCTAAGGATCTCGCAGTGAATCTCTTCGGCGAGAAAGGAGAAGAAGTGATCTAAGATGACAAGAGGATATGCAGGGAAATTCCTTGAAGTAGACCTAACCAAGGAAAAAGTCAAAGACATCACCTTCAACGAAGATATTTTGCAGGCCTACTTCGGAGGCCGAGGGCTCGCGGCCAAGATACTCTGGGACAGGCTAGGCGAGAAATGGCCGAAGATTGATCCTCTCGGGCCTGAAAACATATTCATCGCCCTCACAGGCCCTATGACAGCCATATACCCTGGCGCTAGGATCTGCTGCTCAGGAAAGTCACCTCTAAGCAACGGCACCGTAGGATCAACCGCCAGCACGGAATTCGCCTCCGAGCTGAAGATGGCGGGCTATGACGGCGTCATCGTGACCGGCAAGGCCAACCGCCCGGTCTACATCCTTGTAACAGACGAGGGAGGAGAAATCAGGAACGCCAATCACCTGTGGGGCAAACTTGGCGAAGACACCATCAAGATCCTGAACAGAGAAGTCACTGAAGAGTTGACCAAACGAAAACCCAACATCGGCCTCTGGCGAGAACCAGGCATGATATACATCGGACCCGCCGGCGAGAACATGGTCAGAACAGCGGCCGTCATGACCAAGATCTGCCACGCCGCAGGATACGGAGGCTATGGTGCTGTCATGGGTTCTAAGAACTTGAAGGCTATCGTGGCGAAAGGCCGCGGCCAACTGCCGGAAGTTGATGCTCCTGAGGCGGTGAAGCTCATGTGGAGGGAAGTCCACAACCATCTAATTGCTGAGAACGGCTTTCGGCGAATGGGAACAGGCTATGCAGGCTATTCGGTAGGCGCTGACACGAGCTCAGAACCTATTAGGAATTGGCAAGAAGAGTGGCATGACGAGAGAAGATATGGGGGCCCAATGTTCGAAACCCGCTACTGGGTCAAGAAACTCTGGGCTGACTTCAACTGCACTACCAGCTGCATGAAGCTTAGCTGCATTAAGACTGGTCGATGGAAAGGCGACATCACCGACATGCCTGATTACGAGCTGGAAGCGTACTGCGGAACCAACCTCGGGATTTTCGATCCAGGCGACAACATTCACATCAGCGCTCTAATCGATAACCTTGGCCATTCTGGCATCAATGGTCCAAACACTATGGGATTTGCCGCTGAACTCTACCAAAGAGGGATCCTCACAAAAGAGGACTTTGGCTTCGAACTCAAGTGGGGCGGCACTGAAGCTTTCGACAAGCTGGCATGGCTCATCGCCAAGAGGGAGAAGATTGGCGACATCCTCGCAGAAGGCACTCTGAGAGCAGCGAAGAAAATCAGCAAGATGAAAGGCGTGGACGTCACGCCCTACGCTGTTCATGTAAAGGGCATTGAGATTGGCGCTCACGGCACAAGGAGCGACGCAGACTACACCCACGACATTAGCTACGCTGCAAGCGTCCAAGGCGGAGACCACACATCAGTCGCTTCAGACGGCTACTCCGAAATGTCTTCCGCAGTCTTCACGGACTCTGCAGTAATCTGCAACTTCTGCTTCTTCTGGGTTCCCCGATCACTGGTCTTCGACTTCGCTAAAGGCGTGACAGGCTTTCCCATAACCCAGGAAAGCTGGCAGAAGGAGAACGGCCCAAGGATTGTAACCCTCCAGAGAGCGCTGCTTCTTCTGGGCGGACCCGACATCACTTGGCAGCCCGTTGAGGACGATGAGAACCCACCGAGATTCTACGAACCACTACCGTCAGGCCCTCACAAAGGTAAGACGACGAACAAAGAAACGGTGAACCAGAAGAGACGTGTCTACTTTGAGACTCTTGGCTGGGACGAGAGAGGAATACCGAAGAAAGAAACTCTGGAGAGGCTTGGCCTCAGCGACTTGGAGTCAGCAATGAGAAAGCTTCGGAAGTAACTACCCATTGCCCCTCATCGCCTATTCTCAATCTTCAGGCTGTTGCTAGAATGAAGGTAAATGTCCGCATCTTCGGCGACTTGGCCACTACATTGGGCCGCAAGCACGTAGTAGAACTGGAGGAAGGATCCACCGTGACCACTTTGGCCAATAGAGTAGCTGAGAAAACCGAACCTAAGAGACAAGGCTACCTGGGCAACTACAAGGTGGGAGGAGGAGACCTCGCCATTCTGGTTAATGGCAAGAACATACATCTTCTCGGTGGAGTAGGCACAGTCCTGCATGATGCTGACGAAGTAGTGATTCTTCCTCCCGTCGCGGGAGGATAATGTTGAACCTACTTCCAAGCAACAGCGTGCGAGCGAGCCATGAGAGAATTGGATGGCATGATGTT
>Ga0315280_10010104_pt1 | contig 11909 bp, 13 predicted proteins | sample YL17G06_40_MG_FD_203697 | JGI IMG/M metagenome (GOLD analysis project Ga0315280, IMG submission 203697) | Sediment microbial communities from Yellowstone Lake, YNP, Wyoming, USA - YL17G06_40 | ecosystem: Environmental > Aquatic > Freshwater > Lake > Sediment | place: USA: Wyoming | collected... | reverse complement strand
TCGGTAATCTCTGCAGCGGGGGACTTTGAAGGAGTTTCAGCCACTGCGCTGGAATAAACCTTCAACGTCCATAATTAAGTGATGTTCAATCCGAACCTTTCCACGTACGATTCGTTGCTTTTGTTGCTTCGACTATACTCTTTAAAAACCAAGTCAACCGTGTGCTTATCACCGTCTTCTCTGAAACGTGGCTCCTCATCTAAAACCGCTTTAATCTGTCTGCCCATGCCCGTGTTTAACCATTGAAAAGGCTCGTGATAGCTGTTGTGGCTAAGGTCGTCAAACACTTCTCCTTTAACCGTGTCAGTCTGATATTCTGAGTCTACGCCTTGAGGACGCTTCCAATCGTCACCCGTGCAAGTGCCAGACGTGGTGCTTAATCGGCCAATATCCAAGTTGCAAGAGCAACGCCACTTTGCTGATTTGCCACCTAAGTTTTGAGTGACATCTGTTACTCGACTTGGAATTTCAATGAACACGTTGCGTGGCGGCGGAATCCATTCTTTGCCCAGTTCAGTGTTTGGAAAAGTGAAAACTCCTTTATGCAATAACGCGAAATCATAGTACACAGACTTTGCGTTGCATGCCGCGTCTGAAACTCCATAGAAACGGATTTTACTAATCCACAGTGCACCGCCAGCATTAACTATGGTTCCAGTTTTAACGGTGCATAACGTGCTGAAAACTGGTGTCGCTCCAAAAAGAATTTCTGTGGCTCCAGTGCTATATACTATTTCGACTTTTGCGCCTAAACCCGTGCTTGCTTCGCTTGTTTTGAGACGGACAATCCAACTGGGATAGGTTAACGCTGATATGTCGGTGAAGTTGCGTTCCCAATAAGTTTTTTTGGCTGTGGCGCTTGCTGTGCCCGTGAGTTTAAACCAGTCATCAAGTTCTACGGTGAGAGAAGTGGCGGTTAACGTTTTAGCTGGGTCTTCCGTCCAACCTGTTTTATCGTTGCAATCACTAAGAAATCCATGTCCGTTGGTTATTGTTACTGTTGGTTTTGTCAAGTTGTATCGCGCTCATAATTTAAACTGTATTCTGCACTGTAGAGGACGGTGCTGCCTAAACTTTTTGTTTGCGGACGGCGTGAGTCTAACGCTCTTAAACTGCCTAGAGGTCGCGTTTCTGTCACACGCCTCAGTTCTGTTTCGGCTTGATGCATCAGTTTAGTGCCGTTAAGGTTGTCTTTGTCAATGCAACAAATAGTGACTGGAACATGTTCATCGTAGCCGATTGGATAATGGTCTGAATCCTTGCGACTATCGCTTGTATGTTCTCCTAGACTGTAAACCAGGTCTACACCTTTTTCTTTGAATACGCGTACAAGTGGATAATCTGGAAAACCATAGGCTACAATGTAATTGGGCAATGCCGCACTATTCAGCCAAGTTTCCAGATAGACTTTGTTTCTGTACCGTGCATCTTCAACGGTTGAATCCGTGTAGGTGCCACCCGTCAAATATTTGAAGGGCAAAAGTGTTAAGTCGCATTCTCGAAAGTAAAAGTTGCCACTCAAATAGTGAGGGCGAACTGTTTTAACCTCATAATATTTGTCGTCGCCAAAGATTTCGTCTCCTTCCTCTATTGAATCAGCAGTTAAGCCCAACGCTTCAGTGCGAACGTAAGTGCCAGGTGGCAGTAGCGAGGGGGTTGAGCCTTTTTGGATTATGGCCATTTTAATGGTTTCGTCGTGGAAGGTTTTAGTCCACCAACCAGTTGTCGTGTCGCGTGGGCTGTCAAGTTGTAAGCGTCTGCGAGTCACGTTTAAGGTGCAGAATGCTTCCAAACGTTGTTTAAGCTTGTCCCATTCATCGTGGAACACGCCTATTCGAAAGTAGCCTACTCGCATATAGCCAATTATAGCCTTATCCATAAAATCAAACTCATTGTGCATATACACTACTGCTGGGTTGTTCTGACCAGTCCACATGTAAAATTTGTCCTGGGTTAAGTTGGAAGGCTCCGCTTGTTAATCCAGTGGCTACTCCGTCAATGAGGATTGCTGAGACGGTTCCGCCGTAGATGGTGACAAGTTTTGGTGAGCCACTAATTGTGTAGTCTGTATGCGTGGTTGGGAAGGCTTGAGCCGCTGCTACATCAGAAATGTAACCTGTTGCTACTGGGTAGGGGTCTGCAATGTTGCCTACTGGGTTATAACCCTCATTTTCATCTATTCGTGTATTTGTTCCTATGATGACTGCGCCAGCAGTTATGTTGTTTGTCAGATTGTTGCCTATAATAGTGTTATGATTCGCTGTGCCCTGTTCCTTTATACCTACATTCTGTTCCCTACTACCTCCAGCCCTTGTATCTATAGCTATACCTCCAACAAATGTAACATATGTTGAATCTATTATAATAATACCACTATGTACTCCTGCTAAACCTCTTGAGTTGTTTTGACTATTCACTCCATCTAGAATTATTCTTGTTGAATTTCCGTCTATTCCAATGCCTGATTGAACGTTTGTGCTTATTTGTCCACCAATTATAGTTATGTCCTTGCAAGTGTACATATTTACACCGTGGAGGTCATTTTCCCATACTCGACAATTAATAAGCATGTGTTCACTGTTACCGACTAAGTTTATTCCATGCCCTCCGCATGTATATATGTCCAAATCTAATAACCAACCTGCATAGGAATAGTCGTCAAGATATATTCCGTGACTTGAACAATTATTGATGATTACCCTGTCAAGCGATAGGAACTTACTTAAATGACCTGCCGACCCTGTGCCGCGTATTCCGCATTCTCGGAACTGGTTAATTATGACATTATGAACGTCTAGGTAATCTATTGTGGCTGAAGTTGCTGGGCAATTGAAGAGTATGCCGTTTCCTGAAACTAGGTTATTGGCTCTGTTTCCGTTTAGATTCATGTCTTTGATGTGACATCTGTATCCAGTTACCTCAATCATGTTATCATTTACTGTATTTCCCATCTGAAGCACTGTGCTAGCTTCGCCTTCGCCGCACAACGTAACATCATTAATATTAAGTGCCAAAGTTGCTGTAATGGTGTAAATTGCTGTTTTAATAAATATTAAACCGCCGCCACCATAATCTTCATCTGGTAAAGCGTCTATTGCCGCTTGAATCACAGTGGACGCATCCGCGTTACTAGAGAGTATGCCTCCGTCTTCGTCCATCGCGTAAATTATGCCGCCTGATTGGTAAATCGTATATGATGGTGCAAGTTTGAATGGAACCGAACCAGTCAACTCGGAATATGCAACGTTTCCCCACGCGACATCTGTACCGTTACTTTTCAAAACCTTGTTTGCCGCGCCAATTGCCAGTCGACTAAATTTGGGGGTGGCATTACCAACTATAACGTCGCCTCGGACAACTGCGCCAGCTAAAGCGTCGCCGTGAGTTGCAGAAAGAACGTTATGCGATCCTATGCCCGCCGTATTCTGAAAAATTTGAATTGCTGTGCCGTCCCAATATTTGTAAACATTTGTTGTAGTGTTGAACCACCAGAAACCTTTTTGAGTTGCTCCCCAAGTGCCTGTGTCTGGGTCAGCGGTGAGTAATGGGCATGCTAACTGTTTGCCTTGGTTACTGTAGATTTTGCGTGCGCCCTGATAATCTTCTATAATGAGAATGCTATTGCCATAAGTGACTGTGCCGTCTAACGTGATTTCTTTAAGGTAAATTGTGCCTCCACTGGCTAAAGCGTCCACCGCATCTTGTTGAACAGTAGCCTTAACTGCTCCGCTATAATCTGTTCCGCCGGGAACAAGACATTCTGCATAGTAAACAGCGTCTTTGAGGAAGATTGTGTAGTCTGCGGGAATCGCGCCTATCAGCCGATTCCATTCAGCAACATGTATTTCTTTTCCATCACCATATTCTGGCATTTTAGTTCACCTTTTTTGTTAAAACCGTGATTCTAACGCCGTTTCTAAGTTCAACTTCAATGTCGAATTTTTGTTTTATTTCTGGCGTTAACCATTTTGGTTCTGTCACTTTTACACTCTCAAAAAAGTTTTTCCACGCAAACGACTAATCCCCTTATCTATGAAAAAGAACAAGAGACTATATTGAGGGTCAGTGATGACAGCCGTCACCGTTAACCCTGCTATGCCCACTTGTGGACCCCGGTCTTTATAAGCACGCAACATGAGAACCGACAGTGCTTTAACTATGCTGATTTCGTTTTCTGTTCCAACCAACTTTTTGGTTTCTGCAGTTCCGTCCAAGTCAGCAATGCTTGTGCCAGCACTCAAATTCACGTAGTCGATGGCATTGTCAATTAAATATTCAAGGTTTGTTTTGCTAATGTCGCTTACAGTGTAATTGTTTTCGTCAAGGATTCTCTGGGCAATATTTGTTACCGTCGTCGTTTCTTATTCCTCCAATTACTGCAAAGTGGACAGGGCTTGCCATTCAAGATAAGCGTTCCACACCGTGAACATCTTACCATTCTGCAATCCTCTCTGCCAATGTCATCAACAATTTTAAAACATGAGATTTCAACTGAATAAAATGAGAGTCTAAATCAATCATCAACCCATACGACCTGTAATGTTCAGGAACCAAAATGCCTTTTCCACTTGCACTTTCCAAAACAATAATCACCCTTGGATAACGCTTGTAATGCGTGGTTTTGCCATAGGCTTCCCGTCGTATGGGACAAGTCAAACATGTGAAATGGAAGCGTTGAAGAGGCGTTTTAACTATGAGTTTATTGCACAGGTGCGGGCAAGGGGGACGAAAAACTTTGCCTAACGCCTTAACGAGAATGTTTGTCACGTGACTACTCCGTAAATGTCTAAGTTGCGTTTTTCAATGTCCACGGCTATAATCCAACTTAAGCATTGTTGTCCTTTCCAGTTTGCCCACGTAAATTTCTTTGGGTTTTGGCACATGCGATTGCCTGAAACTGTCATTTGAAACCATTGGCAACTAAAACAGTTGTGTGGTACGGTTTTGGCTTTCTTTTGTAATGTTCTTTTCCTTAGCCATTTCTGAAGTTTATTCGTTTGCAAGTTTCTTCAACTTCCCTAAGAATTCTTCATATTTTGGTCGAAAAGTAAATTCTATGTATCCTACAACGTCTGGGGGCAATGGTGGAAGGTTTGGTGCTTCAGCAACTAAAGCCTGCAGTGGAGTAATTGGTTTTGGTTCAGAGGGTAACAGTATATCTTCGGTTATTATGGGCGTGGGATTTGGCAATTCTTCATCTTCTTTTTTTATTCTTCGAGGTCTACTCACTTTTTCACCTCCATTAAATCGTTCCATGATGCCACCTGAGTCTACTGGGCAATCGGGTTTGAGTCCAGTCGCAAGGAATCAGAATTGGCGTTTTATAATAGTATTTTTTGTGAGTGCTACAGTAATATGTTACGTGCATGATGTCATCGCTTTCGTCCGCGGGATTGTTATGTAAGCCTTTAGGCCAGCCTACTTCACCCGTGAAGCCTACTTTTGTCACGTTGCAGTCGCCAGGCGAGTCTCCGTCTGGACAATACAAGTGACAGTTACAGTCTATTTCGCTTATGCCTTGTGGTACTTGGTGGATTTTTCCGCATCTAGGGCATTCAACTTGTAAAGTTAAAACAGTCATGGTTTTTTCCTCAACAATATTCAACAAATTTTGCCGTAAATCAAATGTAATTGTAATCCTACTAGGAACAAGTTTTGTTTTAAGTTGCGTTGTCTTAACCCAAAAGTTAAGTAGTATGGAATTCTAACTAAACACCTGCCTAAGGAGACGGCTCCTCCCATTTTTCCCCACCATACAGCGTGTTTCCACACGTCAACGTCATTTTTTAGGTGTGGACAAACAACATTTATGTTGGTTATCCAATTATATCCCGCCTCTTCAACTTTCAATCGAAGTTGCCAATCCTCTTCAACTGGAATCTCCGGAATACCTATCTGTCTTATTATGTCTGTTTTAAGCATGGTATTGCCTAAACAACAAAATCCTTTGCCATATTTTCCACCCTTATCATTAATCCATCGTAATTGTAAGACAGAATAATGTTTGCCCATCTGCTTAGCATATCCTTGACAAGCCACTACGTTACCGTCTGACTGTATTGTTGTGGTGCACCAGTTAAACCATTCACTTGTAACTAGAACATCGCTGTCGACACTTGCGTACATTGGAGTTTCAACACATGTTAATCCTAGAGAACGTGCCTTTCCCACGTTTTTTTCGTCAAAAACCAAACAAACATCAGCAAGTTTTTTCACAGCCGAATAACATTCGCTTGTAGCTACTAAAATTAGGTTGTTAACGTCAACGTTTTTCCTGATTGCCTTGACGCAATACGGTAATGTCCATTCACCTTTTGTTGGAATGACAACATCAACTTTCAATTTCAAATACGCACCTATAAATAAAAAAGGGGAAAAAAGATACTACGAGTATAATGGTGGTTTAAGTTTCACTTACTTTGCACACACTGTCATCATAGACGCTTACCGTGTCTTGCCTTGCACTCACAACTGCGCCGACCAAGTCTTCCACTGGATTGCTATAGTTTTCTATTCTGAGCCACCGTTTTCTGCCGCTGAGATAACCGTAGCCTTTAGAGAAAACGTAGCTTATGCAGTTTGTCGGCATTCCTGATGCCTCGCCTCCGGTGTGTGCGCCTTCTGTCCATAAACTTGTGCTGTTGCATCTTATCCATTGCAGTCCTAAACACATGAAGTCTGGGCTGAGTTTCACTGCGTTGTCGTGGTAGTTAATTGCGTATGGTGACAAGGTGTTGTCGCCCATAAGCGCGTCCATAACAACGTGGTCGCAGCATAATAGGCGGTCTGGCGTGAACTGGTCTACTTCGTTTTTGCTGATGGCTTCGCTAATATCCGTTAAGGTTGTAGTGTCCGCTCCAGTTGCTGTCGTGTTTAAAGTTCCGTCGCCATCAGTTGTTAGTGCCATAACGGCTAGAATTTGTTCGGTGCTGTACTGTCCCATTTCTGTGCCTGCCATGCGAATGTGCTGTTCAATAAGGTTGAATTGGCTATCCTCGATTAAGTCGTTGCCAATGTTAAAGTTTACGCCCCACGGTTGCGTGAAGTCAAGCGTAGCATGGACATAAGCTATTTCTTCTTCGGGTATTTTGCCGCCACTGCTAAACACTTTTGGCTTGTAGCTTCCGCCTTGGGCTATGTCAACGGTTAAGGTTGCGCCTGGAATCTGATCTGCTGGAATCACAGTCATGCTTACGTCGTTGATTATGTCGGGTATCGTAGCGTATTCTTGCATGATTTGGTAGATTTTGGTGGGAATCAAGTAGGCTGCGCCGCTGATGCCTGTGCTGCTGCTTTTGGCTAAGAATTCTTTGAACAGTTTAGTGAGTGGAACTGTCTTTAATGTTTCAGCAATGTTTTTCGCGTCGTCCTGTCCCATAGGTTGATAGCCACGTTGTTCCTGTTCTACTCCTGTGCCGAAAACGTTGCATTCAGTATAGTCAAAAATGCCTCTTTCAAGTTGGCGTTGAACCATTTCGCTGAGTTCTTTGTATTTGTCGTTTTTGACGGTTGAAACCATTTCTTGAATGCTAAGTGGCATATGCTTTGCACTCCTAAGTTGTTCTGCCTACGAGAACGAGGAAGTAGTCGCCATTTGCCGCTGCTTCTTGAAGTGCCATTCCCAACATCCAACTTCCACCGTTAAACGCTTTGTAATATGTGCTGGCGTTTACTGCTTTGGTGACTTGTGTCGCGCCATTAGTTGCGGTTATGCAGTTAACTACGAAGTCGAACATTGCAATTGCTTGTGATCCATTCTTTCTTATGCATTTGAATACGCCATGAAACATCACTGGAATCACTTCGCCCGCTGCGCTTGCCGCTTTTAACGCGACTCCCGGACCGTCTGCCAGGGCAGCACTAGGATTGACTACGATTTTGTCTGCTGCTTCAGTTCCAACTTTTACGGCTGAACCTTCCACGATTGCGTCTCCGCTTTCGCATGGAATGCAGAGAATGTCATGTATGCGTCCAAATTGTGTACTCCAATTGTCTGTCATTTAGTTTTCACTCTCCAATTTACTTTTTTCCTTCTTTCGAAGGAGTAACACTAGGTTACTGTGAAAAACGAGGTTTTGAAAATTAAAATGGAGTAGCTATTGAGTGGCTTCAGTTATGACGCAAATCGCATCTTTATACAATGTCACACTGTCTTGTCTGTAACTTACGACTGCACCCGCAATGTCTTCAACAGGATCACTGTAATCTTTAATTTCCAACCACCGTTTGCGTCCCGTGAGTATGCTGTTGTTTCTGTCAAACACTAAGGTGACACATGTCGTGAATGCTGCGCCTTCCGCGTCTGCACTGTCATGCAGTTGTGGGCTTGCATTGAATAAAGTGTCTAATCCGCTGTAGGTCAAGTTATAGTCTGGTGCAGGTGGCTTAAAAGTGGTTAAATGCGCACTAACGTCTCCTGCTGCTCCACCTGCGATTTCTTGAGTGCCCACAGTATGTTCCCAAGCTTCAGGCGTTATCACCATAGTATTGCCAATCATTTGGTCTTCGCCTAAATCATCAAGGGCATGCAATATTTCTGCGGCAATGGTGGTGTCTAACGTTGCCGTTGTTATACTGTTCAAAATTCCATCTCCGTCAGCTCCACCTTTAAGAACTGCCAATGCTAAGTCGCTTGATTGTTTGCCACATGCCCTCGCCGCTTTTTCCACATGCCACTGGACAATGCCATACTGTTCATCTTCAATTAAGTCTTCGCCTGCAAGTATTGGTATGCCATATGCTACTGGCGAAAGCGTTGCCTGAACAAGTTGAACATTTAACTCTGGAATTTTTGCGCCACTGGCGAATGGTCTTGGCACGTATGTTCCGTCTTTTGCGATTTGAACGGTGAGGTCTCCGCCTTCCCATTTTGAAGTGACATAGCCTATGAGGGGGCAAATGTCGTCTTGTCTTGCAACGTAAATTAGTGTGTCATGCAATTTGGCTGCGACCAAGTAAGTGCTGCCTGTGACTGTGCTGGTTTTTCCAAGCAATTCTGCAAGGCTTAAAGTGTCAAGTGTCTCTTTGATTTCCGCTTGGTCGGCGGGCTTAAGTCCGTAGTAGATGCTGGCGGGCACTTGCTCTTTCGTTACGTGTTCAGGATGGTAGAAGCCTTGGTCTAAACATTCAAGTATGGCTTTGCGTTGCAGTTGCGTCTTATCCATTATTTCTTTAAGATTCAACATGTTTAGTCACCTTTTTTGAGTGGGTCTGTGAGTATTGGATTCTGCGTTTTCAAGTCTTTGTTTCTACCTTTGAAGCTGGATGGAATATGTTCTTTCAGGTTTTCCGTGTCGGTTTCCAGTTTTTCTACTCGTTCCGCTATGTTTTCGGTTTCTTTGACGCTTTTGTCTGTCAATTGTTTGTTTTCTTTTTCTAATTCTTTGATTCTATCGTCTAATGTCTTCCGTGTTTCCACAATGTTTTTGTCGGCTTGGGCAAGTATAGTTTCAAAATCTTTTTTCTGCTGTTCAGTCTTGTCAGTTATTTCTTTTAGTTTAGCATCGTATGTTTCTTTCAAAGTTTTCATTTCAGCATCATGAGTTTCTTTGAGAGTTTTAACTTGTTCGTGCACAGTTTTGATTTCTTCTTTCCATGAAATATCATCTTTAGGCAAGTTACCGAACTGTTCCTTCCAAGTAACATCATCTTTGGGAATGGCTTCGATTTTCTCTTTCCAACCTAAGTCGTCTGGCGGAATGGATTTCCATGAAGTATCATCTTTTGGTAGAGTTTTTATTTCTGTTGCAAGGTTGTTTATGGCTTCAGCAAGTTGCTGGTTCTGTAGTTTCCATCCTTCGTCATAAACGGGCATTTCAAACTGCATCGGCTTAGCCAACTCATCCAGAATCTGGTTTAAGGTTTCCACAACTTTATTGTAACGGGCAATTTCCAGTTTCTCTTTAGCCTTCAAACTACCACAGTATGCTTCAGGATCGCCTTTGCCACTGTTGCTTGCTACACAGTCGTCAAAGCTTGAATAGCCAAATTTGCCCCAGTCACACGGTTCAGCGAGACTAAGTTTTTGGAAGGTTTTGGCTTCTTTCAAAGTTACAAGTTTAGGCGCAAGCGGTTTCGCTTCGGAAAGTTTAACTTCCGTTGAAATTTTTAAGTCTACTTTCTGCGGTCCATGATACCACTGTTCTTTATCGTGCCAGAATGCTCCGCAAAAGTCCTTTGGGTCGCGAACTAAATCTTTCACTAATAGACTGCATTCGCTGATGAACTCGTCTTTTTCACTGCATTTTTGGAGGATTTCACGAAGTTTTTTGATTGTTTCTTGTGTTGGTTTTTCTTCTGTGGGCGGAGTGTCTGGAACACATTTTTCTGTTTCCTTACTCCAATGTTCGCCTTTTGGACATTGTTTCGGTTCATCTTGTTCCTTCACTTTCGGTGGCTGTTTTCCGGTTGGTGCAATAATAGTTTCTTGCGCGTGTACTGCTACTCCCGGCGTTTTCAATTCTTTACTCAAATTGTATTCTTCCTTTTCTATTCTATCTTTTATTACTGTTTCACATAGTTTAGTAAAACCGTCTACTGTCTCCATGAGTTCAACGGTTGTACCCAGAATTCCCGGCTCCTCTTTGTATGCAACTATACTGAGAGCTTGCCCAATTATGCCCCGAGGTTCAAGAGTATAGTCTTTGCGAAATTCTTCTTTTTCCATATGGTTTCTATAATCTTCTTCTGTTAGGAAACGTTTATGGCAAATCGAACACTCATTATGGAGATATGCGGCCTCGATAGAAATTCCTTTTATCTCATTACTTCTTCCCCTTAACATGGACACGTAAGGTTCTTTCCAGACATCAGCAACATATTCAAGCACACCGTCCTTGTCAACTTCCATCCAGACAACTTGGCCCATCTTATTTTTAGGGTTAGTATAATCAGCATGATTTATGGTAACCGGGGCCTTCACCCATGTACGAGCGGAACGAATAAGCTCCTCCTCAACATAATGACGTTGATTTCGACTTACGACATCGATTTTGCCTGCTTTACCTTTTATACGTACTATCTTTGGGTCTTTAGGAATTACTTCTATTTCGGGAATTCCTGACATCCAACTAAACTTTTCCATGATTGATTTCTGCATTTGCATACACCTTTATTATGTTACAATTGGCACAAAGAAGTTGATACTCTTTAGAACCATTCAAAAGTCTATCTAACACATGCCGTCTATAGTTTGTAGAAAAAGAACCAAATCTACGTTTGTCATCGGCTCCATTGTTATTAACATGGTCTATTTGCAGAACTCTTTTATCATCAATTCCACAATGAACACATTTATTACCCAAAAATGAAAAGATTTTTGCCGTTATTTCAGAATGTTGTTTTCGATGATATTCTCGACTTATTTCTGGTGAATAATGATAATATTTGCGTCCCATCTTATTATGGCATTCTTTACACAAATTTCTCTTTTTTCGCCCATTATAATGTGCATTTTCTTCTGTCAATTCAATTCCGCATTTATAACAATGTTTAGGTTGTTCTGGATGAGTCCATGCTAAGTGGGAATTTAAACCTCTACTACCATAAAAAATATCGTGACAAACTGGGCACTCAAGAGGAGTAGTCAACTTGTATTTTTTTAATATCCGAGTTGATCTATTTACGCTACGACGGTTATTTTGTTCTCGACATTTCAGGGAACAAGTTTTTTGACCATAATATCCTGCTTTGTAAGGAACAGTGAATTGTGTGTCACAGACAACACAAGTTTTTTCTATTAGTTCTGGTATTTTGTTTGTCTCCTCTAAACTATTTTTGCTAACGTTTAGGTTGCTCCATTAATCCAGAAGCCCCAAACGGGCCACGTGGTTGCGTTTGTTGGAATAGTTAAAGTAAGATAATCTTCAATTTCGTAGTCTGGTTCTAGAAGTGTGTTGTTTGCTTGCCAC